>VFQT010001333.1_pt1 | contig 30261 bp, 24 predicted proteins | sample 3512381 | NCBI WGS metagenome assembly VFQT01 (sample SAMN10412376, study PRJNA504923) | tailings metagenome | isolation source: Relicate 2 Philex TSF3 active mining site | place: Philippines: Tuba, Benguet | collected 2017-08-29
TGGTGTGGGCCACCGTGGGCTCGTCCACCTTCACCGGCTGGAAACGACGCTCGAGGGCGGCGTCCTTTTCGAGGTGCTTGCGGTACTCGTCGAGCGTGGTGGCGCCGATGGTCTGCAGTTCGCCGCGCGCCAACATGGGCTTCAGGATGCTGGCGGCGTCGATGGCACCTTCGGCTGCTCCGGCACCGACGAGCGTGTGGATCTCGTCGATGAACAAGATGATGTCGCCGCGCGTGCGGATCTCCTTCAGCACCTTCTTCAGGCGCTCCTCGAAGTCACCGCGGTAACGGCTGCCCGCCACCAACGCGCCGAGGTCGAGCGTGTACAGCTGCTTGTTGCGCAGCGTCTCGGGCACGTCGTTGCTGACGATCTTCTGGGCCAGGCCCTCGACGATGGCGGTCTTGCCCACACCGGGCTCGCCGATGATGACGGGGTTGTTCTTGGTGCGGCGCGACAGGATCTGCATCACGCGCTCCATCTCGCGGGCGCGGCCGATCACCGGGTCGAGCTTCTTCTCGCGGGCCAACTGGGTGAGGTTGCGACCGAACTGGTCGAGGATCTGGCTGTTGCCCTTGTCGCCCTCTTCCTGCTTGCCACCGCGCTCGCCGGAGCCGGACTCCTTGCCACCACCGCCCTCGGTCTTGCCCTGCGGACCCTGGTAACCCGACAGCAACTGAATGACCTGTTGGCGCACGCGGCTGAGGTCGGCACCCAACTTCACCAACACCTGGGCGGCGACACCCTCGCCCTCGCGGATGAGGCCGAGGAGGATGTGCTCGGTGCCGATGTAGTTGTGGCCCAGCTGCAGCGCCTCGCGCAACGACAGTTCGAGCACCTTCTTGGCGCGCGGCGTGAACGGAATGTGGCCCGACGGCGACGATCCGCCCTGTCCGATGATTTCTTCCACCTGGGCGCGCACCGCTTCGAGCGAGATGCCCAGCGTCTCGAGGGCCTTGGCCGCCACTCCTTCGCCCTCGTGGATGAGGCCGAGGAGGATGTGCTCGGTTCCGATGTAGCTGTGGTTGAGCAGGCGCGCTTCTTCTTGGGCGAGCACGACGACTCGACGGGCCCGGTCTGTGAAGCGTTCGAACATGCTCTTCCTTTCGACGGGAATCTTGTGGTCATGCTACCTACGGTGGGGGTGCGAACGAGGTGGCGGGGACACACCGAAACACGTGTGAGACATGGCTCATCGTTTGTCTCAAAAAGTTGTCAAATTGGGGAATAATCGGGACGAATTCCCGACGCGCTCGGGCATCTAGGGTGCTGACGTGTCCGCGAATCCGAACCGTTCTTTCGCCCCCGATTCATCCACCACGGTGACGCTCGAGAGCGGTCAGGTGGCACATCGGAATCACGTCGAACAAAGTCGTGTTCTGGAGCGACGTTTGTACACGGTGCGTCCCGGGGTGCACACGCTGGTGGGCAACGGACTGTCCAACCAGACCTTCATCGAAGGTCCCGAGGGAGTGATCGCCATCGACACCGGCGAGTCGGTGGAGGAGATGCGCGACGCGATCGCCGAGTTGCGCACGGTGTGCGACCGGCCGATCGTGGCGGTTCTGTACACCCACTTCCACTACGTGGGCGGCACGCCGGCGGTGTACGCCGACGGAGCGGCGCCCGACATCCCCGTCTGGGCCCACGAAAAGGTGGCTCTCAACCGGGCCCGGACGGCCTCGGAGATTGCCCCGGCCTACTCCCGGGGGCTGGTGGAGCAATTCGCCATCAACCTGCCCGACTCCGGCCCGGACGGCCGGGTGAACGTGGGCCTCGGCCACTTCTACCGCAATCCCGCCCACGCCCCGTTCACCTCGGTGTTCGTGCCGCCCACCCACACCTTCGGGTCCCGGGCCACCATCGAGGTGGCCGGGCTCACGGTGCACGTCACCTTGGCCCCCTCCGACGCCGACGACTCGGTGACGTATTGGTTCCCCGAACTGGGGGTGGCCGTGCACAACCTGGTCTGGCCGGTGCTGTTCAACATCTTCGCCATCCGGGGCGAGGAGTACCGGGACCCCCGGGTGTTGCTGGCCGGCCTCGACCACCTGCTCTCGCTGGGTGCCGAGCACCTGGTGGCGGCCCACGGACCGCCCATGAGCGGGGCCGGAACCATCCGCCAGCGGGTCACCCGCTATCGGGATTCCATCCAGTTCCTGTGGGATCAGAGCGTGCGTCATATCAATAGGGGTGTCCTGGCCGCCGATCTGGGCCACATGATCTCCCTGCCCGACTTCCACGACGACGATTTCATCACCGCCGAGCGCTACGGCGTGGCCGAGCACCATGTGCGCCAGATTCGCAACGGACTGTTCGGGTTCTTCGACGGAGACGAATCGCAGCTGTTCCCCCTGCCGTCGACCGAACGCCACGACCGGTTGATCGCCGGGTTCGGGGGCCGCGCGCGGGTTCGCCAGTCGGTGATCGCGGCCCTCGACGACGACGACATTCGCTGGGCCACCGAAATGGCCACGTGGCTGGTGCGTTCGACCGACTCCGACGCGGAGGACCGCAACCTGTTGGCGCGGGCGCTGCGCGTGATCGGGCAGCGGACGCCGGCGGCGAACATCCGCAGCTGGTGTCTCACCCGTGCGCTGGCGTTGGAAGGCGCCATCGACAACACACGTTTGTATCAACATCGATTCGGGCGTCAGCAGGTGATCTCGGCTCCGATCGAACGCTCGGTTCACGTGCTTCGGGTGTTGGTGGACCCCGACGAACTCGGTGACGTCAACGTGCACGTTGGTTGGGACGTCGGGTCCGGAGTGGTGACCGGACTTCACTTCCGCAACGGCATCGCGTGCCCCACCGACGGCGTCGGATGCTCGGCCACCGTCGTGTGTTCCGTCGACACATGGGCCGATCTGCTCACCGGGCGAACCTCCTTGTCGAACGCGCTGGCCGCGGGAGCGTTGCGCATCGACGGCGACTCCGCCACCGCGATGGCCGCCTTGGGGGCCTGTGATCCGGAAGGATTGCGCTCGTGACATCCATTCCGCGGCCCACCGCTCCGTTCGCCGGCACCGTCGGCCGTCTGGTTCCCGATTCCACGGGGGCTCCCGTTCCGCAGGTGAAAGCGCCGGCCAACGCGCCGAACATCCTCGTGATCATCCTCGACGACGTGGGGTTCGGTTCGTTCGGCACCTTCGGTGGTCCGGTGCCCACCCCCGGACTCGATCTGGTGTCGCGCATCGGTCTGCGTTTCAACCGCTTCCACACCACGGCGCTGTGCTCACCCACGCGCGCGGCGTTGCTGACCGGACGTAACCATCACGCGGTTCACATGGGTGGCATACCCGAGATGGCGAACGGTTTTCCGGGCTACGACACCGTCATTCCCCCGGAGGCCGCCACCGTGGCCCAGGTGTTGCGCATGAACGGATACGCCACTGGTTGCTTCGGCAAGTGGCATCTCACACCGGTGTGGGAGATGGGTCCGAGCGGTCCGTTCGATCGCTGGCCCACCGGCATGGGCTTCGATCGCTTCTACGGAATCCTCGGAGCCGAATCCTCGCAGTACGAGCCGCCCGTGTACGACCAGACCACACCGGTGTCGCCGCATCTCGAGCGCGAGAACTATCACCTCACCGAGGATCTGGTGGATCAGGCCATCACGTGGGTGGATCGTCTGCGCGTGTCGTCACCCGGCAAGCCGTTCTTCTGCTATCTGCCCACACCGGCCGTTCACGCACCGCACCACGCGCCCCGCGAATGGATCGACAAGTTCGCCGGACGATTCGACGACGGATGGGACGCGCTGCGGGCCGAGATCTTCGCGCGCCAGATCGAACTCGGCGTGATTCCCGCCGACACCACGCTCACGCCGCGACCGGCCGAGATTCCGTCGTGGGAGGAGTACCCCGACGAGTACAAGCCTGTCGCGCGCAGGTTGATGGAGGCCTTCGCCGGCTTCCTGGCCCACACCGACCATCACATCCACCGTTTGCTCAGCGCTCTCGACGAGCGTGGAATGTTGGACGACACGTTGGTCTTCTACATCACCGGCGACAACGGTGCGTCCGGTGAGGGACCGTTGCACGGAGCATGGAGTGCGCCTTCGTTCCAGAACGGCCGACCCGAGGATCCCGAATGGTTGTTGGAACGCATCGACGATTTTGGCAGCGCCGATTGCGAGAACCACTACAACCATCCGTGGGCGTGGGCCCTCGATTCACCGTTCCAATGGATGAAGCAGGTGGCGTCGCACTTCGGTGGCACCCGCAATGCCATGGCGGTGTCGTGGCCCAAGCGCATTCGTGACGCGGGAGGTTTGCGGTCGCAGTTCCATCACGTCGTCGACGTGGCACCCACCATCTACGAGGTCTGCGGTATCGAACGACCCTCCGCGGTGAACGGCATCGAACAGATGGAGGTGCACGGAACCTCGATGGCCTACGCCTTCGACCGCGCGGACGCGCCCGATCGACACGAGACCCAGTACTTCGAGATGATGGGGAACCGTGGTGTGTACCACCAGGGTTGGATGGCCTCGTGCTTCCACGGACGCCCACCGTGGATTCGTTGGCAGGGTCGCCCTTTCGACGGTGAGCAGGAGAAGTGGGAGCTGTACGACCTGCGCACCGATTACTCGCAGGCCGTCGACGTGGCCGATCGGTATCCCGAGAAGTTGGCCGAGCTGATGGAGGTGTTCGATCGCGAGGCGCGCCGCAACATGGTGTATCCGATGCGCGATCCGGGTTCGGGTTCGCAACAGGTGGCGCCGGTGCCAACGGCCCTCGGTGACGTCACCCGCATGACGTACACGACGGCGCACGCGCGTATGCCCGAGTTCAGCGTGGTGAACGTGAAGAACTCGTCGTGGCGCATGACGGCGGTGGTCGAGGTGGACGCCGCCGCACGGGGAGTGATCGCGTGTCAGGGTGGCAACATGGCCGGATGGTCGTTGTACCTGTCCGAAGGAGGCGTTCCGACCTTCCACTACAACTGGTTCGGGCACGAACACACTTCGGTGTCGTCGCCCTCGACGTTGACGCCCGGTCGTCACGAGATCGAGATGTTGTTCTCCTACGACGGCGGTTTCGGTGCCGGTGGGGACGTGGCGTTGTCGGTCGACGGCGCTCTGGTGGCCGAGGGTCGCGTGCCCAATACCGTGCCGGTGATCTTCTCGATGAGCGGCGAGACGTTCGACGTGGGTGTGGACACCGGCGCGCCGGTTGGTCCGTACCCGCACCAGTTCCCCTTCGTCGGTTCCATCGTGGGGGTCACGATCGAACGCCTCGGAGAACGACCCGACGCGGTGGTTCAGGCCATGCGCGAGGGACAGGTGCGGGCCAGCATCGCGTCGCAGTGACGCCCCGATCCGCGAGGCCAGCCGATGTAACCGCTGGCACGCCGACCCGATCCGCCACGACTCATGGTCACGGCCGGGATTGGGCATAACCTGACCCCGTGAGCGCCCAGCCACTGTTCGACCTGTCCACGTCCGCCGACGATCGTCGTCGGGTGGAAGAGGCGTTGCTGGCCTCGGTTCGTACCCCGGATGCCTACCTCACCGAGATCGCCTCGCACCTGTTGGTCGCCGGAGGAAAGCGGTTGCGCCCCATGTTCTCGGTGGTGGCCTCGCAGGTGGCCGGAGCCCCCGCCACCGACGACGCGGTGCAGGGCGGAATCTCGTGCGAACTGGTGCACCTCGGATCGCTGTATCACGACGACGTGATGGACGAAGCCCCCACCCGGCGCGGTGTGGAGACCGTCAACGCCAAGTGGGGCAACCTGCAGGCCATCCTGGCCGGGGACTTCCTGCTGGCTCGGGCCTCCGAGATCGCGGCCTCCCTGGGCACCGAGGTGGCGGGACTCTTGGCCCGCACCATCGGACGTTTGTGCGAGGGCCAGATCGAGGAACTGCGCCACACCTACAACGTGGCTCGTCCGGTCGACAGCTATCTGTCGTCCATCAGCGGCAAGACGGCGAGCCTGTACGCCACCGCCGCGCGCATCGGTGGTCTCGTGTCGCAGTTCGACCGCAAGATCGTCGATGCCCTCACCGCGTTCGGTGAGGCCTACGGAATGGTGTTCCAGATCGTCGACGATCTGCTCGACATCTCGTCCACCGACGAACAGCTGGGCAAGCCGGCCGGTCACGACATGGTGGAGGGCGTCTACACGTTGCCCGTGTTGCACACGCTGGCCAGCGGTGGTGTGCCGGCGCGCGAGTTGGCCGATCTGTTGGGCAAGCCGTTGAGCGCCGTCGAGAAGGACAAGGCATTGTCCATCGTTCGTTCCAGTGGTGGTATCGACGCCGCCATCGCCCTGGCCCAGACCTACGTGGACGCGGCCGAGCAGGCCTGCGCCCAGCTGCCGAACTCGGCGGCCACCATGGCCTTGCGGTCCACCTCGGCGGCACTCTTGGCCTCGGTGCGCTGACCAAGGTTGACACCACCGCCCCTCCTTGGATACCCTAGGGGGTATGTGTAGACGAGTGATGTGCAACCAATGTGGCAAGCCGTCGTGGGCCGGTTGTGGCGCCCATGTCGAGAACGTCTTGGGCGACGTTCCCAAGAACGAACGCTGTCGATGTGACGAGCAGCCCGCCACCAAGAACGAGCGCAAGGGCTTCATCGCCACGATGATGGGACGTTGATGAAGCGCTCCCTGATGGTGGCCGGGATCGTGGCGGCATCCGTTCTCTTGCTCGGCTGCGGCGACGATGGCACATCGACCGATGCGGGCTCCTCCGCTTCGGGAAGTGACATCGCGACCGATACCGAATCCGCGGTGCCCTCTGATGCCGTGATCATCGACGTACGTTCGGCCGAGGAGTTCGCGGCCGGGCATTTGGAGGGCGCCCTCAACTACAACGTGGAGGACGGAACACTGGCGGAACAGTTATCGAGTTTGGATCCGAACGGGAACTACATCGTGTACTGCCGTAGTGGTCGCCGTTCGGCGGTCGCCGCCGACATGATGCGCGCCGCCGGGTTCGACTCGGTCACCGATCTGGGTGCTCTCGAGACGGCCGCCGACTCGACGGGGCGGCCCGTCGTCGTCGGCTGACCCCGTCACAAACGCGCACGATCCGACACTTCGCCCTTCTCGCTGGGGAGAATGCCGGCATGAAATCCCTCCGTCGTCTGAACGTCATCGCCACCGTCCTGCATCTGGTGCAGGGAATCGTGATACTGGCCATCGCCAACGACTTCGCACTTCCCGTGACCAGCTTCTTCTGGAACGACGCCCCCAACAATCGTCTCGATGTCACGCGCCTCGACCGCATGTTCGACGTGTCGGTGGCCTGGGCTGGTGCGCTGTTCCTGTTCCTGTCGGCCCTCTTCCACTTCATCGTGTCCACGGTGGGCCGAAGCACCTACGAGAGCGAGATCTCCCGTGAGCAGAACCGCTTCCGTTGGGTGGAGTACTCCATCTCCTCGACGTTGATGATTCTCACGATTTGTCTGGTGTTCGGCATCGGCGACGTGGCCGGTCTCATCGGTATCGCGGGCGCGAACGTGGCGATGATCCTGTTCGGATGGATCATGGAAGTGGTCAACAAGCCGGATCGCGAGGTGTGGTGGACGCCGTTCTGGTTCGGTTGCATCGTGGGCATCCTTCCGTGGATCGGCTTGCTGATCTACCTGTTCGGCCCCGGCAGCGAGATGCCCAAGTTCGTGTACGGAATCTTCGTGAGCATCTTCATCTTCTTCAATCTGTTCGCACTGAATCAGTGGTTGCAGTACCGGAAGAATGGTCGCTGGGCCGATTACGTGCACGGCGAGAAGGTGTACTTGTGGCTGAGCCTGATCGCCAAGAGCGCGCTGGCCTGGCAGCTCTACGGCAACACTCTGTCGGCCTGAACCCCTTGTGCTTCTGGGGGGCTTTCAGGCGCTATACCGTCACGAGATCCCCCCAGATCGAGGGTGTCGGCGCGTCGTAGCACGAGCAATCCGAAACCTCCGAACAAGGCGACGAGGGATGACGACATCAGAACGATGACTCCACCCACGCTGGACTCGAATGACAGAGCAACGAGTATTCCCAGCAGGAAGGCGAGGTTGTACGACAGGTCGTAGGCGGCGAATGTTCGGCCCCCCGCACCGCGACGCGCGTTGGACTGAATGGTGGCGTCCGTGCACAGTCGGAGGTTCTGGAACAAGAAGGCCACCAGCACGACGGTCGTCAGATAGCCGTAGCGATCGTCGACAGCGCACGCGGCGCCGGTGAACATTGCCGTGAGTGCGAACGTCGCCACGGTCAACGGCTTTCGATGCAGATGTTCGTTGGTCCATTCGGCGCTGAGGGTGCCGAGGAACGACCCCAGGCCATTGCCGGCGATCACCGAACCGAAGGCGATGGTGGTGCCGGTGGCCAAGGAGTCCACACGTAGTGCCGTGGCCGCGAGAATGCAGCCGAAGATGAGTCGGTGCAAGCTGGTGGCCACCATCGAGTACCGCGTCTTGGACCGTCGGAACTGCTCCACAACGACCGACCACCGCACGTGCACGTGTTCGGAACCTCCTCCGAGCACCGATCGGATCCGACACCACATGAGCATGGCGATCGCGTGTCCGACGATCACGAGAGTCGGTGCCGAAGGCCCGAGAAAGCGCAACGACACCACGGCGATGGATGCTCCGACCACGCCGGAGACCGAACCGAGCATCAGGCTCAACGAATTGGCAGCCACCAACTCGTGATCGCGCACCACGTGACGAAGGCTGGCAACCCGAGCGTTGTAAAGGACCCGGTTGGTGCACAAGCCCATGGCCCACAGGGCGATGGCCATGATCGACCAGTCCAGATGAAGGGCGAACACGAGCAAGGTTGCCGACACCATGCGCATAATCTGACCGCTCACCAGGATCGATCGTCGCGAGAAATGATCACTCAGATAGCCCGCCAACGGGCCGGCGCACAGCAACGGAATCGCCGCGGCGACGACCATGTGCACCAGACGTGTGTTGGTGGGACCCTCGGCACGGGTGAGAAGGAGCACGTTGGCCAGGATCACCGAGAGTGCGGCGTCGGCAACTTGGCCGAGTACTTGTCCTCCGAGCAGGCGACGCACGTCGACGTAGCGAAGAAGAGTGAATCGAGTGACGTGTACCGAGGAACCTTGGCGAAGGAGAGTCTTCTCGGCTCGACTCGACGTCACGCACGAACGGTACCGATGTCGATCGTCGTACGTACCTGTTCGAGGTGAACGACGAGAGTACGACAAGCGAACTCTCACCATCTGCATCCTCAGACGCGAGTGGCCCGGTCTCCGGCTTCTTGCGAGATCGACAAGGCTCAGTCGGCGCCGCGTTGGCGGCAGGCGTCGGAACACCAACGCACGTTGTCCCAATCGCGGGCCCACTTCTTGCGCCATTCGAAGGGTCGACCACAGGCCGCGCAGATGCGAGGGGCGAAACCGTTCTTGGTGCGTGCCACTCTCGTCACGGTGTCAACAGTTCCCGTAGATGGTCGGCGAAACGTCGGGTGTCGCCGGCGAAGAATTCCAGTGTGGCGGCGTCGATCACCACACCCAGCGAATCACCCCGGCGGGCCACCACGGCGGGGAACACGTCGATGGCGGCAAGCACCTCGGTGGGGGCGTCGTCACGATGCCAGGTGGTGAAGGGAACGCCGAGCTTCGTCGAACAAGCGCGCCACTCGCGTTTGGTGGCGAACAGCCCGTGGGTCAATTCGCACAGCGAGCAGTGGGTGCGGCCCAATCGGGCACCGATCCAGTAGGACACCTCACCGACGATCGTTCCGTCGGCGTCGTACACGCCGATGAATTCCTCGATGGGGGAGTTCATGTCCGGTTGGGATTGTCCGACAGGTCGAATCCCATCGATGACTTCACCTCGTCCTTGGTCATTTGAATGACCTCGTCATCGGTGAGCTGTTGGAACTGGGCGAAGGTCGCCAATCCCATCGTGAGGGAGAAGATGCGACGCGTTCCGAGGTCGGCCTCGGCCTCCGACAAGCCACGCAACTCCATCAAACGGGCCCGGAAGGCGTCCCGGAGGAAGGTGGTGCGAGCGCCTTCGACGAATTCGCGGTGGTGCATCTGCATGTAGTTGAACACCCGCACGGCGGCACGCACTTCGGGACGCACGGCAATGTCGGAATAAAACAACTCGCCGGTGCTCACCAGGTTCTCGAAGGTTTTCATGACCACTGCCGCGTACAGGCCGCCCTTGCCGCCGAACCATTCGGAGATGAGGCGATGGCCGTGCCCCGACTCCTTGGCGACGTCGCGCAAGGTCACCTCGTGCGGGCCCTTGACCTCGAGCAGGCGCATGGTCGCCGCGATGATGTTGGACATTCCATCGGCGCGCGGGGTGGGAAGAGCTCGAGTCGGGGCCACGGGAAATTCTCACATTCGGAACGGGGCTTCAGAGCATATGCCGTCGGCGTGACGCCACCACCCCGATCGCGCCGATCAGGGTCGACACGAGCGCCAGCAATGCGAGGCTCGGTGAATCGGACCCGGTGACCGGCAACTGCAAGGGCGTACCCTGCACTTGCACTCCCAGCCACACCGTGACGGCACGTCCGTCGTTACCGACCATCTCGAGGCGGATGCGGTGTGAACCCGCCGCGATGTTGGCGGGAATGGATGTCGATGCATCGACGACGCCGGACATGTTGGCCGTGAATTGTCCGAGAACGGTGGGGGCGGAGAAGATCGTCGCCGTCACCGTGCTTCCGGGCTGAAGACCGTCGAGGTTCATCCCCACTTGCGAGCCGGGCGTGAAGGTGGGAGAGGCGTTCGAAGTCCCCTGAGCGCCACCGAAGTTCAACGTGAAGTCGACGACGCCGACACTTCCCGAGAGTTGATTCCCGCCGGACCACGAGACGTTCGACGAAACAGGCTGACCATCGACGTACACCACCGAACCTCCGGCGGAAACCGACGGGCCGTTCGTGTCGTTCGGCGGCGTGTCAGGAGAGCTGGGTGTCGACGGCGTACTCGGTGTGGAACTCGGAGGCGTACTCGGAGAAGAGCTTGGGGGTGTGCTCGGTGTGGAACTCGGGGGCGTGCTCGGAGGAGTACTCGCGTTGCACACATCGGTGGCGTGTTCCCACAGCAGGAACGGACGCGCGGCACCATCGCAGATGCCCCACGGGGCCGCGGTCGTGGACGCGTCGGCCCAACCGTCGACGATGCTCCAATCGGCGGTGTCGAAGTAGGTGAAGGACTTCATCTGCGACGCCGAGGTCGCGACGATGGATGGCTGGGTACCGGTGGGCACGAGGTTCCCGATCGGGTCCAGACCGGCCACACCGGTGAGTCCGTCCTCCCAGAAGGAGGAGGAAATCGCGGTGGGATTGCCCTCGCCGATGAGCGCACCAATGTCGGTGTTGCCCTGAATCGACATGCTCGAGTAGGAGTTCGAGATCGCGACGACATCGGCGTCGTTACTGTCGCCGTCCATCCAGCCCACCAGTCCGCCGACCTGGGTGTCCGAACTGGTCACCGAGCCCACGGCGTACGAGTCTCCGATGTCTGAGCGATCCATCCAGCCAATGAGGCCACCGACATCGGCTTTGCCGGTGATCGACCCGTCGGAATACGAACCGGAGATCACGCTGTTCTCGTAGGCGCATCCGACCAATCCGCCGATCCAGCTACTGTCCGGCGCGGCGACGGTCCCATCGAAGGACGAGTCGGTGATGGTGGTGGCGTTGATGGCTTCGCCGACCAAACCGCCGTGGCACCCCTGATCTCCCGTGATGGTCACGGAGCCGGAAACGTGCACATTGCCGATGGTGGTCGCGTCAGCCGAGCGAATCAATCCGGCGGTCGAGTAGGTGCCCGTGACGGTCACCGAGACGCTCAGATTCTGGATGGTTGCGTTCTGGGTCCACGGGATGAAGGCCGTCTCACCGCCGCTGATCTGCAATCCGCTGATCGAGTGACCGCGACCGTCGTAGACCCCCGTGAACGGAGTGGAGGCAACAGAAGGCGGAGCCCACGTGGCGTTCCAGGTGATGTTCGCGGTTTGTGCGTAGTTGGACGCCAGACCGCACACGCTCTGGCGGAACAGGTCGAGATCCGTGGCGGTGGCGACGAGATACTCGCCGTTGACGAGAGAGAGAACGCAGTTGTCGATCTCGACTCTCGCACTGGCCACGTTTCCGTTGGCGTCCCGCGCACTGACAATAAGGGACGTACCGGAGAACGTAGAGGCTGGAGTGCCGCCGAGTGCACCGGTCGACGACGAGAAGGTGACACCCGAGGGCAGAGGCCCGTCGATTTCGCTGGCCACTCGTAGCACGACGGGTTCGGTCAGGCCCACCTTTGTGAAGGTCGGCGTCACGGTGATGGGGCGCCCCTGAACGATGGTCGCCGACGACGATGCGGTCAGAGTTCCCGCGCCGGAGACGAATTCGAAGGCGCCCGCATCGCAGTTCGCGCCCGAACGAGAGACACCCCGCTGGTCGAGGGTCGAGCAGTCGGCACCGGGGACCCCGTTGATCGCGGAGCTTCCCGAACCGATCGAGAACGTGGGCACCGGGCCTCCCCACGGGGCCAGAAAGCCTAGGTTCAAGGACGATGTCGTGACGGCTGTTTGCCCGCTGTCCAGACACGAGGTGCTGGTGGAGACGTTGCCCACGGGAGTCGCCCCGTTGAGGTTGCACACGTCATTCGAACTGGTGACCGACGGTGTGTAGGCGATGAGGCTCCCGTTGACCGCGACGACCCACGACGTGTCACCACCTTGGGGGGCGAGGTTGTCGATGAACGTGGACTGTGTCGCGTTGAAGGCGGCGAACGATCCGTTGACCGCTCCACCCTGGCGGCTCGCGCGATTTCTCACGAACGTACTGTTGGCGACGCTCGACGCGTTGTTGGAGTTACCGACCACCGCGATGCCACCGCCGTCGATGCCGCTGTTGTTGTAGAAGGTCGAATTGGTCACGTGAACGGATCCGCTGTTACTCGGGGATCCGATCAGCGCGATGCCACCGCCGTGCTCGGCGGCGTGGTTGTCGACGAACAAAGATCCGTTGACGTCGAGCGTGGCGTTGGGGTGCACCCGAATCGCGGCGCCGCTCTCGCCACCGCCCGAGGCGCGACCCTTGCGGAAGTGAAGCGCGTCGATCGTGACCGTGGTGCCTCCCGTGGTGACGTCGAGGATGCGAGAAGTGCCCCCACCATCGAGAATCGGGAGAGTGTCACCGACCCCGGTCATGGTGAGGTCGACACCGAGAGTGACGGTGGCGCCGACGGAATAGGTGCCGGCACAGATCTTGATCTCGTCGCCAGCGGTGGCGCCGTCGATCGCCGACTGGATAGCGGCGCCGGTGGCACCGACGAAGCTCGGATTGGCGCAACTCGATCCCGCGCTGGCCGGACTCGCGGCCGTGCCGGTGGGGGCCACCCACCACACCTGGGGTCCGGTGGCGTTCGCTGGCAACGCGGCCAGAACGGACGAGCCGATCACGATTCCCGCGGCCATCAACTGTGCAATTCCACCGAGTCGACGCATTTCGAACTCCTTCATGAGGTAGTAGCCATTGGCTATTCGGAATAGCCAATGGCTACTATATGGAAGAGCCAATGGCTACTCAAGTCGAAGGTTCCAGCTTTGACGGATCGGCAGGTGACCAGCGACGATCGGCCCTTGGATACGGTCGGGCACGTCCGCGATCGGCGAGAGGGGATCCGATGTCCGACATCATTCGAATCGATCCGTCGCGCTTCGTGCCCGCGGGCGGGGTGAGCGAGCGTTTCCAGTCGTACAACATCGAGATGGCCGAGATCACCGGCGGCACCTTCTGGCGGCCGTACTCCGAGGCGCAGGTGCGCGGAATCGAGCCGGTCACCTTCGCCAGCGAGACCTCGGGCGGTGACGGTGAGGGCTCGGCGGCTTTCGCCCACGTGGGTTCGCTCACGGCGCCGGTGGACCCGGTCGATCTGACGGGGGCTCGGGTGCGCACCTTGGCGCGGGCACTCGGTCCGGCGCACGTGCGCGTGAGTGGGTCGTGGGCCTCGCACACCTGGTTCGACGCCGCCGGGGACCATGAGGGTCCACCGCCCGACGGTTATCACGCCGTGTTGCGTCGCGAGCAGTGGGACGGACTCATCGATTTCGCGCGCAGTGTGAATGCCGATCTGGTGACGTCGATGGCCAACACCGCGGGTGCGCACCTCGCCGACGGCTCGTGGAACCCGGCGAACTCGCGCGCATTCCTGTCGTACACGCTGGAGCACGGACTGAACGTCGCCGGGGCCGAGTTCATGAACGAGCCCGACCTGGCACCGCTGCACGGTGCACCGGCCGGATACTCGGCAGCCGACTATCGACGCGACGTGGCCGTCTTCGCGTCGATGTTGCGTGACGTGGCACCCGAAGCGCTGTTCATCGGACCCGGCGTCGCGATGCCCCGCATGCCCGCCTCGGCGACGGGACCGTTCCCCCACCTACCCATCGACGACTTGATGCCCGGTCCGGCCGGTCCTCCCGACGTGTTCAGCTACCACTTCTACAACGGACTCAGCGAGCGCGGTGGGGGACTGCACCACACACCCGCTGATCTGGTGTTGACCGAGGAGTATCTCGCCCGTACCGAGAGAGCGGCACGGGGATTCGGCGCCGTGCGCGACGATCACGCTCCGAACGCGCCGTTGTGGCTCACCGAAACCGCCGACGCCGCTTATGGGGGCAGCACCTGGGCGCCTACGTGGTTGGACGTGCCGCGTTACGTGGACCAACTCGGTCGACTGGCGCGCAACGGTGTGGCGTGCGTGATGCACAACACGTTGTGCGCCAGCGACTACGGAATGCTGGACTCGCGCACGCACGCCCCGCGCGCCAAGTACTGGGCGGCGTGGATGTGGGCCAAGTTCATGGGCACCGAGGTGTTCGATGCCGGTGTGCCGATGCGCGAGGGACTGCACGTTCACGCGCACGGTCGTCGTGGTGGTGTGGCTCTCGCGCTGGCGTTGATCAACAACTCCCGCACCGAATCGACACGAGTCGATTTGGCGTCGCGGGCCACCGCGTACGTGCTGACCGGGCCCGAACTACGGGGTCTCGAGGTTCATTGCAATGGTCGACCACTGCGCATGATCGATGATCACACCCTGCCCGAGCCGGTGGGTGTCGAGGTCGAAGGCGTACTCGACCTGCCACCGGTGAGTGTCACGTTCGTGACTCTCTGAATCGAACTCGGCTCAGCGGGCGAGGAGTGCTTCGAGGGTCTCGATCTCCGCTGCTTGCGCGGCGATGATCGCCTCGGCGAGCGCCCTGATTGCGGGATCGGTGCCGTCGGTGAGAACTTCCTCGGCCATGTCGATGGCTCCTTCGTGGTGGGCGATCATCGCTTCGATCCACGCCTCGTCGAATTCCGAACCGGTCAACGCACCGATCGCGTCGAGTTCGTCGACGTCGAGCATTCCGCTCATCATCGAGCCGTGGTCCATGCCCGTGTCGTCCGTGAGGGGCTTGCCCCACGCGGTGAGTGAACCTTTCATCTGATCGACTTCGGGATCCTGCGCCGCCTTGATCTGGGAGGCCAGGGCGGTGACGTCGGATGACGCCCCGACGGTGGGATCGAGCGCGATGTCGGCGAGTTCGATGGCCTGTTCGTGATGGGGAATCATCATCTGGGCGAACATCACGTCGGCGTCGTTGAAGGTCGTCTCGCTCGACGAATCAGACGCGACCGATCCTCCACAGGAGGCCACGATCGTGGTGAGAACGGCGAGACAGGCGATGCGAACTTTCATGGATGCTCCTTGGTCGATCGTCTCGAATACTAGGCGTGATCGCGTCGCCTGTCTCGTCGGTCAGGAAGGCGCAACGCTCACCAGGAACGCCGCGACGGCCAATGTGATTCCGCCGAGAACCAACTCGACCATCGACGCCCGCACGATCGCTGACCGAGTCACGACCAGACGGTTGGTGGAGTACGACCCACGGTCGAGCAACAGTCGTCGGTTCTGGCGGGCGAGGCCCAGCATCACGAGGACGATCAGCACCTTCACGAGAAGAAGACGACCATGGTCGTTGCCGACGACCGAACCGAGGCCACCATGCAGTCGGATCGACTGCACGAGCCCCGATGCGACGACGACGATGACCGAGATCTCGGCCGCCTTGCTGAATCGACGAAACGTCGTCATCCCGCTCTCTGCGTCGATCTGGGGAATCACCACGAGGATCAACGTGATCAGCCCGCCCAGCCACACGGCGATGGATGCCAGATGCGCCACGTCGGCGGGTATTCCGAGCACCGGCCACTTTTGCGAACGGGAGTGTCCTGAATATGCGACGGCGACGCCGTAGAAGACCAGGAGTGTGGCCAGCTTCACGGTCGTTCGAGACGTGAGACGACCCCAGTCGACACCCCTGAAGACGAAGATCGCCAGGATCGCACCGATCAGGATGCGGAGCGCGAGCATTCGTCCGTTGGTCAACGACAGGGCATCGGACAATCCACCCGTGAAGCCTCCACCGAAGCCCGACAGGTCGTCGGCGAGAATCGCCAGTCCGAAGATCGGCGCCACCATCAATGTCGGCGCCCCGAATCGCAGGATTCGTCGACCGCGAGAAGTGGCGGCCGCTCCCTCGGCGAGGAACCATTCCGTGAAGAGCAGACCACCCACGAGAATCAGTGCCAGATACGTGGACAGTCTCACGCCCGCTCGCACGAACTCGGGTGTGGTCGACGCATCCGGGTCGTCGAGGGAGGTGGTGGTCGACGTGGGGAATGTGTCCGGAAGCGGGTTCGTGGTGGCGGTCGGTGTCGTGCTCGCGGTGGAACCGGTCGAGTCGACGGTGAACGAGACACGACCCGAGATGACGTGGCCGTCGGTGCCCACCAGTCGCCAGCGAGCGGTGGTCGGACCGTTCAAGGTGACGGGAACGTCGAAGATCACCACGTTGTCGGTCGCCCCGTGGCGTGGACCACCCAGATCCGTTCGGATGCCGCTGGCGTCGACGATCTCGGCCGAAGCCGATTCGAGTGGGACCGACTTCGTGAATTCGACCGTCCAGGCGGTGGGGGACTGCACGACCACGGCCCCATCGGCCGGGTCGCTGGAAACGAACGTGTTGTGGGCCGAGGCGACCCGGCCCGTGAGCAACAGAAGTAGAGACGCCACGAACGCGACGACCACGGCGGCGACACGTGGGGTGGGGCGCGGTGGAACGGTCACGGGATGATGTTCGGGAGAGGTGAGCGGTGAATCGCTGGCACCCTAACAACGTGACGCCTCCGGCGTTCATCGGGGAGGGATAGCCGGGATCCCTCACCCTCGACGGGGGTCGTGCAGCGATCCTCAGGACCGGCCGGATGTCAAATGCGCGTTCATGTGCGTTTCGACCAGCCAATCGAACATCGGATCCGCCGGGTCCCAGCCGTCGTGTGTCCCCATTGCCAGTTCGATGACGACCGCGCCGTGTACGTTGATCCAGAGCGAGTTCGCCACGCGGGACTCGTCCATATCGAGCGACACGACACCCGGTACTTCGAGGGGATGCGCCGGAGGTCCGGGTGTCGGAGGAGTGAATCGGCCGCAATCCCACCCGTCCCGAAGGGCCTTCGATGCCGGCACGGCGATCGCCTGTGACGCGAGGATCACGTGTCGGGCGAAGGGAGTGTCATGCGGGCGCCCCGCAGAGGGGAAGACGAAGCCGAACATCGGTCGATTCGACAGCGCCCACCTTCGATACGCGCGACACGCGGCGAGAAGTCGTTCCTGAGGGTCTCCGGATTCGGGCGTGTCGGCGGTGATCGCCGCCGCCATGGCCAGCAATCCGTTGTAGGCGACCACGCTCTCGAGGTGAGCGGAGTTCGCGAAATGGCTGTAGGGAGCACCGGGAGTGAGGGACAGCTGGCGGCATATCTCGCGAATGACGATCGGCCGACCCTGTTCGGCGGCCTCGGTGGCCAGCTGCAGAATCCGGCCGGCCGTGCCAGTCGGATGGAACGGTCGGGGGTCCCGGTAATCGATCGCGGGGGGTTCCGAAATCTGGGCCACGACACAGCGTACCCCTCACTGAACACCGTATAGTTCGCCTGAACACTGTTCAGAACATCAGAAACCCCCCATTTCAGGAGAACCCCCATGTCAACGACACCCACTCAACTGAGGCGCTTGAACGTCTCTGCCGCCGTTCTGCACCTCGTGCAGGGAATCGCCGTGCTGCTTCTGGCGAACGACTTCGCACTACCCGTGACGTCGTTCTTCTGGAACGACGCCCCCAACAATCGACTCGACATCGCGCGACTCGACCGCGTGTTCGACGTCTCTGTTGCCTGGGCCGCCGCACTGTTCCTGTTCCTGTCGGCGCTGTTTCACGCCATTGTCGCGACGGTGGGACGTTCGTCCTACGACTCCGAAATCGCGGCCGAGCAGAACAGGTTCCGGTGGGTCGAGTACTCGATCTCGTCGACCCTCATGGTCGTGGCGATCTGTCTGGTGTTCGGAATCGGCGACATCGCCGGACTTCTGGGAATCGCCGGCGCGAACGTTGCCATGATCCTCTTCGGCTGGATCATGGAAGTCGTCAATCGGCCCGGCCAGAAGGTGTGGTGGACTCCGTTCTGGTTCGGTTGCATCGTGGGCATCGTGCCCTGGATCGGACTGTTCATCTACTTGATCGGTCCCGGCGACGACATGCCCAAGTTCGTGTATGGCATCTTCGTGAGCATCTTCGTCTTCTTCAACCTGTTCGGGCTGAACCAGTACTTGCAGTATCGCAAGGTCGGCAAGTGGGCGGATTACGTCTACGGCGAGAAGGTGTACCTGTGGTTGAGCCTCGTCGCCAAGAGCGCGCTGGCCTGGCAGTTGTACGGAAACACCCTGTCGGCCTGACCGCGCTTCGGCGTCTCGGGAGGTGCCATCCCTTGTCGAGTCCTCTCAGGTGACGACGAGCGGCAGCGGGTCCATTCCCAGAGCGGTCCGATACGTGTTGTGGTAGTGGTGCAGTGGGCGCTCGTTCCGTCCGTAGATGACTTCTGTCAGTGCGCCGCTGTTCGCGGTGACCTGTTGGCTGGCACTCATGACGTAGTCCTCGTCTCGGATGATCGAGGCGAAGAGCTGCGCGAGAGTCTTCTCTTGTTCTGCTCGGACGCTCGCTCCTTCTGACGCTTCGGTGACACCCTTGCGCAGGAAGAAGGTGATGCGGCTGGTGTGTCGGCTCGGATCACCCTCGTGCGGATAGATCCGGATGAAGAAGCACCCGTCGACGGTGGGAAGCAACTGGATGTTCGGAAACAAGTAGTAGGCCGGGAGCGTCGCCACGGCGATGTTCCATTGGTCCTTTGGCAGTTTGCGCATCTCGTCGATCGCGCGGCGACACAGCAGGAATCGGTGATTACGGCCAAAAGTCTCGTAGCACGACACATTTCCGTGAAACCCGAGATTAATGGTGTTCTGGTGAAGTGCCGGGAAGTGGTACGTCTCGCCGAACGTGTCGTTGGCGAGCTTCCAGTTGCACGCGACGTCGTAGTTGTCGCGATCGGCAACCACCAACTCGTCGAGTTTCCACGATTCGAGTTCAGCCGCGAAGTCGGATGTCAGCAGATCCTCGACGTCGATGATCCCGTCGGGATCGGGATGGACGAACAGGAGTCCGTGTTTCTCGACCGCCGGGAGGCGGATCAGTCCGTGGCACGACACGTCGATGTCTCCGAAGTGGTCACGCTTCGGAATCCCGACCAACGCTCCTCCCGTGTCGTACGTCCAGTTGTGGAATCGGCACGTGAAACGTCGCGCGGTTCCACGCTCGTCGTCGAGGACGAGCGCCCCTCGGTGCCGGCAGGCGTTGACCATGGCCACGAAGGCCCCGTTCTCGTCGCGGCTCGCGATGATGGGGACGCCGAAGTCGTCGAGAGTGAAGTACGACCCGGGTCCCGACAAGTCTCCGGACAACCCGATGATCTGCGGGTGGTGGCGGAAGAACGTCGTCCACTCACGTTTGGCGATGTCGGGGTCGGTGTAGGCCGAGGTGGGATTGCGCCTGATGCCGCCCTCGTCGATGTTCATGCCCGCGTCGAGACGACCGAGCATTTCTTCAATCAGGCGGACTTGCACGTCGTGTCTCATTGCAGAAGGCCTTTCTGAATGCGGAGTGTGAGACAAACTTAGAGTAATCTCTAAGTATATGAACGGTCAAGATTCCCCAGCCACCGCCCCCGGCCGGCACGACCGCAGCAAGGCGCGGCGCCGTGCCGCAATCCTCGACGCCACGCTCTCGCTGTTGCGGGCTACGCCCATAGAGAAGGTGTCCATCGAGGCGATAGCGGTGCAGGCAGGGGTGGCCCCGGCCACCGTCTACAACCTCATCGGTTCGCGGGAACAGCTTCTTCTGGCCTGCGTCGATCGCGTCATTGACTCACTCATCGACTCTCTGATCGAAGTACCGGCCGACGTCGACCCGTTGGCGGCAGCCGTGACGATCGTCGAGAAGTCGTGCGATGCCTTCATCGTCGATGGTGATGCATTCAGACAGATAGTCGGCGCGGTGAACGGGATCTCACGTGCGGGCCGTTCGCTCTCCGTCGACCCGGCTCAACTACAGGTGTCGGCGATGCGAGCCACAAAAGATGCGGGCTTCTTGAGTCACGATGCGGACCCCATCGCAATGGGACGCCAGATCTATCTGTCCTACAACGGAGCACTCTTTGCCTGGGCCGCTCGACAGTTGACGGACGAGGGGTTTCGTGCCGCCGCCTTCCACGGTCTCTGGACGATCTTGCTCGCATTTGCGACGGACGAACATCGCGAGGAGTTCCTCCGTAAGGCACAGGAGGCAGCGGATCGGATGGTTGGGGCAGGGTACGGTCGAGCGCCCGAGTAGAAGATCGTGAAACGTTCGGTTTCGGCTCCCCCGAACTAGCCTGACGACGTGTTGGGTTTCATTGACGGGGCGGCGTCCGCTCCGCCTCCGCGCCTTTAGGAGGCGGAGCGAAAGTCCCCAGCCCCTGTCGGGCTTGGGTGGGGCAGCGTCAAGGGTTCTCGCCAGTTACGCGTTTGGGTGTTTTCGGTTACGCGCCTAAATCGGCGGCGGAGCCCCAAAAATCACGCACGAACATATGTTCGTGCCGCCTGATAGAATAAAGGCTGTCACGGCGAAAGAAATTGGGTAATGACTCCAGATCAATATCTTGAAAAAGTCCTGCGGGAAATCTCCGTAGACCGATCGAAAGACGGACTAGGTGAGGACGCGAAGCGACATTTCGAATCCATTGTCAGGTCATGGGCAGGAACCTGCTTTAGATCGCTAGAGCTCTCTGGCTCATACGCGAAAGGCACTGCAATTGTCGGAGGTTCGGATATTGATCTCTTCATCTCATTGAATTGCGACACGCCGATGACTCTGAAAGAAATTTACGAACAACTTCACCAACATCTGAACCAGTCGGGATTTCAAGTTCGTAAGCAGAACGTTTCGCTACGAGTAAAGCATAGAAACACAACAGTTGACTTGGTTCCTGGCATGTGGCACCACGGATCTGGCGAGGATCATTCGATTTTTGTTCGGGGAAGCAACAGCTGGAAGAAGACAAATATTCACAAGCAAATATCCTTCGTAAGAGATTCACGGAAACAATCTGAGATTCGATTAATGAAACGCTGGGGGAGCCGGCAGTCCCCAGACATCCCCACGTTTGTACTCGAGCTCGCAACGATTGAGGCGCTTCGAGGCGCATCAACTTCGTCGCTTGCTACGCGAATTCAAACGGTGCTTCGCTATCTCAATGACAATGCGCTGACAATGTCATTACCCGATCCGGGCTGCCCTTCACGGAGCATCGCGAGTGAGTTGTCGATGTCTGAAAGAACTGGTCTTCAAGCCGCGGCACGCGCCTCACTTGCGATGGAAACATGGAACGAGATCGTTGCATGAATAATACAAATCTCATTCGCGATTATTTCGACGTCATTCAGAGAAGTCTTCATACAGAGTTGATGTCCAAGTCTCTCCTCACCCATCCAACTGAAATCGGCGACGGCACCGAAATCAAATGGGCAGCACTGCTTGAAAATCATCTTCCGAGGCGTTATGAGGTTGTCCAAAAGTGCGTCGTCGTTGATTGTCTTGGAAATCGAAGTGAGCAAATCGACATTGCGGTCGTCGATCGTCAGTATTCGACTTTGATTTTCGACAGTGGAGGAGCAATTCATGTTCCGGCAGAGAGCGTCTATGCGATCTTTGAAATAAAGCAGGAGATTTCAAGGGCTCATCTCGAATATGCCGCAACTAAATCTGATTCCGTTCGGCAGCTCCATCGAACGTCTGCACCGTTCCCTTACGCAACAGGATTTAACCTAAATCCGAAAGAGCCTCCCCGTATTATCGCGGGTCTTCTTGCAACGACTGCAACGTGGAAGGATGGTTTGTCCGTTGCCTTTGACAAGCACTTCGCGGCGCACGAGGCACAAATTGACATTGGTTGCGCAGTAGAAGCCGGCAGTTGGATGGTCAATCGAGGTACTCACGCTGAGGTGCTGAAGTATCCCAAGGAGATTGCAGTCGGCACCTTTTACTTGAGCCTCCTAAGACTCTTGCAGCAGATGGGTACAGTGCCGGCTCTGGATATTGAAAAGTGGGCACAAGCACTCATCCAGGGTTATTGACAAACCGATCTGCTCGGTGTCTCTACCGCAGGTGGTGCGACTCCCTTTCAGGGAGTTACACACTTGGCCGAGCACCAACCGATAAGACCTCCATCAACTTAGGTTTGCGATCCACACTCTTCCGTGACACAGGCACATTTTCAGAACGGTGGGCAGTTCATGAAAAGCCAAGCTTTTGTCGACGATTGAGTGAATTCAACGAAATAGCCCAAAACAGGCTGGTGTTATTCTTTGAATATGACGCTGGTCGCTAAACCACAAGCACGAGATCACACGCTTGATTCCATTTTTGAAGAGCTATATCAGATCCCGAAATTTCAAAGGGACTACGCGTGGCAGAAAGACAATGTTGAGACTCTCATAGATGATCTTCGTAGTCTCATGGACAATCGAAGTGAGTATTACTTTCTCGGTCAGATTGTCGTCACGGAAAATCAAGTCGAGAACAAAGAAAAGAGACGTTACGTTGTAGACGGACAGCAGAGACTGGTTACGTTGCAACTGCTGGTTCTCTATCTGTATCGCCGAATCATCAACAGTAGGTACAACGAAGACAGCCACATGTTGTTGAGTCTGATTCAGTACAAGGCTGACATCGGACAACCGCCGCGCCCGAAGCTTCTCTTGAGTGACAAAGCGAATGCCATATTCCAGCAACTAATTCTGACTGGCGAGGCGCCACCGGTCTCATCAGCATCAACTACTACTGAGAAGAATCTGATCAATTCTTGGGCTCAAATTGGAGAATCGCTCAGCGGCGAAGATGACGAATATGTAGTTCGTTTTGCAGCGGCTTTGAAACAGCATGTGATTATCTCCCGACTTGAGATTGGTTCAATCAGTGAGGCAATCGAAGTCTTCGAGACCATGAACCAGCGAGGATTACGTCTGACTGATTCAGAGTTGATGAAAAACTTCTTGTTCAGAAACATCTCAGATAAAGAGTATGAGCAGTTTTCAAAAAAGTGGTCAGACGTTGCCGATCAGCTTTTCAAACTAAAACCAAAACGACTTGCGTCATTCAATTTCCTACTTCGGGCTGAGTTATCAAGCAGAACTGGTGACAAGGTTCCTTCTGATGGACTATTGGAAGCCTGGAACGCGTATCTCGTTGGAACTAAAGAAAAGCCAAGGGTTCAAACACCTCACCAGTTCATCAATGAGTTGCCAGAGTTCGCAAAGGCCTTTGCCAACTTTGCTGTCCAGAGGAAGCCTGATGGAAATGTCTCTAAGCATGGGGCAGGGCTGAAGCACTTCAATTCAGTTCAGCATTATCCGATCCTTTTGGGTGGCCGAAAGCTTGAGAATTTTGATGCTCTGCACCGTATTGTCGAAGAACGAGTTTTACTTTCACTCTTCGCAAAGGAAGGCCCAAACAATCTCGAGAAGATTGTGCCGGAGTGGGCTAACTCGATTTATGTGCTCGCCAAGGAGAGTCCGTCAGCTTCGACCGAAGAAATAAGGGCAGCATCGTCAGTGGCGTTTAAGAACGTTGCTGAGTTGTGGGACAGCTATGAAGTCAGATTTCGTGCCCTTCGTTATAGCGATACGAAGAAGACACGTTTTGTCCTAGCTCGAATAATGCAGAAACTCGAAGATGAGTGTTCTGGCGAAGAGTTGTCGTACTCTGACTATCTGATAGGTGGAAAACGAAAACACCAAATTGATCACATCGAACCGCAATCAACCTCTCGAGCTAGGCAGTTCGATTATGAGGCCACAAATCTAGTCGATTCGATAGGAAACCTAGTTCTGATCAAGGGCCTCTATAACTCGTCTATGGGCGGTATAGCACCAGATCTCAAGACTCTGTACTACTCACAAACAAATCTCGTAATGACTCAAATGTTGTGCCCGATGAAGAGCCTCAGCATTCCTGTCGAGAAGCGTCGACGAGAAGTCCAATCACTCAAACAGAGAGTTGGGGTCGAAGTCACATCTTGGGACAAGGATGCAGTACTTGATCTTCTGTACTTCTATATGAATCAGTTCGCTCAGACATTCACCTCGCTTAACCCTCCCCAGTTCACGAGACCAGAGCGAGAGTCTGAGAACAGTTAGGGAATCGATGCTTCCATGACATCGGAAGGTCCTCGGTGTCTGGCGCAAAAGTCTATTGATATAAATTGGAGCCGGAACGGCCTTTGGGTTAGACGCGCCGCGCTTTACTGGGGCAATGCCGAGACCGATTGACTATCTGTCCGAATATCAAGCAGATTGGCTCATTAGGGGTCGAGCGCCAAAGACAGTGTGCGAATACGTTCGACACCTCTCGGCATTTCTGAACTGGTGTAGCGAACCGTCAAAATTGGATGTTCTCAGTTGGTTGAGCCAGGTTCCTTCATCGGCGAATCGTCGCCAGGTAGCTAGGGCGTTTAGAAGTTTTGGCAAGTACTTGGAATCCTCGGACCACCATTGGTTTGAGTGGTGGAGGGAATTGCCGCTTGCTCGTGAAGTTGTTGTCCCGCAACCAACTGCCACTCTTGATGATCTTCGATTTGCGCGCACATCGTGTCAGTGTCCACGCGAGAGGGCACTAATTGAAGTGCTCTGGTCTACGGGAATGAGACGTTCGGAGATTGCAGGCTTGCTGATAGAAGATGTAGTGCTAGAAGCTCACTTAGTTCAGGTTCGCAAGTCGAAGACAGGGATTCCCCGTCGAGCGCCTTTAAGCCAGGCCGCGGAAGACGCACTCAGGGCGCATATCGGTCGAAGAGAGAGTGGAAAAGTATTCGAACTGTCAGCAGAGGGGATCAGTGCACTACTTAGGCGACGCGGTTTGATGCCAGCACATGCATGGCGACGTGGATGGGCCGTCAATTCACTTCGAAGTGGCGTCTCAGAAGCATCAGTCAGAACAGTTGCTGGATGGCGATCCGGGGCGATGGTCGTGCGCTATGCAGCCGCGCTATCCGAAGAGTTGGCCATAGAAGAGTTTCGAAGGTGTGATGATGGCAAGGGCAAGATGGACAGGCACCTAGACATGGAGGGCGGAAGGAACGGTCCGGTCGGCACAGTGAATGAGGCCGAAATCGGCTTGTATCCAGCTCTTGACTGCAATCTCAAACGCTCATCTTGAACTAGCATCGCGTCGTGAGTTCCTTGTCGCGGTTGTTAAGTGCTGGAAAATTGCAGCCTGGGGACGTCCTGGTAATGCGGAGGCGTGGATTGGAAGATGTCTCTGGGGTGGTGCAGCAGGATGGTTGCCTCCTTGTTGCTGGTCAGGCGTACAGCTCGCCGTCCGGAGCAGCAAGATCAATTGTGAAACGCCCGATCAACGGTTGGGATTCGTGGAGGGACGCGGACGGAAGAACCCTGACCCACCTCCGTGCCAGCCTGAACGAGCAATGAAAATCAATGTGCAGGGGAATGATGAGCTTCAACACGAGGGTATTTCTCGTCCGGTTCTGAAGTGGGCCGGTGGAAAGACACAACTACTACCGCAGTTACTAGAAGTAATGCCCCTCGAGTACAACAAGTATCTCGAACCATTTCTCGGCGGAGGTGCGTTGTTCTTTCGACTCGAACCGAAAGATGCCGTAGTTGGTGACGCGAATGCAGAACTGATCAATCTCTATGAGTGTTTGGCGAAAGCGCCAGATCAAGTTCACAAGATTTTGTGCGAGTTACCACGATCATCGGACGACTACTACAAGGTGCGGTCTTGGACTTGGGACACCCTAGATCCCACGGTCGCAGCCGCTCGAACTATTTACCTGAACCGTTTGTGCTTCAACGGACTGTATCGGGTCAACAAGAAGGGTGAGTTCAACGTGCCCTATGGAAACCCGACAAACCCGTCGATGCCAACGGTTGATCATCTGGTCCGAGCAGGGAGTGTGCTCGCAAAAGCCCAGATTGTTAAGAGTGACTATCTCGAATTGCTGAACCAGTTTGCTTCACCTGGTGATTTTGTCTTTCTTGATCCGCCCTATATCCCGGTCGGGCAATATTCAGACTTCAAACGATACAACGCTCAACAGTTTGGCGATTCAGACCATGAAGCCCTTGCTGCTGAGGTCCGAAGGTTGGCTCACATCGGTTGTTATGTCGTTGTTACAAATTCTAATCACCCAGTTGTCCACGATCTCTATGAAGGATTCGAGATTCGTGTCATTGAGACGCGCCGAAACATCAGCAGCAAGGGAAATGGCCGACGCGGACAGGATGTCATTGTGATAGCTGATGGAACGGGATCCAGACGGTGACCAAGCTGCTACTTCCAGACCAATTGAAATTCTTCCCCGCTACTCGCTTCATGGGTTCAAAGAACAAATTGTTGCCTGACATTCTTAAAGTTGTAGATGATCTGGAATTCGAAACAGCCATAGATGCATTCGCCGGTAGCAATGTCGTCTCGTATCTGTTTAAGGCTTTGGGAAAGAGAGTTATCTCAAACGATCACATGCATATGTCGACCACGATTGGTCGTGCTCTGATCGAGAATTGTCAAGTCCAATTGAGCGAAGCTCAGGTTGAGAGACTTCTTGTGATTCCCAGGGCTAACGATCAATTTGTTGAGAAGACGTTTGAAGGTCTCTACTTCAGCCAAGAAGATTGCCGCACCATCGACCATATTCGACAGAACATCAAGAGACTGTCTCGGCCTGAAGCGCGCGCAATAGCTATGGCATCACTTATTCGGTCTTGTGTTAAGAAGCGACCGCGCGGGATCTTTACGTACACAGGTGAGCGATACGACGACGGTCGGCAGGACTTGAAACTTTCTATTGCTGAGCACTTTGTTCTTGCGGTCCAACAGTTCAATTCGGCTGTGTTTGATAATGGAAAAATGAACGAAGTAAGAAACTCGGATGCTCTGGGCTTGCGGGCGCACAAGAATGCTCTGATTTATTTAGACCCGCCATACTTCACCCCAAAGTCGGACAATGAATACGTGCGGAGATACCACTTTGTCGAAGGACTAGCACGAGACTGGAAGGGTGTCTCAATTCAAGAGCACACCCAAACCAAGAAATTCAAGAGTTACGAGACCCCATTTGCAAAGAGAGATGGTGCACTTGCCGCCTTTGAGACGATCTTTCGGAGATTCAGAGAGTCAACAATTCTCGTCTCGTACTCGTCCAACGCTTTACCTCGACAGGATGAACTTGTGGAGCTGTTAAGTAAGTACAAGCCTGAAGTTTCTGTTCACCGGGTTGACCATCGATATTCGTTTGGTAATCAGTCTCACAAGGTCGGTCAAAACCGCAATCAAGTCGAGGAATATCTCTTTTTAGGGCGATCATGAAGCCGTGGCAGCTTGGGAATACCACAGTTCGGAGTGGACTCCGGACTCGTGACGCGCTGATAGCGCTCGATGACGCTGGGATTGAGGGAAACATACGAGGTCAGGCCGGTGATCGAGCCTTTCGTGATGTTCTTGGTCAGGCGGGTGTAGTGGACCTGGGGGTGGACACAACTGCGAGCGTGGGCCGTAAGTTTCGTAGTGCAATGACCCATCTTGGTTTCTTGTATCCAGTGGCACCATCCGGGATCGAACAGAGCTCCATAGGACCTCCGGACTGCATAACCCCAGCAGGTAGACGTTTCATTGCCGCTACTTCAGCAATTGCCCAACAGGAATGTTTTCTTCGGTCGTTGGTCGGTCGGTCGATAGATCTCTCCAATTCCCGCTATCAGAGTCCCGGAGATTTTTCCCCGTTGCTCCACACATTGAGGGTGATGAAGGCGCTAGATACGCAGACCGGTGAAAGCTCGATTTCATTCATCGAATTTGCGGCGTTTGTGCAGACGACAGGCAACGAAACAAATCAGAGTGAGATAGTCGACCGCATCCTCGAGTTTCGATCTGGACGAGCGACAGCTCAAAACAAGAGACAGTTTGATGAAGCCGCGATTGCTGAGCAGCGACACATTGATGGCGACATTGTCGCCGTGTCTACATATAGAGATTATGCAGATATGAACTTCCGATACTTGAGAGCTACCGGGCTCTTTAGTCAGCGGGGGCGAGGACTCAGCTTTTTTGACGAACGGGCTGATTTAGTTGAAAGTCTCCTAGAGACAATCATTCCGATAAGCGATCAAGTTGCCTATTGGACCTCACTTACATTGGGCCCGCGGCTGCCATTTGACAACCTTGAAGGTGCTCGTGAGAACCTCGTGCAACTTGTGAAGCTGGCAGAAGATAAGAAGCTGGCGATCGAGTTTGATATCTCGAAAGTTGCGACACCCGCAGATGCTGAAGTTGCTCGGCACGAGATAGAGGAACGCATTGCTCTAATCGACGAAGTTGAGTTTGCTCGTTCTCAGTCTGAAGAGTGGGAAAAGATCTCCAAATATCTGGTTGCGCTTGAGTCGGGAAGAGCGAGGGTCTCTCGCGAGGACGAGGATGTAGTCGTAATCCCGTCTGGTGAGTCTGCGGCCTATCTTGAATGGGCAGTCTGGAGAGCATTCTTGGCTGTTAACCGCCTGGAAAACCCCCCGTATCAATCTCGGCGTTTTCCCGTTGACAGGGATTTTCTACCGATTCGAAATGCGCCAGGCGGTGGGCCGGATTTGATTTTTGAATTCGAATCGTTTGTTCTTGTTGTCGAGGTAACCCTATTAACGTCTGGGAGGCAAGAAGCTGCTGAGGGATATCCCGTGCGACAACATGTGTTCCAGGTCAAACAGGAGTATGAATCGCGATCACAGAAACCCGTATATGGGTTGTTTGTTGCACCCGAGATGAACCCCAATTCCGTCGCGACGTTCCGCCTCGGTCAGTGGCACGAAGATGATGATGAGGTTCGTCTCGATATTGTGCCGATAACTATTCGACAGTTCAATTCTTTATTTAGGGGAATGTTTGAGAATTCCGCTGTCGACAACTTGCATGTTTTGGAGTTCCTCAATCAGTGTCTCCGCGTACGAGACAGTGACAATCGCCCGTCTGAATGGCAGCGAGCAATTGCAGAGAGCGTTGACTATGTCATCGGACAGGTTGCAATCTCTCAATAGCGACGACCTAGAGAATTCTCTGAATTGTCGTCAAGGAAGACGAGCGATCAATTAGTCCTCGGGTCGTTAGGTCGGCTCCTACGTAAGCCGTCCGGAGTCCCGCGCCCATTTTTCGACGTCACGCCAATCCCAGATCATGGCGGTCTTCAGCGTGGCAACTGGTGCTGGGAAGTCCTTGTGCCTCTTCCGGATGGTGTGAACCGACTGGACGTGGCTGAGACCTAGTCGCTCGGCGATCTCGTGGGCCCCCACGAGGAACTCCGGCGGCACCCCCTTCATGCCCCTGACGCTAGTCCGAGGGAGTCTTCAGGTTGTGTACGGGCGTAGACACCCCTATGATGTCTACAAACGTAGACAGACCTAGGAGGTTGAAATGGCAGGAAAGCTTGAAGGATTGGTGGTTCCGGTGATGGAGCCACTCGGGTACAGGCACGGTTGGGCGGGGGAGGTGAGCCGCCGAATCGCTGAGGCCGCCCAGAGCGCGCCAGCAGGGCTCGAGATGTCGTGGAACGACGTGGACAGGGTGCTGACCTGCCCTGGGTGGTGGGAAGCAACCCGGACAACCGACCCCATCCCGCCCAACATCGTCGAACTGCACCGGGGACTGATCGTGGACATCGCCAAGGCCTATTTGGAGGAGAACGCGGTGTGGGGCACACCCTCGCCGATTGAGTTCGTGCGGGAATACCTCTCCAATGAGGTGAACTTCGACCCGCTGACAGCCACCTGGCTGTTCCTGCAGGACGAAC
>VFQT010001334.1_pt1 | contig 30254 bp, 29 predicted proteins | sample 3512381 | NCBI WGS metagenome assembly VFQT01 (sample SAMN10412376, study PRJNA504923) | tailings metagenome | isolation source: Relicate 2 Philex TSF3 active mining site | place: Philippines: Tuba, Benguet | collected 2017-08-29
TCGGCACCTCTAGCTCAACGGCAGAGCAGTGGACTCTTAATCCATTGGTTCAGGGTTCGAATCCCTGGGGGTGCACCAACCGCCGTTCCGCCGGCGGAGTCCTGGGGAGGGAGGCCACGTGCACGCCACCGTGGTGTTCGCCCACCCCGACCCCGATTCCTTCGGTCGAGCCGTTCTCGATCGCGTCGTGCGCGGTCTCACATCGGCTGGCAACTCGATCGACGTCCTCGATCTGTACGCCCTCGATTATCCCGGGTGTCTCTCCCCCGCGGAATGGCAGGCCTACGGCTCGGGGTCGCCGATTCTCGACGACACCGTCGCTCGACATGCCGCGATCATCCGCCGTACCGACGCTCTCGTGTTCGTGTACCCGACCTGGTGGAGTTCGATCCCCGCGATCCTGAAATCCTGGATGGAGCGCACCTTGGTGGAAGGTGTCGCGTTCACTCTCGACGGCCCGAAGAACCGCCTCACTCCACGCCTTTCCGGAATCGGCAACGTCGTCGGCATCTCCACGTACGGCTCGTCGTGGTGGTACGTGAAACTGGTGAACGATGCCGGTCGACGCACCATCCTGCGCGCCATCGGATTGTTGACGCGCGGCCGAGCGCGTACGTCGTGGCTCGGCTTGTATTCGCTCGACGGCCAGACCACCGAGCGGCGCACCCGATTCCTCGACGATGTCGAACGAGCCATGGGAGCGTTGAGATGAGTTCTCGGCGCGTCCTGGTGCTCTTCGCCCACCCGACGCGCGAATCGTTGAATGGTGCCGTCCTCGCCCGAGTTCTCGAGGGCCTGAACCGTGCCGGACACGACGTTCGTCTCCGCGACCTGTACGCCGAAGAATTCGCTCCCCGACTCACCTGCGACGAGAAGCGATCACATCTCGACCCTCCGGAGACCAAGCCACAACTCGCCCGCGATTTCGACGATCTGCGCTGGTGCGACACCCTCGTCTTCGTGCACCCGACCTGGTGGGGAGCCCAACCGGCCATCTTGAAGGGCTGGTTCGACCGCGTCTTCGCGTCCGGGGTGGCGTGGACACTTCCCGCGGGAGCCAAGAACATTCGACCCGCACTCACCAACGTTCGTCGCATCGTCACCGTGACGACCCATGGATCGCCGTGGATCTCGAACGCGGCCCAAGGGGTGGCCGGACGCCGAATCGCCAATCGCGCACTTCGAGCCGTCTGCCATCCGATGTGTCGCACGTCGTGGATCGCGCTGTACGCACTCGATCGCCAGTCTTCGACACGGCGCGAGAAATTCCTTCGTCGCGTCGAACGACGCTTGGCACGCCTCTAACGGTTGGTGAGAGCTCGCGCGATCTCGGCGGCGACCCGCGCGTTGTTCTCGGCGAGCGCGAGATTGGCCGGAACGCTCCGACCGGCCGTCGCATCGGCGATGCGACCGAGAACGAACGGGGTGACCGCTGCTCCCGAGACCCCTGAGCGCGCACATTCCTCGAGGGCGTCGTGCAGCACCCCGTCGAGAACCTGTTGATCGAGTTGATCGGATTCCGGAATCGGTGCCGTCACGAGCACGCCGGTCCGTTCCCGAGACCGATGCGAGAAGATCGACGCGACGTCGTCGGCCGACTCGACGCGGTGAGGAATCGGCAGGCCCGACGAGCGCGTGTAGAAGGCCGGAAACCAATCGTGCCGCCACCCGAGGACGGGAACGCCATAGGTCTCGAGGTACTCGAGAGTGCGCGGCAGATCGAGAAAGGCCTTCGCACCGGCGCACACCGTGATCACGGGATGAGAGGCGATGGCATCGAGGTCGGCCGAGACGTCGTGCGTGATCTCGACCCCGCGATGCACGCCACCGATACCACCGGTCGCGAACACATCGACTCCGCCGGCCGCGGCGATCGCCACCGACGCCGACACCGTGGTGGCGCCCACGTCCCAGCGTTGAGCCACGGCGACAGCGAGATCGCGCTCGGCCATCTTGCGCGCCGGCCCGAGAATCCGCTCGTGCTCGTCGGTTCGCAATCCCAGACGAACGACTCCGTCGAGCACCGCGGTGATCGCCGGGACGACACCCGCATCGCGAAGGACACGCGTGCAGCGATCGAGAGCCTCCGCGTTGTGAGGAGACGGAAGACCGAGGTGCGAGAAGATCGTCGACTCCAAAGCGACGACCGGACGACCCGATGCGATGGCTTCGAACACTTCGGTGGAAACGACGGGTGCGAGCACGGTCAGATCATCTCACGTCGGACGAACCGAGACACCGTTTCGACGTGGTGTGTGTGCGGAAAGGGGTCGAGAACTTCGACCCATTCGAGGTCGTAACCAGCGTCGATCAGCAAACGGGTGTCTCGACCGAGGGACGCAGGATCGCACGACACGAGAACCACCACCGGGGCGCCGGTGCGTTCGATCACGTCGACTCCGCCCGCTCGTAAGCCGTCTCGTGCGGGATCGGCGACGACGACGGCGGAAGGAACGGGGCACCACTCCTCCACCCGGCCGGTGACGATCGACGCGTGACGATCCGCCAGATTGAGTCGAGCGTCATCGGTGGCCGCCGGATTTCCTTCGACAACGATCACCTCGCGGTCGCGTGGGGCCACCGTGGCCGAGAACAAGCCGACCCCACCGTACAGATCGACGAACGGCCCGTCGGGCCACGAGTCCGCCGGACCGAGGGCTGCGGCGACGGCTGACACGATCGCTTCGGCAGCCACGGGAGACGATTGGAAGAACGACGCCATCGACACGACGAGGTCGCACCCCGCCACTCTTTCCATCAGACGTGCCGTCGCTCCGACTTCGTCGATCTCTTCGAGCCCGGTCACCGTCGAATCAGTCGGCTCCCACCAGGCTCCGCGACGACCGCTTGACGCCGAGACACGAAACGTCAACTCGTCGACATCAAGTGATGGTCGTGCGGTCGAGAAGAGCGCGTCGAGCTCGGGCCGCACGACGAGGCAATGATCGATGCGAATCACCTCGTGATGTCGACGACGGCGAAAACCGATCCCTCCGTCGGATGCGCGAGCGACGCGCATCGTCGAACGTTCACCCACTCGTGACTCGAACCAGGTCGAGCGAATGTCGGGCTTCGCGACACGACCGAGTCGCTCCACGGACTCGCGTACGATGCCCGTCTTGATCGTTCGTTGCAGAGCGATCGATGCGTGCTGCAGATCGCATCCGCCACAACCCTCGGCCACGAATCGGCACGGTGGTTCGACCCGCTCCGGGTTGGGTTCGAGGATCCGAACGACGGTCGCCCGGGCGTAGTCGCGGGATTGCTTGATGATCGAGATCTCGACCGTCTCGTCCGGAAGCGCCCCTTCGACGAACACCACACGACCGTCGGAGAGGCGCCCGAGACCGTCCCCTTCGGCGACCACCTTCTCGACACGGACCGTCTCGAAGGAGTCGGCCGTGGTGCGCGCGGGATTCGATCGGCCGGACATGTCGATCGAAGGCTAGAGGTCGGCTGATGTAGCGTCGGGGCGTGGCTCTCCCGATTCAGATCGTGCCGTCGGTCCTGCCCTGTGATTTCGCCCGTCTCGGCGCCGAGATCGAAGCCCTCGATGCTGCTGGTGTCGATTCGTTCCAGTGGGACGTGATGGACGGCCAGTTCGTTCCCAACCTCACCTTTGGTCCCGACGTCATCGCCGCCGCTCGTCGCCACACCACCAAGCCGTTCGAAGCCCACCTCATGGTGCTCACGCCCGACGTGATGGCCGCCAAGTACGTGGAGGCCGGATGCAGCCGGCTGATCGTCCACGCCGAGGCCTGTCCGCATCTGCATCGCACGCTCGGCAACATCGCGTCGCTCGGCGCCGCCCCCGCCGTGGCACTCAATCCGCACACGCCCATCTCAGCCGTCGAGCACGTTCTCGATCTCGTCGACCTCGTGCTCGTGATGACGGTGAATCCCGGCTTCGGCGGCCAGTCCTACATCGCCTCGATGGAACACAAGGTCGGTGAGCTACGCGACCTGATCGGCCGTCGAGGCCTGTCCGATCGAGTCAACATCGAGGTCGACGGCGGAATCGGCCCGAACACGATCGCCGGCGCGGCAGCGGCCGGTGCCAACGTTCTGATCGCCGGCACGGCACTCTTCCGCGATCCCGACGGCCTGACCCACGCGGTCAGCGATCTGCGGGCCCGGGCCGAGGCCGCTCGACTGGCCGACTGACCTCGCGCCGCCGCCCCAGATCGTCCCCGTTCCACGACGACCGCAGACGTCGACCCAGGGCGCGTACGGCAGTGGCCCAGATCGCCAAGCCGAGCAATCCGCCGAACACCCAGATCGCGGGGAGCAACATGGCCCGCAGAAGACCCGATCCATCGGTCGACAGCGGAGCAAGCACCCCGCTCTCGACGCTGGTGCCATCGGTCAGCAGGGTCCGCACCGCGTCTTCGACCTCGGGGCAGTCGAGCGGTCGCTCTTCGATGCCGATCACTTGGTTGCCGCCGAAGAGCGGTTCCGGATCACGAACCTTCGACACCAATCGTCCCGACTCCGCATCGAGGCCAGCGGCCACCACGTAGTCGATTCCGAGTTCCAGGAAGCGAATGTCGTCGCCGTACTCGATGTCGACCAGTCCGTTGACCGCGAACGAATCGAGCGAACCGCCGCGGATCTGTCGAACCTCGAAGCGCCCCGTGCGGCGGTCGGTCGCCGAAAGTCTCCCGACGAAGGTCGCCTGGACCGGAGTCGGCAGTTCGCATCCGGCGGGAATCGTCGTGTTCGGCGTCGACACCGGAGGAGCGATCGTTGCCGATGCAGCCGACACGTTCGACACCAGTGAGATCGATGCCACCGATGCCAAGCCGACGAGAGCGCGCACGACGACTCGCCGAATCTTCATGAACCCACGCTAGTGAGATCGGCGTGGGCCGAGGTGGCAGCTCAGCGGCCGCGGAATTTCGGCGCGCGCTTCTCGACGAACGCGGCGATGGCTTCGGGCGTGTCCTTCGTTCCGAAGTTCACGGTCTGCGCGACCCCTTCGTCGTCGAGAGCTTCTTCGAGGGTCACTTGCATCGCATTGTTGAGAAGACGCTTCGATTGGGCCAGCGCGATCGGAGGCAGAGCCAGCAATCGGTCGACCCATGCACCCACGAAGGCATCGAGTTCACCGTCGGGGACGACCCGATTGACCAGACCGATGCGATCGGCTTCCGCCGCATCGATGATGTCGGCGAAGAAGGCCAACTCCTTGGCCCGGTGCAGGCCGATACGGCGAGGAAGGATCCAGGATCCACCACCGTCGAGCGACATGCCACGCTTCGAGAAGATTTCGGAGAAGCGAGCATTGTCGGATGCCACCACGAGGTCGCAACCCAAGGCGATGTTGCAGCCCACACCGACGGCCACGCCACGAACTTTGGCGATGGTCGGCTGTGGGAGCCGGGCCAGAGCCATGATCACCGCAGTGATCTCACGCATCGAATAGTAGGAGTGCGTGTGCGTGCGTCCTGACCCGTCACCCATGTCGACGAGATCGGCACCGCTGCAGAATTCCCCGCCGGCTCCGGTGAAGACGACGACGCGGTCTTCGGATCGGAAGTGGATCTCGGTGAGCACCTCCAGTAACTCGATCCACATCGTGCCGTTCGCAGCATTCTTACGATGCGGTCGGTTGAAGGTGATGGTCACCACGCCGTTCGCTCGCTCGACGAGAATCGTCGAATATGACTTGTCGGAAGAATTCGCAGGAGAGGTCACACCGCCGACGATAATGAGGGCATGGGGTTCGATCCGTACCGGAAGTTCCGCGCCCGTCCCGCCGACTACGTCTTCGTGGCCGCGGCCGTGATCGCTGCGATCGCCCTCGTGGCCTGGGCCTTCCTTGGCTGAGAAGAAAGCGCGGAAGCCCGGCATCTGGGACGGTCTCTACGGTCCGGTCGAAGTCCGCCGCGTCCAGCCGTACCAGGCGACCAAACGCTACGTGTGCCCGGGATGCCACCGCGATCTGCCCGTCGGACTCGGTCATGTGGTGGCAGTTCCCCGCGATGCACCCGACCTTCGACGCCACTGGCATCACGCATGCTGGCGTCGGCGAGCGTCGGGAGCATGATGCGCTAGAACGCCGCTTCGATCACGTCGAGATGTGGTCCGACGACGGCTGCCACGTCGAATCGAATCTCCCGCGCCGACACCGAGTGCGCACGAATCCACGCGACCGCCAAACGTCGCAGTCGAGCCTGTTTGGCCGGCGTGACTGCATGAGCCGGCGAACCGTAACGACTCGTCGAGCGCGTCTTCACCTCGCACACGACGAGCACGGTGCCGCGCGTGGCGACCATGTCGATTTCACCGAGTCCGGCGCAACGCCAATTGCGATCGAGAATCGTGTAACCGGCCGCGACGTACCACTGAGCCACTCGATCCTCACCCCACGCGCCGAGACGCGAACGATGATCGGCCGTCGTCAGCCAAGTTGTTCGAGGTCGTCGCGCGGGAGTTCTTCCACGTTGACGTCCTTGAAACTCAGTACTTTCACCTTCGGGACGAAGCGGCTCTTGCGGTACATGTCCCACACCCATGCGTCGACCATCTCCACCTGAATCACTGGACGGGTGGGATCACCGATGACCGACACGTCGACCTCGTTGGCGAGATAGAAGCGCCGTTCCGTCTCGACGGCATAACGAAACATCCGTGAGACGTCCTGATATTCCTGCGCCAACTTGAGTTCGCGCTCGGCCTCGAATTCTTCGAGGTCGTCAGTGCCCACTGTGGGAGCCTCGTGCGATCGAACGGATCAGAAGTCGCGCTTTTCGCGCACCTTGGCAGCCTTGCCGGTGCGGTCGCGGAGGTAGTAGAGCTTGGCGCGACGAACGTCGCCCTTCTTCACCACTTCGACCTTCGCGATGCTCGGGCTGTGCACCGGGAACGTTCGCTCGACACCGACGCCGTAGCTGATCTTGCGGACGGTGTAGGTCTCCTGCACGCCCGAGCCCGAGCGGGCGATGACGTTGCCCTGGAAGACCTGGACACGCTCCTTGCCGCTTTCGACCACGCGTACGTGGACCTTGAGTTCGTCACCGGGGCCGAAGGCCGGAATGTCGGTGCGGAGGTTCAGCTGATCAACGATGTCGGTGGTCTTCATGGAGTCGTCCTGCGGTGAGGCCGGACCCGTTGGACCGGCTAAGGATCAAGGATACGGGACGGCGGGGAACTCTTCCAACAGACGTCGCTCCTGGTCGGAGAGCCCTCCTCGAACCTCGATGAGGTCGGGACGGGCCCGAATGGTGCGGTGGAGGGCCTGGGCACGCCGCCAGCGCTCGATCCGGGCGTGGTCACCCGAGACCAGGACGTCGGGAACGGTCCACCCCCGAAAGATGGCCGGACGGGTGTACTGCGGTTCTTCGAGCAGACCGGCCGCACCGAAACTCTCGGTCACCGGGCTGATCTCGTTGCCCATGGCGCCCGGGAGGAGACGAACCACGGCTTCGACGACCAGACAGGCCGCGACCTCGCCCCCCGACAGGACGACGTCACCCACGCTCACTTCACCGTCGACGAGGTGTTCGACGACTCGATGATCGACGCCTTCGTAACGGCCGCACAGCAAACTGAAACCATCTGTCGCCGCCAACTCGTGGGCATAGGTCTGGTCGAACCGGCGTCCGCCGGGGCTGAGGAGCAGCAGAGGTCGTGGGGGCTGCGCTTCTTCCACCGCCGCGAACAGTGGCTCGGCTCGCATCACCATGCCCGCTCCCCCGCCGTACGGCGCGTCGTCGACGGTGCGATGCACATCAGTGGTGCGATCACGTGGGTCGTGCAGCCGCAGATCGAGCAGACCCGACCCGCGGGCCTTGCCGAGCAGGCTCTCGGATGCGAAGGCGTCGAGGATTCCCGGAAAGATCGTGAAGACGTCGATTCTCACCGGACGTCTCCATCGGAATCGTCCGTCGATCGATAGACCTCGAAGAGTCCGGCCGGTGGATCGATCACCACGACCACGCCGTCCTCTCGACGCTCGAGACGTTCGACGAAGCGAACCGGCACCAACGCACCGTCGTCGAGCTCGAGGAGATCATCGGCCGGGTTGGCGATCACACCGACGCACCGACCGTGGGCGACTCCCTCGACGTCGACGACCTCGGATCCGATGACGTCGTGGATCCACACGGCATCGGGATCGTCGATGGGTTCGGCCCACAGTGTGCGATTCACGAGACGCTCGACCATCGTTCGGTCGGAGATTCCGTCGAGGTCGACCACGTAGCGGCCGGATTGTTCACGCGATGCGGTCACGGTGAACCACTCCCCGGCCCACAGGCGCGCACCGGGGGCAACCCGCTCGGGCCGATTGGTGCTCAAGTTGACGGTGATCTGACCTCGGACACCGTGCGGACGACCGAAACGACCGACTTCGAGTAATTCGGGCGGACGGGACTCGGGCACCGCCGAGCCGATCTCAATCGACGAAGTCGACGTCGACTTCGTGGCCGTCCTTGGCCGCGGCTGCGCGCACCAGGACTCGGATGCTCTGCGCCGTCCGGCCACGACGACCGATGACACGACCGAGATCGCCGGGACCGACGGTCACTTCGAGCTTGGGACGATGACGACCCTCGACCTCGTCGACGCGCACGGCATCCGGGTCGTCGACGATCGAGCGCACCACGTGGGTGAGAACGGCGACCGCAGTCGGTGACGTGATCTGATTCGGGTCGGTCATGACGAGACGCCGACCGTCACTTGCCGCGGCTGGCGGTGAACTGCGCCCACGCGCCGGAGATCTCGAGAAGCTTGCGCACGCGCTCGGTGGGTTGCGCGCCCTTCTTCAACCACTCGACCGCCTTGTCGTTGTCGATGTTGACGCCCGACGGCTCGAGACGCGGGTTGTACTGCCCGATGATCTCGAGGAAACGCCCATCACGTGCGGTGCGGCTGTCGCTCGCGATCACGCGGTAATGGGGCTGCTTCGTCTTTCCGATTCGAGTGAGGCGCAACTTGACGGCCATGCAACGGACTCCTTGGGGCGACGGGGGGCCCGTCTTTCACGAAAGGGAGAGGCTAGCGGTGGGTCGGGTCCCCGCCAACGCAGGCCGGGTCGGGCCGCTCTATCGGGAGGGAGGGAAGGGAAATCCACCCGCGTCGCCGTTGGGCAAGCCACCGGGGAAACCGGGGTTCCCTCCGCCCAGACCTGAGCCCAGTGCCGACAGAGCCCCGAGACCACCGCGTTTGCCCTTCTTGCCCTTGCCCATTCCCAGGCCGCCCATGCGCTTCATCATCTTCTGCATCTCACCGAACTGCTTGACGAGACGATTCACCTCGGCGATCGAGCGCCCGCTACCCGCTGCGATCCGTTGACGGCGACTGCCGTTGATGATCTCGGGTCGACGACGCTCGTCCCGAGTCATCGACCGGATGATCGCTTCGATCGGCTTCAGGTCGTCGTCGCCGATCTTGGCGTTCTTCAACTCCTTCGGCATCCCCGGCATCATGCCGAGCACTCCCCCGAGAGGGCCCATCTTCTTCAACGACTGCATCTGCTCGAGGAAGTCGTCGAGGGTGAACTCCCCGTCCAGAAGGCGCGCCGCGGCTTCTTCGGCCTGGTCCTTCTCGAAGGCCTTTTCGGCCTGCTCGATGAGCGTGAGCATGTCGCCCATGCCGAGAATGCGGCTCGCCATCCGGTCGGGGTGGAACTGCTCGAATGCGTCGAGCTTCTCACCAGTGCTCGCGAAGGCGATCGGCCGTCCGATGACCTCCTTGACCGACAGGGCTGCTCCACCACGTGCGTCACCGTCGAGCTTCGACAGGATCACCCCGTCGATCTGCAACGTGGCGTGGAACGCTTCGGCCACCGTCACCGCATCTTGACCCGTCATCGCGTCGATCACGAGGAACGTGTAGTTCGGCGACAATTCCTCGGAGATCCGGCGGATCTGATCCATCATCTCCGCGTCGATCGCGAGACGACCCGCGGTGTCGACGATGAGAACGTCACGTCCGAGCCGTCTCGCTTCGGCGAGGCCGCGCACTGCGGTGGCAACGGGATCGCCGGGCTCACTGAAGACCGGCACGCCGATCTGATCGCCGAGCGTACGCAATTGCTCGACCGCGGCTGGACGCTGCAGGTCGGCGCCGACGAGGAGCGGATGGCGGCCCTGCGACAGGAACCACTTGGCGAGCTTGGCCGAGTTCGTCGTCTTGCCCGATCCCTGCAGACCGGCCATCAACACGACGGTGGGTGGCTTGCTCGCGTACTGAATCTTGAGCGTCTCACCACCGAGGATCGCCGTCAGTTCGGAGTTGACGAGTTTGACGACCTGCTGACTCGGATCGAGAGCTTTCGACTGTTCGATCCCGACCGCGCCCTCGCGGATCCGATTGACGACCGAGCGCACGACCGTCACGTTGACGTCGGCTTCGAGAAGCGCGGTGCGAATCTCCTTCAACACCTCGTCGACGTCGGCCTCCGACAGTCGACCCTTGCCCCGGATCTTCTTGAAGATCCCTTCGAAGCGGCCGGACAGGGTCTCGAACATGGAATCGAGGCTAGCGACGGGTCGCCTCGGGCGACCCGTCACCGACGACGATCGAGTTACCCGACGTAGACCTCGGTGACGAGGTCGTTCTCGACCGTCAGGTTCACTCGCCCGGTCGAGTAATCCATCGTGATCGGGAATTCCTCTCCGTCACGAGCCACGACACGCACCGCCCAACCTTCGGATTCGGCGAAGGCGATCGCGTCGGATTCCGACTTGCCGAGCAATTGCTCGGCATCATCGACGGAAATTCCGATGACGTCGTCGTCACCCGGCAGAGCGGGCTCGGGTTCGACGGGCAACGGTTCGTCGACGACCGGTGGCTGGACGATGTCGAGGTACTCGCTCGGAATCGCCGCCACCGTGTAGCGGCCGCTGTATCCCCACTCGTCCTCGGTCGCCACGAAGGAGTAGCCCGGAACGAGGTACACGTCACCATCGACACTCCAGTAGAGGATGTACTCCTCTTCGACGTCGATGATCTCGACGGTGATGGTCTCGGGAACGATCGATGCATCGGGCACGATCGGCATCGGATCGACTTGAACCGAGGTGACATCGGTGGACGCCGGCTCGGACACCTCGGTCGTCGTCGACGGCACGGTTGCCGTGTCGTCGACGACGACCGAGGTGTCGTCGATGGCCGGCTCGATCATCGCCCGGCCCATCATCCCGCCGTATTCGGAACGAAGTCGATCGAGACCGGCCGTCGTGCCGATCCGCGGATAACTCGCGATCGGTTCCGGGCGCCCGAGGTAGCCGCCGGCGTAGGTGAGCCGTCCGTTCTCTCCGAACGATGCCGACATCGTGAGCGACGACCGGACGCCGTCGATCAGGACGTACCCCCATGCCCCGGCCGACCAATCGTCCCCGTAGGACTCGACCAGCAACTCGTCGGACGCAAATCCGAGTTGCTCGAAGAGCTTGCGGAACTTCGACTCGGCGTCGGCCGCCGACGGAACGTTCTCGGGCGGGGTGGGCTCCACCCACTCGTCCGGACAAGCGTCGTCCGGTGAGGTCGTCGCCGAATCACCAGACGACGAGTCGAGCGATTCCGACGGTGAAACTTCCGAACAGGGCGCCGGACGTGCGGTGGCCATCTCCTGCCAACCTTCGGAATACCACCAGGTCAACATTCCGTCGTCGGACACCGTGATCGACGGACCCGAGCCGTCGCTCGGCCCGACCGACCACGTGGTCCATTCGTAGTCGGTACCGGCGTCGTTGGTGGTGCGGACGAAGGATCCCTCCATGCCGAAGACCTCGAGCAGAGCATCGAGACGGGCGGCCTCGGGTTCCACTCCCCGCGTGAAGGAATACGCCGGAGCATCGGTGTCGAGTGACGGCAACTCGCCGTTCACCACGAACTCCCAATTCGCCGGAACGTACATCGCCTTCTCGCCGGTCATCATCGAATCGGCAGCAGCGGGGGCGCCCTCGGCTCCACCGGCCGTCGCACTCGACCCCACGCGCAACACGGGAAGTCCCGTCGCGTTGTCGGGGTCGTCTCCGCACGCAGCAACGAGCGAGAGAACGGCGAGCACGGGCATCGAACGACGGAGCATGGCACTCACGGTAGAGGCAGAACTAAGGACGGTCATGCCACTACGACGAATCGGGACCGACGTTCGGTTCCCGGTTTCGAGAACTCGTGTCAGGACGCGAAGAGTGCCGCCACGAACTCGTCGGGGTCGAACGGCACGAGGTCACCGATCGTCTCGCCGAGACCGACCAACTTGACCGGGATTCCGAACTCGGTCTCGATGGCGAAGACGATTCCGCCTTTGGCCGAGCCGTCGAGTTTGGTCAGGACAACTCCGGTGACACCGGCGGCTTCGGTGAATTCACGGGCCTGAGACAAACCGTTCTGCCCCGTCGTCGCGTCGATCACCAGCAGAACTTCGCTCACCGAACCGGGCTCGCGATCGGCGATCCGACGAACCTTGCGGAGCTCGTCCATCAGATTCGACTTGTTCTGCAGACGACCAGCGGTGTCGCCGAGCACCAGATCGGCTCGCCGGGACTTGGCTCTCTGAACACCGTCGAAGATCACCGAACTCGGATCGCCGCCTTCGGCTCCGCGAACGAGCTCGGCACCGGAACGCTCGGCCCAGGTTCCGAGTTGCTCGGCCGCCGCGGCTCGGAACGTATCTCCTGCCGCGAGGACGACGGATCGGCCAGCCGCCACTTGCTGCGCCGACACCTTGCCGATCGTGGTGGTCTTGCCCACACCGTTGACGCCGACGAACAACCACACGTCGACCCGGTCGGCATCACCCCGCAGGTGCAAGTCGCGGTCGGCTCCGCGCAAGCGCTCGACCATGTCGTGCTGAAGCGCCGCCAACAGATCGTCCGGTGACGAGATCTCCTTGCTCGACACCCGCGATCGCAAACCGTCGAGGAGGGACGTCGTGACACCGATACCGACATCGGCGCGCAACAGTGCCTCTTCCAGATCGTCCCAGGTCTCGTTCGTGATGGACGTGCGGGCCCGCACCCCGCCGAATGCGCCGGCCAATGCGGCCGCCGCTTTGCCCATGCGTGAGCGGAAACTGGCGACATCGACCGTCTCGACAACCGGCTCTTCGACGACCGGTTCTTCGACGACCGTTTCGTGCACGACCGGCTCGTCGAGGTCGACCACGGGTTCGACGGGCCGTGACACCACCGGAGGAACCGCTGGAGCCCCACCGCGCCCTCGACGGTTGAGTAGCACGACACCGAGGCCGAACACCACGGCGACGACGAGCAGAACGAGAAGAAGGATCTGAATGTCCACGGCGATCAGGCTCCGGCTTCGAGCTTCTCCGACACGACCTTCGACGAGCCACCCGGTTGCATGCTGACACCGAGCAGACAGTCGCCGGCCTCCATCGTCCGCTTCTGGTGACTCACGATGATGAGCTGCGCCTCTCGACGAAACTCTCGGATCAATCCGAGGAAGCGGTGCAGGTTCACGTCGTCGAGCGCGGCTTCGACCTCGTCCATGACGTAGAACGGGGACGGTCGGCTGCGGAACACCGCGAAGAGGAACGCCATCGCGGTCAGGGTTCGCTCTCCACCCGACAACAGGCTCAACTTCTTCACGTTCTTGCCACCCGGCTTCGCTTCGACTTCGATTCCGGTGTCGAGCAGATCGTCCGGAGCAGTGAGGATCAGACGTCCGGTGCCGCCCGGGAAGAGCATGCCGAACAGATTCGTGAAGTTCTCGCTCACATCGGCGAAGGCCGCCGCGAAGACCTGTTGGATCTCCTGGTCGATGGCCGAGATCACTCGCGTGAGTTCGCGGCGGGTGTTGCGTACGTCTTCGAGCTGCGCCTCGAGGAACGTGTGGCGCTCCTGGAGTTCGGTGAACTCCTGAAGCGCCAAGGGATTGATCGGGCCCATGAGGCGGAGTTCGCGTTCGAGGTCACGAACCCGTGCCGGAGCCGAGATCCCTTCCGGGAGTTCGGGAAGCTCGGCCGCTTCGGCCACCGAAGGTTCGACATCGAGATCACGGCGCAAGGTTTCGACCGTCGATTCGAGGCGCATCTTGACTTCCGTCTCGTCGATCTCGGATCGGCGCGAGGTTTCACGGGTCTCTTCCAACTCGCGCTCGGCACCGGAACGGTCACGACGCATCTGATCGAGTCGGACAGCCAACTCGCGCACTTCGTCGCTCTGACGACGGCGGCGTTCGTGGAGATCGGCCAGACGCGCCTCGATGGTGTGGCGGTGCGAGTCGACGATCGACGCCAGGGTCTCGGTGACTGCGATGACCTTCTCGATGCGCTCGCGTCGATCGGCGACTTCGGCGCGGGCCGTTGCGTCGGCATCCAGACGACGTTCGGTATCGGCCAGACGCGCTTCCAGGAATTGCTTGCGTTCGAGCAGACCCGCCGACCGCACGGCCAGATCGCGTCGTCGTCCGCCGAGGAGTGCGGCCTTGGCCTCGAGAGATGCTCGCGCCTCACCGCGCACTCGTGCCGCCTCGACTTCGGCGGCTTCGTTGCTCTCGAGCGAGGGCAGGATGCGATCGAGTTCGGCGACGCGGTTGCGTTGTTCGGTCAGTCGTTCGTCGATCTCGTGTCGGGCCACGTCGAGACTCTCGGTCTCGGCCGAGATCTCGCGCCGTTCACCCTGCACCCGCGCCAACGCCTCGGTCGAGGCCGTGAACGTGGAGTCGTTGGAGTCCAGACGCTTCTGCACGTCGGCCTCACGAGCGCGCGCGACGTTGAGCTCGCCGGCCGTCGTGACGACATCGACTTCCCGTCGAGCGAGTTCGGTCTCCGCCGCCACCCCTCGACCGATGGCTTCCTCGAGTGCCGACGCCGTCGCACCTCCGCCCGCCACACCGATGCGCCAACCACCCGCGGCGAAACGATCTCCGGCAGCCGTCACGGCCACCAAGGACGGATCGGCGATCACCGCATCGACGGCGCCCTGCCAATCACCGACTCGCACCGCGCGAGCCAACAGCACATCGAGCAACGACGACACGTCGGCGCGATTGGATCGAACGTGGGACCGAACCGAATCCAGACCGGACACGGCCCCGACTCCGGCCGGACCCGCGCCCAGAGCGATCACGGCACCGGAAGTTCCGGACTCGCGCAGATGCGCCAGCGCGCGTCGGGCGGCGGACGAATCGTTCACGACGACAGCAGTGAGTGCTTCACCGAGCGCCGCTTCCACGGCGGCTTCCCAGCCCTCGTCGATCGACACCAGATCGAGCAACGTGCCGACGACACCTGCGACGTCACGCAGCTTCTCGGCACCAGCACGAGCCCGCGCACTGTCGAGAGCCAGCTGAAGTGCCTCGGCCCGAGCCTGCCAGCGCGACAACTCGGCCGCCGCTTCCGTACGCGCCGCGACAGCCGCCTCGTGCGCCGCCTCGGCGGCCAGACGACGACTCTCGGCTTCGGCAACTTCGACGACCAACGGTTCCTCGGACTCCTGAGCTCGTTCGAGTTCGGCACGGAGGTGTTCGACTTCCACGGCGAGACGGGATTCACGATCGCCCAGAGAGTCTCGACGGGTCACGAGTCGGCGGTACTCGACCTCGGTCGATTCGAGTGCGGCTCGAAGCGTGCGTAGTTCACCTCGTACCTCAGCCGCTGCAGTGGCCGCCGATGAGGCCGACGCGATTCCGTCGAACAAAGTGGCGGCTTCGGCCCGCTCACCTTCGAAGGCCGCTTCGTCGTTGGCCAGTTCGAGACTTTCGGGTTCCAGTCGGGCGATGCCCGACTCCACGTCGTCCAACTCGGTGCGAAGATTCGCCGCGTCGGCTTCGAGAGTCGCAATGACTCCGGAATCCATCAACTGGCCTCGATCACGTTCGTAGGAGCGTCGACGTTCGGTGATCAGCATCGAGATTCCACGAGCACGCTCACGGAGCTGTTCGACCCGAACGAGTTCGTCGCTCAGCCCGCTGTCGCCACGTGCGGTGAGTTCGGCTTCGGTGGCGAGGACCGCCGTGTCGAGACCGGCCAACGTGTGTCGCAACTCGCCCTCACGACGCGTCGCCGTGGTTCGTTCGAGCGTCAGCGTCTCGAGACGTTTGCGATAACCGGCGATCTCTCGACCGGCCAGGAAGATCTGCAACGCCTGAAGTTCTTTCACCAGATCACCGTGCCGGCGTGCGGCGTCGGCCTGTCGCTCCAGCGGGCGAAGTTGACGTCGGACTTCGCGGAGAAGATCTTGAACGCGAAGGAGGCTCGCTTCGGTCGCTTCGAGACGGCGCTCGGACTTCTCCTTGCGTTTGCGGAACTTGAGGACGCCCGCGGCCTCTTCGATGATCGATCGGCGATCTTCGGGACGGGCGTTCAACACTGCGTCGATCTGGCCCTGGCTCACGATCACGTGCTGCTGGCGGCCGACACCGGCATCGGACAGGAGTTCCTGGACGTCGAGCAGACGACAGGAGACCCCATTGATCGCGTATTCACTCTCTCCCGTCCGGAACAGGGTTCGGCTGATACTCACTTCGCTGAAGTCGAGGGGAAGGACCCCACTCGTGTTGTCGAGGGTGAGGGTCACCTCGGCTCGGCCGAGGGCCGGACGCTTGGCCGTCCCGGCGAAGATCACGTCGTCCATCTTCTGGCTACGAACCGAACTCGGGGCCTGGGCACCGAGGACCCAGGCGATGGCGTCGACCACGTTCGACTTACCCGAACCATTGGGGCCGACCACCACGGTGACCCCGGGTTCGAGGTCCATGACAGTGGTGTCGGCAAAGGACTTGAAGCCCTTCAGGGTGAGCGTCTTCAGGAACACGGCGACCCGACCCTAGTGGATCCGCCCTGCGCACGAGGGGTGTCCGCGCCGAGCACCTATCGCTGGCAGACGGGGCACCAGTGACTGGTCCGACCGGCCACCGTGGCAACCCTGATCCGACCCCGCTCGCAGGTCACGCACGTTCGCCCTGCTCGCCCGTAGACGAGATGGAGATCTTGGAACGACCCCGACCGGCCGGCCACGTCGACGTACTGCGCATCACGCAACGTCGAACCACCCGCGGCAACCGCCGCGCGCAACACCTCGTCGATCGCTCGATGGAGACGACGAGCGGGTTCCCGTCCGATGCGTTCGGCCGGACGGAGGGGATGAATACGCGCTCGATGAAGGATCTCGTCGCTGTAGATGTTGCCGATACCTGCGATCACCGATTGATCGAGGAGCACCGCCTTGGCTCCCCGTCGGGTTCGCGCCAATCGTCGGCGGAAATCCCCCCAGTCGATCCCGTCGACGATGGGATCGGGTCCGAGCCGGCCGATCTCGGGGACGACCAGATCGACTTCCTCGGGTCCGAAGACCACGACCTCTCCGAAGGTTCGAGGGTCGACGAAGCGAAGTTCCTCGATCGTCGCAGAGGCAGACGTCGGAGCCAGGCGAAGGTTCACGTGAGAGTGTGCCGATCGCGGAGACTCGATCGAATCGACGAGCAACTGCCCGCTCATTCGTAGGTGAACCATCAGGGACTCACCCGAATCGAGCGGACAGATGAGGTACTTGCCGCGTCGCTGGGCCTCGAGAATCGTGCGACCGGTGAGTCCTTCGATCACTCGTTCCGGACCGGTGCGCCGAACCGCGCGCAATCGACCGATCTCGACCCGATCGATCCGTCGTCCGACGACGCGATCGACCAGACCTCGACGAACGGTCTCGACCTCGGGCAACTCAGGCACTGGCCACGTCGACGCCACGAGACGCGAGGACGTCGAGGGCGACCTCCGATGCCCGTTGGATGGCGACCTTCTTGGACCGACCGACACTGTGTCCGAGACGTTCGGTTTCGACGACGACCGTGGCCTCGAACGACGGCTCGTGCGCACGACCCGACGACGTCGTGTGCACGACCGGCGGACGCCCGTATTCGCGCACGCAGACACGAATCAGACGGCTTCGTGCGTCGACTCGATCGAGTCCTCGCCACGCGATCTTGGCCCGGTGGTTCACCAACTGGCGGACGAAACGTCGGGTGGTCACCACTCCGGCATCGACGTACAGCGCACCGATCAATGCTTCGAGCGCGTCAGCGAGGATGGAGGTCTTGTCACGACCGCCGGCATCACGTTCGCCGGCGCCGAGTCGTATCCATCGGCCGAGATCGATCTCTCGCGCCATGTCGGCCAAGGCGTCCGCACTCACCAACGACTTGCGCAGATCGGTCAGTTGACCCTCGGTCGCGGTCGGATGACGGCGGATCAGAAAATCCGCCACGACCCAGCCCAGAACTGCATCGCCGAGGAACTCGAGGCGTTCGTTCGACGGCGCCCCGCCGTTCTCGGCACACCACGACCGGTGGGCCATGGCCAGGTCGAGAAGTTGGGGATCCTTGAACTTGTGAGCGGAAAGACCGCTCATCCAGTCGTGAACGGTCGACGGAGCGGGCTGCTCGTTCAGCCCTGACCGCCTCTCGATCGCACCTGCTCGTAGACGAAATCGACGGCATCACGCACCGTCTTCAGGTCGGCCAGATCTTCGTCTTCGATACGAAAGCCGACGGTTCGCTCGCTCAGCTCCTCTTCGAGCGCTTCGACCAATTCGACCAGCGCCAGCGAGTCGGCCCCGAGGTCGTCCTTGAAGCTCTGTCCTTCGGAGATCGATTCCGGATCGACCTCGAGGATGTCGACCAACTGATCGCGCACGATGGCGAAGATCTCGTCGCGGTCGATCGGACCGGGAACGACATGGGTTTCTGCGGGCACGGCCCCTCCTCACGAGTGCTTGAACTCGTCGAAACGAACCCTCGAATCCTAGTTCGGAGTGGCGGCGATGGCGTTGCGGATCTCTTGCACGATGTTGCGCTCGACCATCTCGGCCGCGACGCGGATTCCGTTGACGATCGCTCGTGACGAGGACGACCCGTGCGAGATGATGCACACCCCGTCGACTCCCAGGAGGATCGCGCCACCAGTCGTGTCGGGGTCGACCGACTCGTAGAGCGGCAACAGAGCCGGCAGAAGGACGTCCGCATGGGGTTTGTATTCGGGCTTCGACGCGAAGGCCTCCATGAGCGCCTTCACGAGCGTCTTCATGCCACCCTCCAGCGTCTTCAGAACGACGTTGCCGGTGAACCCGTCGGTCACGACCACGTCGACCGAATCGGACATCACGTCCCGCCCCTCGACGTTGCCGATGAAATCGATTCCGGGTGCGGTCGACAGGAGCTCGTAGGCCTCCTTGCGCAACGAATCGCCCTTGCCCGGCTCTTCTCCGATGGAGAGCAATCCGACCCGAGGGGCGTCGATTCCATATCGATGACGTGCGAAGACCGAACCCATCTGCGCGAATTGCACGAGCCAATCGACCTGCACCTCGGCGTTGGCGCCAGCGTCGAGCAACACCGTCGGCGTACCGCCGGGCACCGGGATCGGCGTGGCGATCGCCGGTCGGCTGACACCTTTGATGCGGCCCATGCGAAGCAGTGCCGACGCCATCGTCGCGCCGGTGTTGCCGGCCGAGATCATCGCCGAGGCCTTGCCATCACGAACGGCTTCGGCAGCCCGAACGAGCGTCGAGTCCTTCTTGGTTCGCACCGACTTGCCCGGATCATCGTCCATGGCGATGACCTCGGACGCGACGATCAGCGGAAGGTCACCACAACCTGCGAGGTCGGCGGGACCGACGAGAACGACGGGAAGACCCTGTCGGGCCGCTTCGTGGGCACCGGCGAGGATGTCGCCCGGTGAGCGGTCGCCGCCCATGGCGTCGACGGCGATGGGGAGCATGAACGTCGGTCGAGAGTTCGGCGTCGGATCAGACTTCGACCGCGACGCGGTTCTTGTACCAACCGCAACTCGGACACACGGTGTGCGGCAACTTGGCCGAACCGCAACGCGGGCACAGGCTTCGTGACGGGGAACCCAATTTCCAGGCACCGGCGCGGTGGCTGCGGGTCTTCATCTTCGACTTCTTCTTCTTGGGTACTGCCACAGCGATCGTCTCCTCGTAACGGCTCTCCGAGGATAGCGGTGACCGGGACCTCCCCCACCCGCCCCCGGATCACTCGGGCAGCGAGTCGCGCAGTTCGGACAGGACCGACCAGCGGGGATCGACCGATTCGGCCACGCACGAGCACGTCTCGGTGGCCAGGTCGACACCGCAGATCGGGCACAGACCCGGGCAATCGACCCGACACAAGGGGGCCTCCGGCACGTCGAGGAGTACGGACTCTCTCACCATGGTTCGCAGATCGATCTGATCGTTCTCGATCGGAAACGCATCCGGATCGGTGCGCGTCTCCTGATACAGCTCATGAACCTCGACGACGCCGTCGCCGTCGACCGATCGCAAGCACCGCCGACAGGACCCGCGATAGCGCACGGCGAGCGACCCGTCGACCACGATTCCGTCGTTGGTGCTCGCACAGGTCAGCCGCACACCGATCGACGAATCAGGAACGAGTCGCGCCTCCGCATCGAGGCCGACCTCGGCGGTGTCGACGTCGACCGAGACGTCCTTCTGAGATCCGGGGCGTCGGAGGAGTTCGAGAGAGTTGACGACGAGCGGATGACCCACGCGAAACCTCAGCGGTTCGCCGTGCTGTCCTGGTCGAAGAACGCATTCGACGGGTCGTCGGTGAATCCGGCCGCAATCGCCCCGTCGGTGTCGTCGGAGTACATGCCGGGCAGGTTCTCTTCCTCGGCCCGCTGGGACCCGATCGCCAAGCGACGACGTCCGGTGGCCACCGTTCGACCCAACTTGTCGAGGAGGATTTCGAAACTGGCCAGACGTTGATCGAGGAAGTCCTCGGTTTCGTTGCGGAGACGACGGGCGTCTTCGTCGGCTCCCTCCATGATCTGACGGGCTCGCTGCTCCGCGGCGCGCACGATCTCGGCTCGCTGAACGAAACGTTCGGCTTGCACCTTGGCCGCTTCGATGATCTCGTCGGCCTCGCGATGCGTCCGCTGCAGGAACTCCTCCCGCTCCTTCATCATCCAGCGCGCCTGGCGGAGTTCGTCGGGCAGACGACCCAACGCCCCTTCCAGGAGCTCGATGATCTCGTCGCGGTCGATGCGCGGGGTGGCGGACAACGGCATGTTCGGAGCGGTGGCGATGATGTCGATGGCCCGACGCAACAGGATTCCCGAGTCACCCATGCGGTCGTCCGAGCCCCGGTCGTACGACCCGGTGTCGTCGTCGAAATCGTCGAAATCCACGGTCATCAAAGGACCCTCTCACTCGTGATCGGACACCTCGCCACGGTCAGCGATCCGGTCGCCGACGAAGGATAGTCGCCACCTCGTCGGCGACGACGGCAGGAACCATGTGGCCCACACTTCCGCCGTGAGCACCGATTTCCCTGATGAAACGGCTGCTCACGAACGAAACGTCGGGCCTCGCGGGCACGTACACCGTGCGGATCCCCGAGACCGAATGATTGGTGTGGGCCATCTGCTGTTCGACGTCGAAGTCGGACGCGGACCGCAGACCCTTCACGATGAAGTCGGCTCCGAGTTCACGAGCCGCGTCGACGGCCAGACCTGGAAAGGCCTCGACGCGAACGGACGGGAGATGGGCGACACAGACCGAGACGAGGCGTACGCGCGTTGCGAGGTCGATCACCCCGGACGGCTTGCCCGGATTGTGCATGGCAGCGACGATCACCGCGCCGAACAATTCGACCGCCTGCTCGACGACGTCGAGATGGCCGACATGGAACGGATCGAAACTCCCCGGGTACAGGGCGGTGAGCGACGGTGAAGAAGCCATTCGCTCGTCACGGTACCGGTTCAGGCCACCTCGGCGCGACGAACGAAGGCGACCCACGTCCGGCTGTATCGCTTCGCTCGGATCTCCTCCCAGCCTTCCGGCAGCGGAACGGGTCGATCACTCTCGAGAACCACGACCGCATCGGCCGACAGAATCGGCTCGATCGCGCCGAGGAGGCGATCCCAGGCCGCAAAGCCGTACGGCGGATCGGCGAGCAACAAGTCGACCCCTCGCAGCGCCGACACCAGAACGAGAACGTCACCAGCCATCACCGACGAGCGATCACCGAGACCGAGCTTCTCGATGTTCGCGCGCACCGAACGAAGGGCGTCACGATCACGTTCGATGAAGGTGCAGGAACGGGCACCGCGCGACAGCGCCTCGATACCGAGGGCTCCGCTCCCGGCGAAGAGGTCGGCGACGACGGCATCTTCGAGCGCGCCGTAGCTGTCGAGCGAGTTGAAGGTCGCTTCGCGCACCCGGTCGGTGGTGGGTCGCGTCGCCGAACCCTCGGGTGCGACGATCGGCCGACCGCGCAACGATCCAGCAACGACACGCACGCCGTCAGCCTACGGACATCTCGTCAGCGGAAGCAGATGTCGTCCGCGACGAGATGACAGACTCGTCCGGTGACGATCGCGCGCGCACCTGAGACGGAAATCGTCTGCGTCGACTGCGGGGGCCGCTGTTTCCTGCTCACCCACCCGCGCGAGGACGGAACATGGATGGTCGGTGACATCGTCGCCTACCGATGTCGCGACTGCCTCGATCGGTGGGACCTGGTCCTGCCGCCCGACGAGGAATGATCGACTCCGAGAAGTGATCTACGAGGAGGCACTCGCGGAGACTCGACGCGCCACGACGACCCCGAGCTCGTCGAGCACGATCTCGAAGTCGCCTTCTGGGGCGATGATCGAATCGAGAAGAGCGCTGTGCTCCTCACTCACGTGGGAGCGGTCGATGGCGATCCACTCGATGGACGACGGTTCCGGAAGTCGATAGCCGTCGTCCACACCCCAATACGACTCGATCCACGGATTGGGCCAGTCGTAGATCTGCTCGCGACGACTCAGGTGAGGAACCAGCGTGTAGGTCGCCGTGACGACAGCGTCGTCAGGAACGAGTTCGACAGCCCGTTGGAGAGTTGCCGTCCGGTCCGAACCCTTCGCCCAGACTCCGTAGCCATCGGAGATGGGCGAATTCGACCACGCGATGTTGCTCACGAGAGACGAAACGATCAGGGCGACGACCAGCCAACCTCGGAGGCGACGTGACCGCCAGACGACTCGCGCCCCGTCGATCGCTGCGACCACGATGGGGGCGATCATCACCGAGGTGTACTGCCACCGGATCTGACGCGCGTACGGGCTGAGACCGATCACACTCGCGAGCATCTGCGGTGCGGCGACGAGGAGTTGGAGCGGAGCGAGAAGCGGCAGTCCGCCGAGGGGCAGAAGCAGGTCTCGATAGAACCGGAGTCGATCGGGCTGAGTCGCATCGGAGATCACACGATTCGGATGCCGCAGGATCTCACCGACGACCTGAGTCGTGGTGTCTCCGTAGTTCCCGTAGTACGCGCGAACGTAGAACGGCTCGTCTCCACGGTTGAAGTGTGGGATGACGAGTCGGGTCGAGACCAGGTACCACACCGCTCCGGCCGTGATCGTGTACAACCCGATGCGCAGCATGCGGCCGGCTCCCTCGTCGAGTGACTCTGCGCGCCGCCCGCGCATGACACCCACCACCGCCCGTAGGTGCGGTGCCGCGAGAACGAAGCCGAGAACGATCACTGCGAGAGCCGCATCTTCGCGAGTCGAGAGCGCCACCAGGACGAAAACGGCGAACCACTTCCACCTTTCGGTTCGCGCACACCACCAGGCCATGAGCAACGGAGTGACGACGAGCGCCTCGGGATGGAAATTGGCCCAGACGATCCACTGAACCGGGGCGTACATCAAGAAGACGGCCGCGAACACGACACCCATCCATGGGGATCGGAAGCGATCTCGCGCCAACAGATAGGTCGGCAGGGCGCCGAGTCCCATCACTGTCGCTTGAACGACGTAGAGAAAGGCCGGACCGGCGCCCAGCCAGTAAAAGGGAACGAAAACGAGAACGATCAGATTGACGTGGTGCCCCCAGAACTCGAGGCCTCGTACCGTGACGAAACTCTGACCGCCTCGTGACACCAGCCAGAAGCCCTGGTCGTAGATACCCATGTCGTACGCCCAGGTACCGAAGTTGCGGTGGTTCTGAATCCCGAGACGGCCGAAAACCACCGCGAAGACCAACGCTCCCAGCAAGGTCAGCCACGCCGCCGGGTGGATGCTCCGCACTCGCACGACCATCGACTCGCGCGCACTCTCCAGCCTGGAGATCATTGGTCGAAGGCTAGCGAGTCGACTGCTCAGCTCTTGAAGAGGAACTCCTCGTCTTCCGGACTGAGGAAGAGAGCGATCTCGTCGCGAAGATCTCGGTGACGTTCGAGGGTTTCATCGGCGTCGACGATCTGCTGGGCGACCAGACGGGCGAGTTCCACGAGCTCGCGATCGCGGCGCAAGGAGGCGAGCTTCAGGTCGCTGCGCCCCTTCTGCTCCTTGTTCATCAGTGTTCCCTCACCGCGCAGTTCGAGATCGACCTCCGCGAGATGGAATCCGTCGTCGGAGTCGACCAACGCCTGAATACGTGGATTGACCTCGGCCACGAGGACCGCATCGTCGGAATCGGCCCCTCCGGACGTCACCAACCAACACGAGGACTCGTGCCGTCCTCGACCCACTCGACCGCGCAACTGATGCAACTGAGCGATCCCGAATCGATCGGCGTCGAGAACAACCATGACCGTGGCGTTCGGAACGTCGACCCCCACTTCGATGACGGTCGTGGCGATCAACACGTCGAGTTCCCGTCGCCGGAAACGACCCATGACGTCGTCCTTGTCGACCGACGACATCCGGCCATGCAGGAGCCCGAGGCGCAGACCGGACAATTCGGTCGCGGCCAATCTCGTCAACGTCTCCTCCGCTGACGCGATCTCGAGTTTCTCGCTCTCTTCGACGAGCGGACACACGACGTAGGCCTGCCGGCCCTCGGCGACCTGACGTCGCACGTCGTCCCATACTTCGCTTTCACCCGCTTCTCCCTCGGCGTGACGGGTGACGATGGGAGTTCGACCGGGCGGCTTCTCGTCGAGAACGCTGACGTCCAGATCTCCGTAGACCGTCATGGCCGCGGTTCGCGGGATCGGCGTGGCCGTCATCACCAACACGTCGGGCACCACTCCACGATCTCCCTTGTCGCGCAGCGCCGCACGTTGTTCGACCCCGAAACGATGCTGCTCGTCGATGACGACCACACCGAGACTGTGGAAGTCGACCCCTTCCTGGATCAGCGCGTGCGTACCGATCGCGAGATCGATCGATCCATCGGCGAGTCCGGCCAGGACGTCACGACGACGTTCACCGGTGACCGAGTTGGTCAGCAGCTCGACGCGAACCGGTCGTTCACCGAACAAGTTGTCGGGGTCGGGAACGCGAAGTCCGTCGAGAAGTGCCGCGACTCCCGCCGCATGCTGTTCGGCGAGCACTTCGGTCGGGGCCATCAAGGCCGCTTGATGGCCGCCGTCGACCGAGGTGAGCATGGCTGCAACCGCCACGAGCGTCTTGCCCGCACCGACATCACCCTGAAGAAGTCGATGCATCGGAGTCGGCGAACCCAGATCGCGACCGATCTCGGCGATGACCCGCTGCTGAGCACCGGTGAGCGAATACGGCAGGCGTTCGAGAAATCGGCGGAGGAGCGGACCGTCCACGACGTGTTCGACGCCGCTCGACTGACGCTCCAAGGCTCGCTTGCGCATCACCAGGACCAACTGAACACGCAATAGTTCGTCGAACGCCAGTCGCCGACGGGCCATCTCCTTGTGCGCGAAGGACTCAGGGAGATGGATTCCCTCCAACGCGTCCGATCGAGGTGCCAGCGAATGCCGAACCAGAACTTCGGCCGGAACCGGATCGGCGATTCCACGCGATCGACTCCGGGTCAGCGTCTCTTCGATCGCCCGTCGAACGACCCAGGACGGCAGGTCGATCTTTTCGCTCTGCGGGTAGACCGCAACGATCGGTCGAGGTCGCTCCCCCGGGTCACCGAGAACGTCGACGGTGGGATTGGCCATCTGAATCGAGTCACGGAACGACGACACCCGGCCGTGCACCGCGACCAACGCGCCGATCGACAACTGCCGCTCGCGCCACGGCTGATTGAAGAAAACGATCTTCAACCGACCGGTGTCGTCGGCCAACGTCGCGTTCACTCGCGACGGACCCCTGCCACGGGGCGAACTCGAAACCGAGACGATCTCTCCGACCACGAGGGCATCGAGACCGACGGCGAGTTCGCCGATACGCGCCTCCCGTGTCCGGTCGATCCAACGGCGCGGGTAGTGGGTGATCAGCTCGAGCAGATTCTCGATTCCGAACTTGGCGAAGTTCTCCGCACGTTTGCCGGCTCCCACGGCTTTCAGCCGAGTGAGCGGCATCTCGGAGAGTTCGCGAAAGGAGATCGCCCGCTCGGTCACTCGACGCCGAAGAGGTAGGGGTACAGAGGTTGGCCGCCCCGGTGACACTCCACTTGCACGTCGGGACGTTCGGCCGACAACCACGACACGATCGCTTCCGTGGACGCCGGGGTGGCATCGACCCCCTCGATCACGGTCACGATTTCGCGATCGTCCGCGACGATGGATCCGAGCAGCGCGATGGCCGCCCCGTCCGGCGAACCCGAGACCGCGACGATTCCCTCACCTCGAAGGAGCCCGATCCAATCGCCAGCCGTCACCGGACCGGCATCGCTCGCCGCGTCGCGGACGGCGCGAGTCACCTCTCCTGTGACCATCGCGTCGATGGCCGTCGACATGGATGCGAGGTTGTCATCGGCGTCGGCTTCCGGGTCGTAGACCACGAGGGCGGCCAGCGCTTCGGGCATCGACCGCGTCGCCACGACCCGCACCGACTTGTCGGACAGCGCGTCGAGTTGTTCGGCGACCGGAATGATGTTCTTGTTGTTGGGCAACACGATCACCTGGTCGGCGTTCACGTGCGCGACCGCATCGAGCAATTCGGCCGTCGAGGGATTGAGCGTCTGGCCGCCGGTCACGATTCCCTGCACACCCAACTGCGCGAAGAGTTCCTCGAGGCCGCTTCCACTGCACACCGCCACCACAGCCGTCGTCACTCGCGGCAGCCCGACCCATCGGTCGTCGCGGCTTGCGTGCGTCGCCTGACGTTCGGCGACCTCTTCGAACAGATCGGTGACCCGGATCTGCTTCGGCCGTCCGCCGAGATCGATGGCGACTTCGATGGCCGCTCCGATGTCGTTCGTGTGCACATGGCAGTTCCAGAGGCCGTCGCCGCCGACCACCACGATGGAATCGCCGATCTCGGCCCAGTCGGCCTTGAACTCGCCGATCCGGGCGTCGTCGAGGTGGAGGAAGTACATAACCTCGTAGCGAAGGTCGGCCACGGTGAGTTCGCCGTGCTCGTCGGGTGACGTGAACGACGAGACGTCGAACGACGGCAACTCGGTCGAGTCACCTCCGATCGAATTCTCCGGGGTCGGAATGGGCTCACCATCGACGACGTTGAGCGCCGCATCGAGCAACAGGAGGAAGCCCGCCCCGCCGGCGTCGACCACTCCGGCGTCCTTCAGCACCGGCAACATCTCTGGGGTGCGATCGAGAGCACTGCGACCTGCGTCACGCGCTGCTCGCAGAACCCCGGCCAGTCCGACCCCGTCGGCGGCCGCCGACTTGGCCGCCTCCGAGGACTCTCGGACCACGGTCAGGATCGTTCCTTCGATCGGCTTCACCACGGCCTGGTACGCCGCCGACGACGCATCGCTCAGCGCGTCAGCCACCTCGGCGGCCGTGTGGCTGGCCGCGTGAGACAGGCGGCCAGCCAGACCCCGCAGGATTTGGCTGAGGATGACCCCCGAATTTCCCCGGGCTCCCATGAGCGAACCGTGGGAAATGGCCTGGCAGGTGGGCTCGATCCCGTCGGCGGCTCCTTCGAGCTCGGCGACCACGGCATCGAGCGTCCGAGCCATGTTGGTTCCGGTGTCGCCATCCGGAACTGGGTACACGTTCAGCCGGTTGATGCGCGGGGCGTGGGCCTTGACGGCGTCCCGAAAGGCGACCACCGTTCGCCGGAGGCGATCGGCATCGAAGCGTTCGGACGATTCGTCGGGTGCCAGCACGGGCGCGGTCACGTCCTGAGCGTAGCCCTCCCCCCGGGGGCATCGCTGTTTGTGATCCAGGTCATCGCCCCCATCACTTGGGCACTCGGAACGGTCGCCGGTAGCATCGGAAGGCCGAGAGAGACCCTCGGATCCGGAAGAGAGAACGATCATGGCAGCAGTTTGTGAAGTGTGCGGCAAGCGCCCCTCATGGGGAATGTCGGTGTCGCACTCCCACGTGCGCACCAAGCGCCGTTGGAACCCGAACATCCAGCGTGTTCGCGCCCTCATCAACGGATCGCCCAAGCGGGTCAACGTGTGCACCTCGTGCATTCGCGCCGGCAAGATCACCAAGGTCAGCGCTCGCCCCACGACGAGCAACTGAGGGTCGACGTGCAGGGAGTCGTCAAGGCCTACGACCCGGGGACGGGTACTGGCCTCGTCCTGTGTGACACCGACCTGAGCGAGTTCGAACTCGCCGCCGACGCGCTCGAGGGGAGCGTGTTTCGCATGCTGCGCCCCGGCCAGCGCGTCATCTTCGATCTGAACGACTCCGGATTCGCCACGCGTCTGCGTCTCGGCTCCGAAGTCGACATGGGAACACCCGGCGTCTGACTCGACGCCTTCGGGAGTTTCCGAATCCCACAACCGAACACCTGTCATTCACCCCTCACAGGAGACGACCATGAGCGGAACCACCACCAACGAGCGCTTGAAGAAGTGGGTCGACGATTGGGCAGCAGTGTTGCAGCCCACCGACATCTACTGGTGCGACGGTTCGGCCGAAGAGTACGACCGCCTGTGTCAGCTGCTCGTCGTCAGCGGAACCTTCACCAAACTCGACGAGGCGAAGCGTCCGAACAGTTACTGGGCCCATTCCGATCCAGGTGACGTCGCTCGCGTCGAGGACCGCACGTTCATCTGTTCGGCCCGCGAAGAAGACGCCGGCCCGAACAACAACTGGCGCGAACCGAGCGAGATGCGCGCTGAACTCACCGAGCTCTACCAGGGAGCCATGCGCGGCCGCACGATGTACGTCGTTCCCTTCAGCATGGGGCCGCTCGGTTCCCCCATCGCCCACATCGGCGTGCAGCTCACCGACTCCGCTTACGTGGCGGTGAGCATGCGCATCATGACCCGCATGGGTCAGGGGGCGCTCGACGTCCTCGGCAACAGTGACTGGGTGCCGTGCCTGCATTCGGTCGGGGCGCCCCTCACCGATGGTCGGGCCGATTCGTCGTGGCCGTGCAACCCCGACAACAAGTACATCGTCCACTTCCCCGAGACCCGTGAGATCTGGTCGTACGGGTCGGGCTACGGCGGCAACGCCTTGCTCGGCAAGAAGTGTTTCGCTCTGCGTATCGCTTCGGTGATGGCTCGCGACGACGGATGGCTCGCCGAGCACATGCTCATCCTGAAGCTCACCAATCCCGAAGGTGTGTCGAAGTACATCGCAGCGGCGTTTCCGTCGGCGTGCGGCAAGACCAATCTCGCCATGTTGGTGCCGACCATTCCGGGCTGGAAGGCCGAGACGATCGGTGACGACATTTGCTGGATGAAGTTCGGCGCCGACGGCCGCCTCTACGCGATCAACCCCGAGGCCGGATTCTTCGGTGTGGCGCCCGGAACCGGCGACGACACCAATGCCAACGCCATGCACACCTTGTGGGGCAACTGCATCTTCACGAACACCGCGCTCACCGCCGATGGCGACGTGTGGTGGGAAGACATGACCCACGACAAGCCGGCCCGCCTCACCGACTGGAAGGGCAATGCCTGGACTCCCGAGAGCGAGACCCCGGCCGCACACCCGAATGCTCGCTTCACGGCCCCGGCGTCACAGTGCCCGTCGATGGCCGATGAATGGCAAGATCCGGCCGGCGTGCCGATCTCGGCGATCCTCTTCGGCGGACGACGTCGCAGCACCGTTCCCTTGGTGACCGAAGCGTTCGACTGGGAGCACGGCGTGTTCCTCGGTTCGATCATGGCCTCGGAGACCACCGCCGCCCAGCAGGGTGCCGTCGGAAAGTTGCGATTCGATCCGATGGCCATGCTCCCCTTCTGCGGCTACAACATGGCCGATTACTTCGCTCATTGGCTCGCCCTCGGTGCGAAGTCCGACGCGACGAAGCTGCCCAAGATCTTCTTCGTCAACTGGTTCCGTCGCGATGACAACGGCCGCTTCCTGTGGCCGGGATTCGGCGAGAACAGCCGAGTGCTGAAGTGGGTGTTCGAGCGAGTCGATGGTTCGACCGACGCCGTCTCGACGCCGATCGGCCTACTGCCGAAGGACGGAGCCCTCGACACCAAGGGTCTCGAGATCGATGCCGCCGACCTGAAGGTTCTCCTCGA
>VFQT010001336.1_pt1 | contig 30199 bp, 25 predicted proteins | sample 3512381 | NCBI WGS metagenome assembly VFQT01 (sample SAMN10412376, study PRJNA504923) | tailings metagenome | isolation source: Relicate 2 Philex TSF3 active mining site | place: Philippines: Tuba, Benguet | collected 2017-08-29
ACGAAGTCGTGAGTTTCGTCAAGAGCGGGCTGGAGGATCTCGCGGTTTCACGCACCACGCTCGACTGGGGGATTCCCGTGCCCGGCAAACCCGGGCACGTCATGTACGTTTGGGTGGATGCGCTCAACAACTACGTCACAGCGACCGGCGTTCTGAACGAAAAGGACGAGGGCCGGCGTCACTACTGGCCGGCTGACGTGCACGTCATCGGCAAGGACATCGTACGATTCCACGCTGTCTATTGGCCGGCCTTCCTCATGTCGGCAGGCGTGCCGCTGCCCAAGCGGGTCTTCGGCCACGGCTTTCTGACGAACCGCGGCGAGAAGATGTCGAAGTCGGTGGGCAACGTCATCGACCCCTTCGATCTCGTCGCCACGTACGGCGTCGATCCCGTCCGCTTCTTCTTCCTGCGCGAGGTGGCGTTCGGCCAGGATGGCAGCTACAGCGCGGACGCCATCGAGACACGGCTCAATGCCGATCTCGCCAACGGTCTGGGAAATCTCGCCCAGCGCTGCCTGTCCATGATCGCCAAGGGCTTCGACGGCAAGGTGCCCGCGCCGGGCCCGTTCACCGAATCCGACCGGGTGCTCCTCGCAGCAGCCGACGCGCTTTATCCGGCTGCCCGTGCGGCCATGAACAGCCAGGCGATCAAGGTCTGGCTCGACGCGGTCTGGGACGTCATCGGACATGCCGACCGCTATTTCGCCAGCGAGAAGCCCTTCGACAAGACATTGTCGGTCGAACGCAAGGGGACGATTCTCTACGTGACTGCGGAAGTCGTGCGTCAACTCGCGATCCTCGCCCAACCCGCCATGCCGCGATCGGCGGAGAAGCTTCTCGGACTTCTCGCCCAGCCTGCCGACAGGGTGGGGTTCGCGCATCTGGGTGAAGCGGGCCGTCTCGTTGCCGGCACCGTGCTGCCGCCACCGGTCGGCGTCTTCCCGCGCTACGTGAGGCCGGAGCCCGACGCGTCGGTCGCGCCGGCGAAAGCGCCGAAGAAGGCGAAGCCTGCGAAGGATGGCAAGCCTGGGAAGGGCGAGACGGCATGATGCTCGTCGATCATCACTGCCATCTCGACGGGCCAGCCTTCGAAGCCGACCGCGACGCAGTCATCGCGCGTGCCAAGGAGGCGGGCGTGGGACTGCTCGTCACCATCTCCACGCGCGTGCGCCTGTTCGACACCTACCGGGCGATCGCGGAAGCGCATCCCAACGTCTATTTCACCGTCGGCACGCATCCGCATGTCGCCCACGAGGAACTGGACGTTCCAGTCGAGGAGATCGTCCGGTTGTCGTCGCACCCCAAATGCGTGGGTATCGGCGAGGCCGGTCTCGACTACTTCTACGAGCACTCGAGCCCGCAGGCTCAGGCGCAAGGCTTCCGCAACCACATCGCTGCGGCGCGTATCACCGGGCTGCCGCTCGAAATACACACGCGCAGCGCCGACGACGATGCCGCGCGCATCCTCGAGGAGGAAATGGCGAGGGGTCCGTTCAAGGCGCTGCTGCACTGCTACACGGGGGGCGCGGATCTCGCCCGCCGTGCTGTTGACCTCGGGCTCTATGTCTCCTTCTCCGGGGTCATCACGTTCAAGAAGGCGGATGCGCTGCGTGCCGTGGCGGCACAAGTGCCGCTCGACCGGCTCCTCGTCGAGACGGATGCGCCCTATCTCGCGCCGGAACCCTATCGCGGCAAGCGATGCGAGCCCGCGCAGGTCGTGCACACGGCCGCCGCGCTCGCGCGCGTCAAAGGGGTGAGCCCGGACGAAATGGCCCGCATCACCACCGAGAACTTCATGCGGCTCTACACCAAAGTGCCCGCCGCCGCCCTCGCGCAGGAGGCCGCATGAGTTACCGACTCACCTTGATGGGTACGGGGTCGTCCGGAGGCGTGCCGCGCCTCGGCAATCATTGGGGCGCCTGCGATCCCAAGAATCCGAAGAACCGCCGCCGCCGCTGCTCCGCACTCGTCGAACGTTTTTCGGGCCGCGGCCGCACCGTCGCCATCATCGACACGCCGCCCGATATCCGTGAGCAGCTCCTCGATGTCGAAATCAGCGCCGTCGACGGGGTGCTCTACACGCACGACCACGCCGATCACACGCACGGCATCGACGACCTGCGCATGCTGGCCTTCAACATGCGCAAACGCGTGGACGTCTATTTCGATGCCGTGACGCGGGCGTCGTTGACGACGCGGTTCGGATATTGCTTCGAGGCGCCGCCGGGGTCCGGCTATCCGCCCATCCTGAACGCGTTCGACCTTCGCGCCGCCGAGCCCGTCGTCATCAATGGCGCTGCCGGCCCCATCGAGGTCTTGCCCGTTGCACAGCAGCACGGAGACATCACCTCCTTCGGATTCCGTATCGGCAACGTGGCCTATTCCCCCGACATCAGCGATCTGTCCGAGGAATCGGCGCAGATGTTGAGCGGGCTCGACGTGTGGATCGTGGATGCGCTGCGCTACATTCCGCATCCCTCGCATTTCACCGTCAAACAGGCGCTGAGCTGGATCGAGCGCCTGAAGCCCAAGCGTGCCTTCCTGACGCACCTGCACATCGATTTGGACTACGAGAGGCTCTCCAAGGAGCTTCCCGACCACGTCGCCCCCGCTTACGACGGATTGCAGATCACATTCGAGTCGTGAAATCTGCAAGCCATTGACCATTCGTTCAGGAGCAATTGAGAAATGCGACGACTGCTTGTCATGCTTTGGGCGCTGGCCGCATTTGCGGTGGCCATACCCCGGGATGCCGCCGCCGAGCAGGCAACCCTGCCGGCTGGCATCGACGACACGGCGCGAATTCTGGCTGGACTGAAGGTGCCGGACACCTCGCCGTTGCACAGCCTGACAAGCGATCCGGGCTGGAAGCAGCATGCCCAGTTCTTCGACAAGGAGTGGGCGTCCCTCGAAAAGCGGCAGCTCTCCAAAGTCCGCGCGTTCTCAGAGGCCTACATCAAGAACCCGCAGAAGACGCTGTTCTACTTCTTTAGTGGCCCTGACATTCTCTACGGGCAAGCCTTTTTCCCCAAGGCGAAGACCTACCTTCTGGCCGGTCTGGAGCCCGTTGGGCTCATTCCCGATCTCGGGAAAATCCGCAAGGGCGGCATGGGGCCCGCATTGGCGCCTTTGAAGACGTCGCTGCGCCATCTCATGGGCTTCAGCTATTTCATCACCCTGGACATGGGCCAGCATCTGGCGCAGGGGCCGCTGCCTGGCGTGATGCCGATCCTCTACGTCTTCCTGGCACGCGGGGGCAACACCTTGACGGACGTGTCCTACGTGAGCCTGGACGCCGAGGGTAAGATCACTACGTTCACCGACTTGCCGAGCGACCGCAAGAACCGGCCGCGCGCGCTCAAGATCACCTTTGTCGGACCCGACAAGGAAGAACGTACGCTCTATTATTTCAGCACCGATCTCGCCAACGCTGGCGTTGCCAAGAGCGGCTTCCTGAAGTTCGCCGAAACGCTGGGGCCGGGGGACGCCTTCGTAAAGAGCGCGTCCTACCTCATGCACAATTCGGTTTTCTCGACCGTGCGTGAGTTCGTACTGGCCAACAGCCGCTCCATCCTCCAGGACGATACGGGCGTGCCGCTGGCCTTCTTCAAGCCGGACGAGTGGAATCTCCAGCCTTACGGCGTCTACACAGCCCCGATCCCCGTCTTCAAGGGTAACTATCAGCCCAAGATGAAGGAGCTGTTCGCCAAGGGAAATCCGCCGAAGTTCGATTTCAGCCTCGGCTATCGCTGGCGGCCTGGTCAGTCGAACCTTCTGCAGGCAACACGGAAATAAAGCCTACCCGACGTTTCCGAAGGCGCGCGCGGCGGCACTCAGCCGTCGCGGGCCGCCAGACGAACCTTCATTTCCGCTGCCCAGCTCGCGAACCGGCCCTCGGCGATGGCGAGCCGCATGGCTTGCATGAGTTGCTGGTAAAAAGCCGTGTTGTTCCACGAGAGCAGCATGGCGCCGAGATGCTCCCCCGACCGCACGAGATGATGGAGATAGGCACGTGAATAGTCGCGTGCCGCCGGGCAACTGCTTTCCGGGTCGAGCGGTGCGGGATCGTCGGCGTGGCGCGCGTTGCGCAAGTTGACCTTGCCACCCCACGTGAAGGCAAGTCCGTGCCGGCCGTTCCGCGTGGGCATGACGCAATCGAACATGTCGATGCCCCGCTCGACTGCCTCGATCAGATCGTGGGGCGTGCCCACCCCCATCAGATAACGCGGCTTGGCCCGCGGGAGAAACGGAAGCGTCGCCTCCAGCGTGCGCAGCATCACGTCCTGCCCCTCGCCCACGGCCAAGCCGCCGACCGCATAACCCGGCAGATCCATGGCAACGAGCGCTTCAGCCGAATGCCGCCGCAGGTCGTCGTAGACGCCGCCCTGCACGATGCCGAACATCGCCTGACCGGGCTTCGCGAGACGTTGGAAGGCGGCATGCGACCGCTCGGCCCAACGTAGAGAAAGGTGCATCGCACGTTCGCTCTCGGCATGGCTGGCGGGATACTCGATGCACTCGTCGAGTTGCATCTGGATGTCGGCGCCCAGCAGGCACTGCACCTCGATCGATCGCTCCGGCGTCAGCATGTGCTTGGAGCCGTCGATATGCGAACGGAATTCCGCGCCCTGCTCCGTGATCTTGCGGATCTTGGAGAGGCTCATCACCTGGAAGCCGCCGGAATCCGTGAGGATCGGCTTCTCCCACCCCATGAACGCATGCAGGCCGCCCAGCCGCGCGATGCGCTCGGCCCCGGGCCGCAACATGAGGTGATAGGTATTTCCCAGGAGGATGTCGGCCCCGGCCTCGCCGACCTGATGCGTATAGAGTGCCTTGACGGTTGCCGCCGTACCCACCGGCATGAATGCCGGCGTTCGGATGATGCCGCGAGGCGTATCGATTTCGCCGAGGCGGGCGGGGCCATCCTCGGCGAGGAGGCGGAACGAGAATTGGCTCATGCGTGACGGGTGCTCGAGTTCGCGCGGGCGGCCCTGCACAGAGCCGCGCATTCAGGCTTCACATAGACGTCCGGACGACCGACCACAACCGCCGCGCCAGGGTCATAGCTCAGTGTCCGCGGAACAGCAGCGAGGCGTCCCCGTAGGAATAGAAGCGATAGCCCTGCGCCATCGCGTACGCATAGGCCTGTCGCATCGTGTCAAGTCCGCAGAAGGCCGACACCAGCATGAAGAGCGTCGAGCGCGGCAGATGGAAGTTCGTCATCAAGACGTCGACCGCTCGGAAACGATAGCCGGGCGTGATGAAGATGTCCGTCTCCCCCACGAATGGCACGATCGTGCCATCCGGACGCGCGGCGGTCTCGAGGACCCGAAGCGGGGTGGTGCCTACCGCCACGATGCGTCCCCCCGCGGCGCGGGCACGATTGAGGGCGTCCGCCGTGTCCGCGGTGATTTCCGCCCATTCCGTATGCATGAGATGCGCATCGGTATCGTCGGCCTTCACGGGCAGGAATGTTCCCGCGCCCACATGCAGCGTCACGGTGTGCCGGGCGACGCCCCGGGCCTCGAGCGCGCCGATGAGATCCGGTGTGAAGTGCAGCGCGGCCGTCGGCGCGGCGACCGCGCCTTCGTGCACAGCGAACATCGTCTGGTAGCTTTGTGCGTCGGACGCATCGGGTGCGCGGCGCGCCGCGATGTAAGGTGGCAACGGCATGCTGCCGAGCGTCGCGATGGCTTCGTCGAGATAGGCCCCGTGCAGCGAGAACGCGAGGTCGACTTCCCCGCCCTCGCCCTTTGCGGCAATCGTCGCCTCCAGCGCGCCGGCGAAACAGACGCGGCCCTCCCGCTGGAAAACGACCCGGTCGCCGACCGCCAGCCGCTTGGCGGGTCGCGCGAACACCCGCCAGTGGCTCTCGTCGAGGCGGCGGATGAGAGTCACGGAGATCTGTGCGACAGCCCCGCCGGGCCGCGTACGCGTTCCCTCGAGTGCGGCCGGAATGACTTTCGTGTCATTGACGACGAGAACGTCGCCGGGCCTCAGCAGCTCGCAAAGATCGCGTACGCGCCTGTTCTCCAGAACCGTCGTGATCGCGAAAGGCTCACGTACCGCCGTCGGCGACGGCCGGACCACAAGCAGGCGCGCGGCATCACGCGGCTCGGCTGGGCGGAGCGCGATGAGGTCGTCGGGTAGCTCGAAATCGAAGAGGTCGGTGCGCATACCCTCTCCTCTCGCAGCCGGCTGCCCCCGTCAACGGCGCATGCGGTCAGTAGAGCAGATACTTCCGCCGCCTGGTGACGAAGGCGGCGACCTCGACCTGCCAACTCGCGATGATGTCGGCGGCGCTCGCGCCGCGATCCAGCATTTCGAGAAGCCGGCTCGTTCCGGCAATGCGACCGAAGTACTGCGCGTTCTCGACGATGCCGATGGTCCCTTTGGCGCGAACGGCGCTGTCGATGGCGACGAGCAGATGGATACCGGCTTCTACCGGTCGCACGTCCCGCGGGGCAACGACACGGATGCGGATGCCGGGAATGTCCTGGCCCGAGAACCGCGGTTTGGTGGCCACGCCCTTGATCGCGCGCGGGGTGAATCTCGCGGTCTCGAAGGTTAGTCCGGTCAATCCGGAGTCGGCAAGCCGCCGCACGGTCTCCGGTGCGTCGAGCGCGGGATGGCCGACGAGCAGAAACGGCTCCGTGGTTCCACGCCCTTCGCTGGCCGTGGTCTGCTCGAGCAGTCCTGTTCCCGGATAGACGAGCGCCGTCTCGAAATTCGGGATGTTCGGACTCGTGGGAACCCAGGCGCGGCCCGTGGCCGGCCAAATCATGTCGCGCCGCCAGCCCCCAAGCTTCACGACTGTCAGATCGAGACCACGCAAGCCCCGCAGATACTGTTGGCCCTTGATCATCCGGGCCAGCTCGCCGGCCGTCAGGCCATGCATGATCGGGATGGGATAAAGGCCGACGAACGACGCGTGCGCACGCTCCAGCACGAAACCAGAAACCGCATCGCCGCCGAGGGGATTGGGCCGGTCCAGAACGACGAACGGCAGGCGTGCGTCGGCAGCGGCTTGCATAGCCAGCCCCATCGTCGAGACGTACGTATAGAAGCGTGCGCCGACGTCCTGCATGTCGAAGACGAGAACGTCCAGGTTCGCCAACATCTCCGGCGTCGGCTTCGCGGTCTTGCCGTAGAGGCTGTAAACGGGAAGTCCTGTCGGCGTATCGATGCCATGGGCGACCTTCGCACCCGCTTCGACCGTGCCGGCGACACCATGTTCGGGCGTGAGGATCGCCGCGAGTTGGGTTTGCTTGGACGCTGCCATCAGGTCGATCAGCCGGCGATCGCCGACGCGGCCCGTATGGTTCGTGACGAGCCCGACCCGCTTTCCCGCGAGGTCCGCGAAGTCGCGTCCAGCAAGTGCTTCCGCCCCCGTCGTCACATCGCCGGTCTCGGCAAGCGCCTCACCCATGCTGCACCCTCCCAAGGCAGCGAGCCCCCCGAACGCGAGGCTCAGGGCCGTACGCCGGTCGGGTTGTGTCGAGCGATCCATCAACGTGCCGGCGCAGAGAGGGACGGATTGGGGCCAGCACACGCCGAATTGTCATCGGCCATGAGCCGGTGGACGCCGCGACAGAGGTATGCACGCATGCCGAAGCCCGCGGACATGGTCCGCGGGCTTTGCTGTCTGAAGCTCACAAGTCCGTCTACCGCGCAAGCTGCCGCCCGAAGCGCCGGCGCGACGATCGGGAAACGCAGGCCGGCGCATGCGAACGGCTTCCACATCGGCCCGCTTCCCTGGCCGCGATCACAGATCTGCGGCGACCCGCATGGAGGTGATCTTGTCGGGGTTCTGCACGGGTTCGCCGCGCTTGATCTTGTCGACGTTCTCCATGCCTTCGATGACCTTGCCCCACACCGTGTACTGGTTGTCGAGGAAGCGCGCATCGTCGAAGCAGATGAAGAACTGGCTGTTGGCGGAATGCGGCATCGAGGTTCGCGCCATCGAGCAGGTGCCGCGCACGTGCGGCTCGGCGTTGAACTCGGCCTTCAGGTTGGGATGCTTGGAGCCGCCCGTGCCCGTGCCGTTCGGACAGCCGGTCTGCGCCATGAAGCCGTCGATCACGCGATGGAAGACGATGCCGTCGTAGAAGCCCTCCCGCGCCAGCGTCTTCATGCGCTCGACGTGGCCCGGCGCGAGATCGGGACGCAGCGCGATGACGACACGGCCCTGCGTCGTCTCGAGGACGAGGGTGTTCTCGGGATCTTTGTAGTCGGCCATGAATCGTTCCTTTCGTTTTCGTGCTGGTCGCGAGAGCAATGGTGTCGTTGCACGCGACCCCGTGCAGGCGCTTCGCCCCGGGCGCTCACGTTCCCGCCACCACAGCCGATTTACTTCTTCGGACCGTCGCTCTGGAGATAGACCTTCAACATCTTGTCGGGCTTGGGCGGCGGCTCGCCCTTTGCGATCTTGTCGACGTGTTCCATGCCGGAGATCACCTGTCCCCAGACCGTATACTGGCCACGCAGGAAGCTGCAGCCCGTATCGGTGAAGCAGATGAAGAACTGGCTATTGGCGGAATTGGGGTTCTGCGTACGCGCCGCCCCGATCGTGCCGCGTACGTAGGCCCACGAGCTGAATTCGGCAGGAAGATCCGGATAGGACGAGCCGCCCGTGCCGGTGCCCTTCGGGTCGCCCGTCTGGGCCATGAAGCCCGGGATGACGCGATGGAACACGATATTGTTGTAGAAGCCTTCCTTGGCCAGTTGCTTGACGCGCTCGACGTGCTTGGGCGCCAGATCAGGACGCAATTGCACGACGACCTTGCCCGTCTTGAGCTCGATGACGAGGGTGTCGGCGGGTGACGCCTTGGGCGCTTGCGCGTACGCTGGCGTGAGGATGGCTCCGAGGGCAAAGGCAGAAAGAGTGGCGATCGATTTCAAGCGACTGCTCCGATGAGACCGGACCGAGGCGGACGGCCGTCTGGTTCAGCTGCGCTTATGGCTTTTGTAGGGCTATCCCGCAAGGGCTGCGGCGCGCAGCGGCCACCTCCCCACGGGCAAGCCCGCCCGTCAATAGCGCGTTCCGTCCTTGCGCGTGTAGATGAAGGTGCCGTCGGGACCGTGGTAGCCGTGCATGTCGACATCGGGATAGGTCACATCGTCGGGCTTCGTGCGGTCCCCGATCACGAGGAAGACCACGTCCATGTCGGACTTGTTGACGAAGCGATGGGCATCCCCCGTCCCTTTGGGAAAGCCGATGTAGGTGCCGGGGGTGACGATCTCCTCGCCCGCATCCGTTTCGAGCGTGATCTCACCCTCCAAGACCAGCACCATCTCGTCTTGCACCGCGTGAGCGTGCCGGCAGGACGACTGCCCTCCCGGCAGGATGCGCACGAGATTGACCCCGAAGTTGGTCATCCCGGCATATTCGCCGAGGCGGCGCACATAGCGGTTTTGATTCATGGACCGGTAGGGCTCGGGATAGCCGGTCCAGTTGCTCTCCCCGACATCCTCGAGCCGGAACACCTTCGATCCACGCTTCATGCGAATGCCTCCACGTTCCGCGCCATGCCAGCATCACTTCACGGTCAACTCGTAGCGCGTCGTCGTCTCCATGTTGTCGCCATACCAAGCGGTGATAGCGGCCTCGCGCCGGCCGAGATAGGTGATGACACCGTCGCTCTGGGTCATCGGCAGGTCATGTCCGGGAATGAGGACGCTGCCGGGCTTGCGGCGCCAATGACCCCAAATCATCTCGATCGACGCGCGGCTGATCGCGGCATCGTAGGTCATGTCGGTGTTCCCCGACACGAGCTCGGCACGATTCTTGGCCGCGTCACCCGTCAGGACGAGATCCTTCTCGCGGCCATGCAGCACGTAGACGAGGCAGCCCGGCGTATGACCCGGTGCGATGTGAGCGGTCATGCCCGGGAAAAGCTCTTCGCCGTCGGCGATGGTGCGCAGCGTCTCCCACTTCTCCAGACGCTCGACATAGAGCTCGGGCACAGGCGTCTCGCCCCACGGCTGTTTCAGCGCCCAGGCCAGTTCGACCGCGCCCAGATAGATCCGCGCATGGCGGAACAACGGCCAGTTGACCGAATGATCCCAGTGCGAATGCGTCAGCACCAGATCCGTGACATCCGCCGGCTTCAAGCCGCGCTGAGCGAGGCCATTGATCACGAGCGAACGCATGCTGAACGTCCCGGCGTCCACGAGCACCACGCGCCCCTGGCCGCGCAGAAGCACGACGCTGCTCCAGCCGAGCCCGCCGTGGCACACGCTCTTGCCGGGAAATCCCTGCACGATGATGTCGATCTCGTAGCCGTCGATTTGCATGGCGTCCCCTCGTCCCGCATCCGCTTGGTCGATCTGCGCACAAGCTAATCGCTCGCCGGGGAGCGAGCCACAACAATCGGGGCGCGGCCACGGCGCGAAACACGGGCATTCGCATCCGCGAGACTGCCGGGCTGACGCGCGTTTGCGCCAGGTCCTATGCTGGTTCCGGGCCTTGCAGGGCCCCCATAACGATCGGAGGAAACAATGACGGACGTCTCGTTGTCGCGTCGCCATGCGCTCCTTGGTGCGGCAGCCGTGGCTGGTTCCGGGCTCGTGGGCCTCGGCACCCGCCCGTCTCATGCCAAGGCGCCACTCCTCAAGACGCAGGTTCCGTACTTCTATCGTTTCAATCACGGGAAAATGCAGGTGACGATGGTCTCCGACGGGCCATTACCTCTGGGCGAACCGTCCGGCGCCTTTCTCGGCGCGACGAAGGAGGAGATCGCCAGGATGCTCACGGACAACTTCCTGTCGCCCACGAATGTCGTGCTCGAACAGAACTCGCCAGTCGTCAACACGGGCCGCAATCTCATCCTGTTCGATACGGGAATGGGCACGCAGAAGATGTTCGGCCCGACGACGGGCCGGCTGATGCGCAGCTTGGCCGAAGCCGGCATAGCGCCGGGGCAGATCGACTCCGTCGTCATCACGCATGCCCACATCGACCATATCGGAGGCATGGTCGACGCCAAGAACCGGCGGCTGTTCCCCAACGCTACCGTCTACATGAGCCAAGCCGACTTCGAATTCTGGACCGACGACAAGGACCCGAAGAAGAACAAGGACTTCGTCGCTCACGCGCGCAAGAACCTGCTGCCATACCGGGATCGCATCACGTTCATCAAGGACGGCCAGGAGATACTGCCTGGCGTCACGGCCCTTGCTGCGCCGGGACACACCGTCGGGCACATGATTTTCATGCTGTCCAGTGAAGGCAAGGACGCGTGTTTCATCGGCGATCTGACCCACCACCAGGTGCTACTGGTCGAGAAGCCGCGTCTCGAGTTCGCTTACGATACCGATCCCAAGCAGTCGGCGCAGACGCGCGTGAAATACCTGACGATGCTCGCGGAGAAGAAGATCCCCATCATGGCCTATCATTTCCCCTGGCCGGGAATGGGGCACCTGTCCAAGAGCGGCGACGGCTTCCGCTATCACGCCGCTCCCATGGAGATCGTGAGCGTCCCGCCCAAGAAGAGCTGACCATCGGACAAGGTCCCCGGGCGCGCAAAACGAGATATCGCACCGGGGACCGTCCTCGACGAACCCGCCAACGGAGATACGAATGTCCCCGCCCATCGCCCAGCTGACAAATCCCGTGCTCGATGCGATCCGGGCGGACGAGGCTGCGCGGGGGCTTTCCGTCCGCCTGGTGCGCTCGCCCGAGATCGCGAGGATCGCCAAGGCGACCGGCCATCATTTTCTGTTCATCGACGCACAGCACGCCGTCTTCGATCTGGAGACGATCACCGCCATCGCCAGCACCGCGCTGGCCGTCGGCGTCGCGCCGCTCGTGCGCGTGCGCGCGCCTGACGATCCGAACGTCCCCGTGCTTCTCGACAACGGGGTCACTGGCATCGTCTTTCCCGACGTCAATACGGTGGACGAAGCGAAGCGATGCGTCGCGATGTGCAAGTTCGCCCCCATCGGCCGGCGCTCGGTCGGCAGCGTGTTTCCTCAACTCATGGGCCGAAATCTGTCGCTCGCCGACACGATCTCCCAGATCAACGGCTCGACCGTCGTCGTCGCGATGGTCGAGACACGGCGCGGCCTGGACAACATCGAAGCCATCGCTGCGGTGCCCGGTCTCGACGTCGTCCACATCGGAACCAACGATTTGATGATGGATCTGGGCCTGCCCGGTAGCCTGGACCATCCGGCCGTCGACGCGGCGCTCGATCGGGCGGTGGCCGCGTGCCGCGCCGCCGGCATCGCTGCCGGGTGTGGCGGCATTCGTGACGTGGCGCGTCAGGCCGCAGTCATCGGCCGTGGCATTCGATTCCTGACGACACAGAGCGATACCGGGTTCCTGATGGCGGCTGCCAAGGCCTGGACCGACGGCATATCCGAAACACTTCGCCGATGAGATGTCCTGTTCCGGGCCCGCGTCGGGAGAAACGCGGAGCCCGGAACAAAGACAAGCGCGGATCGCAGCTCGGTCGCGCCCCTTCTGCGCAGTACGGAAAGTCCACCTCCGGGGAGAAGCGGACCCCCATCAGGGGCACCACGGAAAGCCGCGAGCGTCTCGACAGGCGACCGTTGGGGGAGCTCGCTGGGTTGATCGACGCTCGAGACAACTTCAAGTTGCATGAATTTTGTTAACAGCATCCTAACGTACATACGTATTTCCACCTTTAATTGCAGTCGCCAACAGCGCTCGCGGCGCGATGTGATCGAGCGTCTGTGGCCTCCCCGAAAGGAATGACTTTTGCTTGACTGGCAATATCAGGCACTTAATAAGAGCCTCGCGTCAGCATCTACGACTCTAGTCGTGGTCTGGCCGCGATGAAGAACTGGGGATCGGAGTCGCATGGCATTGGTCGTAGGCACCCGAGACAAACAGAGAACAAAATCGAACACCACCTCACGGAGTTCGATCAAAGCCTCGAATTCCTCAGAGGCTCGTGGCGGAAAGGCCGCCAAAGCGAAGTCGGATCCGAAGTCCGAACCAGCAGAAAAGAAGGCGAATGGCTCCAAACGTACGGCCATCGCCGCTACAGGAACTCCAGAGAAGAAGCAAAAGACCAAAGCGGCCGGACAACGTGCAGCAGACGCCGCACCGGCCCCGACGAAGGCCGGTAGAACGAACGGCAAGGCCGCTACGAAGGCCTCCGCCAAGACGGCGAAATCGAACTCCGCTCGAGCGGAGAGGGACGACGCCAAGAGATCCGCAGCGTCAAAGCAAAACGGCCGCGGACGTAAGGAAACGGTCAAGGCTTCGAAGCTATCCAAAGCAAATTCTCATTCCCGCAGAGGATCGGCCATGTCGAAGAGCAACAGCGGCGCAGCCGGAGTAGGCACGAAGAGATCCGGCGAGCGCAACATCAGCATTCCCGCAACCATGAATCAGGCGGACGAGGCGATCAAAAGCGAGATCCTTCTGCCGAACGGGTATCGCCCGCTCGACAACGAGCCCTTCATGAACGAACGGCAGCGGATCTATTTCCGCAACAAGCTCATGGCATGGAAGGAGGATATCCTCCGCCAGAACATGGAGACCTTGCGCGGGCTTCACGACGACTCGTCGCAGCAGGCAGATCCAGCCGACAGGGCGACGGCGGAGACGGACCGCGCGCTCGAGTTGCGGGCGCGCGACCGTCAGCGCAAGCTCATGGGGAAGATCGACGCGGCCCTCGCGCGCATCGAAGATGGCTCCTACGGCTATTGCGAGGAGACGGGAGAACCGATCAGCCTGAAACGCCTCGATGCTCGTCCGATCGCAACGCTGTCGATCGAGGCGCAAGAGCGCCGAGAGCGTCGAGAGCGGGTTTTCCGCGACGACTGAGCGACCGGACCGTTCCGCGCCGGACGACTGCGAACGACGTTACTGCGGGTGCGCGGCATATGACCGACGCGCCTTTCTTTTTTCCCGGATCGACGCGACGCTTAATCGCTCCGTAACCAACTTGCGGCACGCTGCAATCGTCTTTTTTCGGCGTTGATGTGAGCGTGGAGGCGACACAGTGATCCGTTCGTTTTTCGAAGACGCAAATGGGCCGGCTGCGGCCAGTCCGCTCGCCGTACTCGCGTCGTGTTGCCTTGCCGGCCTCCTGGCCACGACCTTCGCTCCGCGCGCCAGTGCCGAGCTGGCAGCGCCGGCGAATGCCGCCGCTCGAAACGCGGCGCCCGGTCTGCCCCTCGCCGTTCCCACAAGCCCGTTCGGGCCCATCACGAGCGTCCGCGTCGCCAAGACGATCCTCGACATGCAGGCTCTGCCCCCCGACGCCTTCGCCGACTGGACCCATACCCTAAGGTGATGCCGGTGAAACCGGCCTCGCGGTGCGTCGTTGCGCCGATCTTCCCGGCGTCGAAAGTGGGCCGGGACGGCTTGGCATTCCCGTGTCGGCACCCTATTGTGCGCGCCGAATTCACGTCAGCCGGTCCGCCCGTCTGACGCTCACCGTGCCGAAGACAATCCATTAGAGTGCCCGAAGGGCGTCGAGCCTTTCCCGCACCCGTCGATGGCGATTTTCGATCAGCTCAAACACGCACGACGATCAGAGGTGCTCGCATGTCAAAACTCGAAATCATGTGGACGAAAGTCGACGAGGCTCCTGCGCTCGCGACCTATTCCCTGTTGCCGATCGTCGAGGCCTTCGTGGGCGCGGCGGGCGTTTCGGTGAAGCTGAAGGACATCTCGCTGGCTGGCCGCATCATCGCCGCCTTCCCCGAGAAGCTCACGGCCGCCCAGCGGATCAACGACGAGCTCGCCGAGCTGGGTGAGCTGGCGACGCGGCCTGAAGCCAACATCATGAAGCTGCCCAACATCTCCGCGTCCATCCCGCAGCTCAAGGCCGCGATCAAGGAACTGCAGGGCAGGGGCTACGACGTACCCGATTATCCGGATAATCCCACCACGGACGCCGAGAAGGAGATCAAGGCGCGCTACGCGAAGGTCTTCGGCAGTGTCGTCAATCCTGTGCTGCGTGAAGGAAATTCCGATCGCCGCGCGGCGGGCGCCGTGAAGCAGTACGCGCGCAAGAACCCCCACCGGATGGGCGCCTGGAGCAAGGACTCCAAGTCACACGTCGCGCACATGTCGGCCGGCGACTACTACGGTTCGGAAGTCTCGACCACCGTGGCGTCCGCAACCAACGCCCGCATCGAGCTCGTCGGCACCGACGGCAAGACGACGGTGCTGAAGGAGAAGACGCCGCTCCAGGCTGGCGAGATCATCGACGCCGCGGTGCTCAGCGCCAAGGGGCTGCGCGAGTTCTTCGCCAGGGAGATCGAGGACGCCAAGAAGCAGGGCGTTCTGTTCTCCCTGCACGTCAAGGCGACGATGATGAAGATCTCCGATCCCATCATCTTCGGCCACGCTGTGTCCGCGTTCTTCGCCGACGTGATCGCCAAGCACGGCGCCACGCTGAAGCGCCTCGGCGTGAACGTCAATAACGGCTTCGGCGACCTGCTCGCCAAGATCGAGACGCTGCCCGAGGCCGAGAAGAAGGCGATCAAGGACGACATCGCCGCCGAGTACGCGAAGCGCCCCGGCCTCGCCATGGTCAACTCCGACAAGGGCATCACCAATCTGCACGTGCCCAGTGACGTCATCGTCGACGCTTCGATGCCGGCGATGATCCGCGACTCGGGCCGCATGTGGGGCGCCGACGGCAAGCTGCACGACACCAAGGCCGTGATCCCTGATCGCTGCTACGCCACCCTGTATCAGGCCGTCATCGAGGACTGCAAAGCCAACGGCGCCTTCGATCCCAAGACCATGGGCTCCGTGCCTAACGTCGGCTTGATGGCGCAGAAGGCCGAGGAGTACGGCAGCCACGATAAGACCTTCGAGCTGCCCTCTTCTGGCACCGTTCGCGTCGTAGCCGACGACGGCAAGGTGCTGCTCGAGCGCCCCGTCGAGACGGGCGACATCTTCCGCATGTGCCAGCTTCGCGACGCAGCCGTGCAGGATTGGGTGAAGCTCGGTGTCCGCCGCGCGCGCCTCACCAATACGCCGGCCGTGTTCTGGCTCGACAAGAACCGCGCGCATGACGCCCAGCTCGTCGCCAAGGTCGAGAAGTACCTGAAGGACCAGGACACCAGCGGGCTCGACATCCGCACCCTGGCGCCGGTCGAGGCGATGAAGTTCTCGCTCGAGCGCATCCGCAAGGGCCAGGACACGATCTCGGTCACCGGCAACGTGCTGCGCGACTACCTGACCGACCTCTTCCCGATCATGGAGCTCGGCACCTCGGCCAAGATGCTGTCCATCGTGCCGTTGCTGGCGGGCGGCGGCCTGTTTGAGACCGGCGCCGGCGGCTCGGCACCGAAGCACGTCGAGCAGTTCCAGGAAGAGGGCTATCTGCGTTGGGACTCGCTCGGCGAATTCCTGGCTCTCGGCGCCTCGCTCGAGCACCTCGGCCATACAGCCAAGAACGACAAGGCGCTGGTCCTCGCCGAGGCGCTCGACACGGCGATCGGAAAGTTCCTGGACGAGAACCGCTCGCCTGCACGCAAGGTCGGCGAGATCGATAATCGCGGTAGCCATTTCTATCTGGCGCTCTACTGGGCCCAGGCACTGGCCGCGCAGACGAAGGACGGCGAACTCGCCGCCCGCTTCAAACCGCTGGCAGAGACGCTCACCGCCAACGAAGCCAAGATCAACGGCGAGTTGATCGGCGCGCAGGGCAAGCCGGTCGACGTGGGCGGCTACTACCTCCCCGACGACAACAAGGCCTCCGCCGCGATGCGCCCGAGCGCAACGCTGAACGCCGCGCTCGCCGCGCTCTGAGGAACGGCCTCGGCTGCGGATGCCTCCAGGCCTCCGCGCAGCCTGCCACAGGCAGGCATCGAGAAAACAAGGAGACGCTCGGCGCACCAAGTGCGTCGGGTGTTTTTTTTTAGGGGCGCCGCCGCCTCGTCCGTCCCCCGCGCACTGACCCGGCGACCTGGCCTGCGTCCCGCGCGAGGGCAGCGGTGTGCACCTCAAGTCTATGATCCCGCGCACTTTCAGCCTCGGAACGGCGATGCTATAGAGCGCGCAAGATCTCGGGGACTCCACACGCGACGCGAGCGCGGCCGCCTTGCATCGGCCGGTTTCCCGACGTCGATCGCGGCTCAGAAGGTGGCTTGTCGAACATGTCGAAAATCAAGGTCGAGAACCCCATCGTCGAAATGGACGGCGATGAGATGACGCGCATCATCTGGCAGCTCATCAAGGACAAGCTGATCCATCCCTATCTCGATGTGAAGCTCGAGTACTTCGATCTGTCGATCGAGAACCGCAACGCCACCAACGACCAAGTCACCGTCGACGCGGCCAACGCCACCAAGAAGCACGGCGTCGCCGTCAAGTGCGCGACCATCACGCCGGACGAGGCCCGCGTGAAGGAGTTCAATCTGAAGGAGATGTGGCGCTCCCCCAATGGCACCATCCGCAACATTCTTGGTGGTGTGATCTTCCGTGAGCCAATCATCGCGAGGAACGTGCCGCGGCTGGTGCCGGGCTGGACGCAGCCGATCATCATCGGCCGCCACGCCTTCGGCGATCAGTACCGTGCCACCGATTTCAAGTTCCCCTCCGCGGGCAAGCTCACGATCAAGTTCGAGGGCACGGACGGCAAGGTGATCGAGAAGGAGGTCTTCCAGGCCCCCGGCGCCGGTGTCGCTATGGCCATGTATAATCTCGACGAATCGATCCGGGACTTCGCGCGGGCCTCGATGAACTATGCGCTCGCCCGCAAGTATCCGCTTTACCTCTCCACGAAGAACACGATCCTCAAGCAGTACGATGGCCGCTTCAAGGAATTGTTCGAGGAGGTGTTCGCCACGGAATTCGCGGACACGTTCAAGGCCGCCGGCATCACCTACGAGCACCGGCTGATCGACGACATGGTGGCCTCCTCGCTCAAGTGGTCCGGCGGCTATGTCTGGGCTTGCAAGAACTACGACGGCGACGTGCAGTCCGACACCGTGGCTCAGGGTTTCGGTTCTCTCGGCCTCATGACGTCCGTGTTGATGACGCCGGATGGCAAGACGGTCGAAGCGGAAGCGGCGCACGGCACCGTGACCCGCCACTACCGCGAGCATCAGAAGGGCAAGCAGACCTCGACAAATTCGATCGCTTCGATCTTCGCGTGGACGCGGGCGCTCGCCCATCGCGCCAAGCTCGACGGCAACGAGGCGCTCGCCACGTTCGCCATTGCCCTCGAGAAGGTGTGCGTCGACACCGTCGAGGCAGGCTTCATGACGAAGGATCTGGCCCTGCTCGTCGGCCCCGATCAGGGCTGGCTTTCGACCACCGGCTTCCTCGACAAGATCGACCAGAACCTGAAGAAGGCGATGGCGGGGTGACGTCGCCGTTTCCTCTCCCCTGACGAAGGCCGGCGGCGGGAACGCGCGCCGGCCCTTGGCCCGCTGGGTAGCCGTCTCGCGGCCAGCTTACTCCGCTGCCTTCGACAGAGCCCGTGCGTCGTAGTTGAGGACCGGTGCCAACCACCGTTCGGCTTCGGCGACCGTCCACTCCTTGCGTCGTGCGTAGTCCTCCACCTGATCGCGCTCGATCTTTCCGACGCCGAAGTAATGGCTGTCGGGGTGTCCGAAGTAGAGGCCGGAGACAGACGCACCCGGCCACATCGCGAAGCTCTCCGTCAACTTGATCCCCGTCGCACGCTCGATATCCATCAGCCGCCAGAGCGTCGCCTTCTCCGTATGGTCGGGCTGGGCTGGATAGCCGGGCGCCGGGCGGATGCCGACGTACTTCTCCTGGATCAGTTCGTCGTTGGTCAGCCGCTCACCCTTGACATAGCCCCACAGCTCCTTGCGCACGCGCTCGTGCATCCGCTCGGCGAAGGCTTCCGCCAGACGATCGCACAGGGCCTTCGCCATGATGCGCTGATAGTCGTCGGTCGCTGGTATGTGGCGCCTGATCGCCTCGTCCTCGCCGATGCCTGCCGTGACGGCAAAGCCGCCGATGTAGTCGGGGATGCCGCTTTCCTTCGGCGCGATGAAGTCCGCCAGCGCCGTGTGCGCGCGATCACGGGCGTTGTCGCGCGCCATCTGCTGGCGCAGCGTGTGCAGCGTGGCGATACGATGCGTGCGCGTCTCGTCGGCGTAGACCTCGATATCGTCACCGACCGCGTTCGCGGGCCAGAAGCCCACGACAGCCGACGCCTTCATCCAGCGTTCCGCGATCATGCGCTCGAGCAGCGTCTGTGCATCGCCGAAGAGCTTGCGCGCCTCAGGTCCAACAACGTTGTCGTCGAGGATCTTCGGGTAGCGGCCCGTCAATTCCCAGGTCTGAAAGAAGGGCGTCCAGTCGATGTACCGGACCAGTTCGGCGAGATCGTAGTCGGTGAAGATGCGCGTACCCTGGTAGCTCGGCGCCTCGATGCGTGCCTTCTTCCAGTCAACCTGAAAGCGGTTTGCGCGCGCATCCGCGATGCTGATACGCCGCTTCGACGCCTCGCCCCTCAGATGCGCGTCGCGGACTTTGGCATAATCGGCCCGGATGTTACCGACGTAGGTCGCCCGCTCCGTCTCGGACAAAAGGCTCGATACGACGCCGACAGCGCGGCTGGCGTCGGTGACGTAGATCGCCTGCCCCTTCTCGTAGTTCGGGCTGATCTTAACGGCCGTATGCACGCGGCTCGTGGTGGCGCCACCGATCAGCAAGGGGATATCGAACCCCTCGCGCTCCATCTCCGCCGCCACGAAGCACATCTCGTCGAGCGAAGGCGTGATGAGACCGGACAGACCGATCACATCCGCCTTTTCCTGCTTGGCTGCCTCGAGGATCTTCTGCGCTGGCACCATCACGCCGAGGTCGATCACCTCGTAGTTGTTGCACTGGAGCACGACCCCTACGATGTTCTTGCCGATGTCGTGCACGTCGCCCTTCACGGTCGCCATGACGATCTTGCCGGCAGCCGGCATGGCATCGAGGCCCGAGGCGCGCTTTTCCTCCTCCAGGTAAGGTTGCAGATACGCGACAGCCTGCTTCATAACCCGCGCCGACTTCACGACCTGCGGCAGGAACATCTTACCCGCGCCGAAGAGATCGCCGACGACGTTCATGCCGGCCATCAGCGGCCCTTCGATAACGTGCAGCGGCTTGTCGGCCTGCTGGCGCGCTTCTTCCGTGTCGATCTCGATGAAGTCCGTGATGCCGTGCACCAGGGCATGCGTGAGGCGGTCACCGACCGGCGCATCGCGCCACTTGAGATCGACCTCCTTTTTCTTGGCCCCCTCACCCTTGAAACGCGGCGCCGCCTCCAGCAGGCGGTCCGTGGCATCGGCACGGCGATTGAGAACCACGTCCTCGCACAGCTCCCGCAGGTCGGCGGGAATGTTGTCGTAGACGGCGAGCTGGCCGGCGTTGACGATCCCCATGTCCATGCCCGCCTTGATGGCGTGATAGAGGAACACGGAGTGCATCGCCTCGCGTACCGGCTCGTTCCCGCGGAAGGAGAACGACAGGTTTGAGACGCCGCCCGAAATATGCACTAGCGGAAAGCGCCGCTTGATCTCGGCGGCAGCCTCGATGAAGTCCACGCCGTAGTTGTTGTGCTCCTCGATGCCCGTCGCGACCGCGAAGATGTTGGGATCGAAAATGATGTCCTCGGGCGGGAAGCCCACTGTCTCCGTCAGGAGTTTGTAGGCCCGCGCGCAGATCTCGACCTTGCGCGCCTTCGTGTCTGCCTGCCCCGTCTCGTCGAAGGCCATCACCACGACTGCCGCGCCGTAGCGCAGGCATTTGCGAGCCTGCTCCAGGAATTGCGCCTCGCCTTCCTTGAGCGATATCGAATTGACGATCGGCTTGCCCTGCACGCACTTCAGGCCCGCCTCGATCACCGTCCATTTCGAGCTGTCGATCATGACCGGCACGCGTGCGATGTCCGGTTCCGAGGCAATCATGTTGAGGAAGGTCGTCATCGCCTTCTCGCTGTCGAGAAGGCCTTCGTCCATGTTGACGTCGATGATCTGCGCGCCGTTCTCGACCTGGCTGCGCGCCACCGCCAGCGCGGCTTGATAGTCCCCCTGCTCGATGAGCTTGCGGAACTTCGCGGACCCCGTGACGTTGGTGCGCTCACCGACGTTGATGAAGGAAGAGCCTGAGACGGAAGACGTGGTCATTTTGAACTACCGATGGAGCACGAGGAGCTGATTTGGCGGCAAGGCCGGCGACGACCCCGATGGCACGTCAAGCCGCCACGAATGCTTCGAGACCCGACAATCGCATCTTCGGCGCGATGTGCGGGGGCTTGCGCGGCTTGTGCTTGAGCACGTGCGCTGCGACATGGGCGATGTGATCGGGCGTCGAGCCGCAACAGCCGCCGACGATATTGACGAGGCCGTCTTTCGCCCACGGTTCGATCTGGCACGCCATGTCGTGCGGGGTTTCGTCGTACTCGCCCATCGCGTTGGGCAGGCCCGCGTTCGGATAGGCCGACACCAGCGTGTCCGCCACGGCCGCAAGCTCCGCCAGATAGGGCCGCATCAGCTCCGCGCCCAGCGCGCAGTTGAGGCCGATCGAAAACGGCCGCAGATGCCGCATCGAATACCAGAACGCTGTCGGTGTCTGGCCGGACAGCGTACGGCCGGAGCGGTCGGTGATCGTGCCCGAGATCATGATCGGCAGCGTCACGCCCGTTTCGTCGAAGGCCTCCAGCGTGGCGACGCCTGCCGCCTTGGCGTTGAGCGTATCGAAGATCGTCTCGATCAGGATGATATCAGAACCGCCCTCGATCAGTCCTTTGACCTGCGATTTGTAGGCGATGCGCAAGTCGTCGAACGAAACGTTGCGATAGCCGGGGTTGTTGACGTCCGGAGAGATGGATGCCGTGCGGTTGGTCGGCCCCACTGCTCCCGCCACGAAGCGGGGACGCTTGGCATTCCCGGCCTCGAAGCGGTCGCAAGCCGCGCGCGCAAGACGGGCCGCCGCCACGTTGATCTCGTAGGATAACTCCTCCATGCCGTAGTCGGCCATCGAGATGACCTGGGCATTGAAGGTGTTCGTCTCGACGATGTCGGCGCCCGCTGCAAGATACTGCTCGTGGATGCCCTGGATGATCTCGGGCTGCGTCAGCACCAACAGATCGTTGTTACCTTTGACGTCACGCTTCCAGTCCTTGAAGCGATCGCCGCGATACTCGGCTTCGCCCAGCTTGTGGCGCTGGATCATGGTGCCCATGGCGCCATCGATCACCAGAATGCGCTCGGCAGCGGCGGCATACAGCGCTGCGGTCCGTCCGGCCCTGTCGGCCTGTGCTGGATTGCTCGTCATTTCAGTCCCCATGTTGGGTCGCGGGCGCGGGAAGTTCCATCGCCCCGTTTTCGCGTAGTGGCCAATGCGGATTGTGAGCGACTTCCCAGAGATGCCCGTCGAGATCCGCGAAATAACCGGAATAACCGCCCCAGAAGACTTCGGCGGGGCTCTTCACCAACGTGCCGCCGAGATCGATCGCGCGCGCGATGGCGGTGTCCACATCGGCGCGGCCCGGATGGTTCCAGGCCAGTGCCACGCCGCGGAAGCCGTGCCCTCCGGGAGCCACCTGCGCGTCTCTCGCCAGGTCCTCCCAGGAGAACAGCGCCAGGGCGGTCCCGCCCATGTCGAAGAAGCTCACGCTATCGCTGTCGAACCCGGCCTTGACCAATCCCATGCCCTCATAGAACGCCGTCGCTCGTGCGACATTGCGCACGCCGAGCGTCACGAGCGTCATATGAAGAGCCGAATTGGCCATCAGGCCGCCTCCCGTTCCGTGCCGGATTTCGGCCGCAGGCCCAAGAGGTGGCAGATGGCGTACACGAGATCGGCGCGATTGAGCGTGTAGAAATGGAACTGGCGCACACCGGCATCGACGAGATCGAGCACCTGCTCCGCCGCGACGGCTGCCGCCACCAGATGCGTCGTCTGCGGATCGTCGTCGAGGCCTTCGAAGCGACGGGCGAGCCAGGCCGGCATGGTCGTGCCGGTCTTGGCTCCGAAGCCCGAGATCTGCTTGAAGTTGTGGATGGGCACGATACCAGGAATGACCGGGCACCAGATGCCGCGGGCACGCACACGCTCCAGAAAACGCAGATAGTGTGCGTTGTCGAAGAAGAACTGCGTGATGATGCGATCGGCGCCCGCATCCACCTTCCCCTTGAGGTGATCGATGTCGGCCTCGAAGCTCGCGCTTTCCGGATGTTTCTCGGGATAACCTCCGACGGAGATCTCGAAATCGCCGATGCGCTTGATGCCCGCGATCAGATCGGCCGTTCGCGCGTAACCGCCGGGATGCGGCTCGTAGCGCGTGCCCACGCCGGTCGGCGGATCGCCGCGCAGGGCAACGATGTGGCGAACCCCGGCGGCCCGATAGCCACGCACGACATCGTCCACCTCCTCGCGCGTGGCGTTGACGCAGGTGAGGTGGGCGGCCGGCTTCAGCCGCGTCTCCTTCACAATCCGCGCGACCGTATTGTGCGTGCGCTCGCGCGTTGACCCGCCCGCGCCATAGGTGACGGACACGAACTGCGGCGATAGCGGCTCGAGGCGGCGGATCGCCTGCCACAGGTTCTCTTCCATCTTCTCCGTCTTTGGCGGGAAGAACTCGAAGGACACCTCGATGTCGCCGTTACCGACGATGCGGCTGCGGCGCTCCAGTTTCTCAGTCATGGCGATCACGCCTCCACCTTCAGGTCAATGCTGCCTTCGGCCTGGGTGCCCACACGTGCGGGCTTCACCGCCGTCCACAACGTCACGGTCAATTTCTCGGCGCTGTCCGCATTGGGCGACGGCAACGTGTGCGCATCGACGTCGGCCAGGCCCGCTGCCTGCAGCCATTCCTTGACTTGGGCTATCGGGAAGCCCAGCCGCTCGTGGGCATAGCGCTCCCGCAGGAATTCCAACTCGTGTGGCGCGAAGTCCGCGATCACGAGGCGCCCGCCCGCAGACAGGATCCGCGCAGCCTCTCGGATGGCGTGCTGCGGCTCCGTAAGGAAATGCAACACCTGATGCATGACCACGGCATCGGCTGACGCCGCGGGTAGAGCCAAATCGTACAGGTCGCCATGACGGACGCTGGCATGCGTCATCCCGACGGCTTCGAGTTTCATACGCGCGTACGCGAGCATGGTGTGATTGATGTCGAGCCCAATCCCGCGCTCGTAGCGATCGGCGAGCAGTTCGAGCATGCGGCCCGTACCTGTCCCCAGATCGACGAGCAACCGAAGTGGTGCATCGCCCAAGGCTTCGCGGACACCCGCCTCCACCGCCTGGTCCGCGACGTGCAGAGAGCGGATCTTGTCCCAGTCTGCGGCATGCTCGCGGAAATAGGCCTGCGCGGCCGCTTCGCGTTCGTTCTTGATCGCTTCGGCCCGCTGCGCGTCGCGTGACAGGGTGCCATCCCGCGTATCGACCCGGGACAGGACGCCGCGCAGCAAATCCGCGGCAGCCCCCTGCTCGCTCAACTGGAAATAGGCCCAGCTACCGTCCTGATGACGCTCGACCAGGCCGACCTCTGCCATGAGCTTGAGATGCCGGCTCACTCGGGGCTGGCTCTGCCCGAGGATGCGGGTCAGATCTTTCACGTTCAACTCGCCATCCTGCAGCAACAGAAGGATGCGCAGGCGGGTCGGTTCGGCCGCCACCTTCAAAATCGCTACTGTCGTCCGAGGATCGAGCACGTGCATCTCCATTAGGCAGAGATCAATATAAGGATATCTTTATGTGTCAAGAGGCATCTGCCGCGTATTGCTGTCCGCGCGCAGCCACGCGTTAACCTTGAGGCCATCGAGTGACACTGTTGCCGGCAAGTGTGTTTCTTCGGCAGCAAGGGCTGCCAACGATCCGCACGCTCATTAAAATGAAGAAAACGTCACGATTAACGGCAAATACAGCATTGAGGCTTACTCTTTGCCTGTCTTGCGTCAGCCGGCACCTCTAAGCTCATGAAAATAACATCCTTCGATGTCGCGGCCCTGGAAACGGGTCTCGAAACTCTACCCATCCGACTGCGGTTGACGACGTCCCGCTCCGCCGCGGTCTCGCGTCTTTTGCTGCTGGCCCCGGCCATGGTCCTGCTCGCGACCCCCTTGGCCATCATCGCGGCCAATGCGGCGGATGCGACGTCGGCCATGACGCTGATCGCGGAAAAACCATCGGCGGCCATCAAGGCTTCGCTCGGACTGCTGGTTTGGGGGGGGCTGTTCGTATGGCCGCTGAAGCGGGCGGTATCGCGTCTCGGCGGGCATCGCAGCGTCGAGATCGACGGCGCGACGGTTCGGGTCGCGGAAAAGGGGGCGTTCGGTGGGCACGCCTGGGAGACACCGCTCTCGGCGTTCACGGGGATCGCGCATCACGTCCGCACGTCTCTCTCGGGCACCCGTCACGAACTCATTCTCGTCCATCCCGAGCCCGGGAAGAGTCTCCTCTTGACGACAGCGGACCGGATCTCCCAGACAACGATCGATAAGACCACGGCGATGCTCGGCCTTCCCGAAGTGCCCGCCCGCTGGCTGTACGCGGGACCTGGCCGCGCCGCCTGAGCGCGAACGGTAACCGCAAAATCGACAAACTGAGCCGTCAATTTGCTTAAGCGTGACAGGGATGCCACGTTTCGCGAAGCGGCTAGACCTGCGGCTTTGACGCGGGTATCAGCCTGTGATTCACTGCGGGTCGCAAATCAGCGCACGTGGTGGCGGGACCACGCCGGGCCCGGGGAGATTGATGAGCTCAGTAATGTTCGCACCGATACACGCTGCCCGCTCTGCGGTGATCGCCGCAGTCTTCGTGGCTCTTGCCGTTCTGACGAGTGCTGCGCAGGCGGCCGATCCTGCAGTGGCCTTCATGGACAAGGTCGCACGCGAGTTGCTGATCGCATCGCGTTCGCGGTCTCCCGATGCCGTGTCGACAGTGATCCGCCGATATGCCGACGTCGGATATATCGCCACCTACTCACTGGGTACGCACCGCCGCAAGCTGACGTCGGAGGACCGCCCCAGCTATTATACGGGAATGGTGCGCTTCATCGGCCGTTACGCGGCCAAGGAGGCGCCGAAGTATCAGGTTGCCCGCTACGAGATCCTCTCGAGCGTCCAGGGTGGTTCCGGCCTGATGGTCGACAGCCGTATCATGTTGCGGGATGGCTCCACGTACGACGTCCGTTGGCTTTTGGCCAAGCACGGCGGCACGTATCGCGTCCGCGATGCAATGGTCTACGGCTTTTGGATGACCCCGTTCCTGCGGAAGCTGTTCGAGGGTTATGTCGATGAGAACGGCGGGAACATCAAGGCGCTCGTCATGGCCCTGAACCGCTGATCCGGCGGCTTTGCCCTTTTCCCGTGTGCCCGGCACCGGTTCGACGGTGCGAGGTTGCTCGCCGACCGACAGGCGCGTGCGCTCTTTATACGACGCCCGCGCACGTTCGTCGTCGAGTTCGACAGAGTCGGCCTCGCCATCGAATCTGCCGCGATTGCCAGAGGTGTGCGGGATGGACGTACGCCGTCGGCCGAATCGGCCTGCAGGGTCTCCATCAGGGCCATCTTGCCGGCGGGCATACCGGGGCAAAAATGTTGGGTGCCTCGCGTTGTAACGCACATCTCTGCCGGCTGTCGCGGACCCGCCTCCCTCGGATCTCAACCGGGCACCACCGTTTCACGAAAAGCGTTGCGGGCGATGCACTTCAGACGCCTACCGAGAACCGACGGAGCCCTTGGCGGACAGCCCTTCATCAGGCCGTGGCCAATACGCCCCCCGTCATCGGGGCCTCTACCCCCGTCGTCATCGGAAACGTGAGCGGCAACCCGGACAGCGAACGAACCGCCAGATAGGCCCAAGCCTCGGCTTCCATCGTGTCGCCGTCGAGGCCCAGAGCTTCGGCCGGTGCCACGGCATGTTCGACACGTGCGGCGAGCATGCTCATCAGCGTGTGGTTTCGCCGGCCACCGCCGCAAACGACCCACAATTCCGGTTCCTGCGGCAGGTGCTCCCGAGACCTCGCGATCGCCTCCGCCGCGAACGCCGTCAGCGTCGCAGCTCCGTCGTCGGCATCGAGTTCGGTGCACAATTCGATCGGAAAAGCGTTGCGATCGAGCGACTTCGGCACGGGTTTGGCGAAATAAGGATGCATGAGAAACGCATGTAGCACGGCGTCGTCGACACGCCCCCGCTGGGCCGCTTTTCCATCGACGTCCTGTGCTCGTCCGGTATGCAGGCTCATCCAGTCGTCGATCAGTGCATTGCCGGGTCCGGTATCGAACGCGATCAGGCCGTCGTCGGAGCCGATCCATGTGACGTTGGCGACGCCACCGATGTTGACGAACGCCAACGGCCGTTCGCGTATCCGAGCGGCGAGCGCGCGATGATAAACCGGCACGAGCGGCGCGCCCTCGCCGCCGGCCGCGCAATCAGCGGCACGCAGGTCGTAAACGACGTCGACACCGGTCGCAGCCGCCAGCGCCGCGCCGTCGCCGAGTTGTATCGTCAGGCCGAGTTCGGGTCGATGCAGCACGGTTTGACCATGAAAGCCTATGACGTCGACAGCGGATGGCTGGAGGGCGAGGTCCCCCATGAAACGGCGGGCGATTTCTGCATGCCGCTCCGTCAACTCGGCTTCGATCCCTGCGAGTTCCCCGGGCCGGGCGCCCCTGTCCTTCAGGCCTTTGGCCAGTACGAGCGCCTCGCGCAGCCGCGAACGAAACGCTTCGGGGTAGTCGATGCTTCTGGCGGACAGGCGCCGCACGTGGGCGTCGCCGTCGGTCTCGATCAGTGCAATGTCGATGCCGTCCATCGACGTACCGCTCATCAGTCCGATCGCGCGCATGATCTTGCTCATTCGTCCACTCCTATGCGAATAGCAACGCGATCGGGCGCCCGTGCTGCGCGCCCACCGCCCTCATCCCGGGATCTGCCGCCATGTCCACTCCGAGCTCCGACTTTCTTCGCATCCTGACCGAGCGCGGCTACATCCACCAGTGCTCGGACATGGGCGGCCTCGATGCGCTGGCGAACAAGGGCGAGATCATCGCCTATGTCGGCTACGACTGTACCGCAGCCTCACTCCACGTCGGCCACCTGCTCTCGATCATGATGATGCACTGGCTGCAGGCATCCGGCGGCGGCAAGCCCATTGCCCTGATGGGCGGTGGCACCACACGCGTCGGGGACCCATCGGGCCGCGACGAGACCAGACGCATTCTGCCCGTCGAGACGATCAATGCCAACAAGGATGCGATCAAGGGCGTTTTCTCGCGCTTCCTGACCTTCGGCGAAGGCCGGCGCGACGCCATCATGGTGGATAATGCAGAGTGGCTGGCGCCGCTCAACTACATCGAGTTCCTGCGCGACGTCGGCCGCCACTTCTCGGTCAATCGCATGTTGACGATGGACTCCGCCAAGCTCCGTCTCGAGCGCGAGCAGGAACTCTCGTTCATCGAATTCAACTACATGCTGCTCCAGTCCTACGACTACGTGGAATTGGCCCGACGCTATGGCTGCAACCTTCAGATGGGTGGCTCGGATCAGTGGGGTAACATCGTCATGGGCGTGGATCTGGGCCGCCGCATGGGCACGCATCAGCTCTATGCGCTTACCTGCCCGCTACTGACGACGGCGTCCGGCGCCAAGATGGGCAAGACCGCTGCCGGTGCGGTGTGGCTCAACGAGGACCACCTGAGCCCCTACGACTACTGGCAGTTCTGGCGGAACACGGAGGATGCCGATGTCGGCCGCTTCCTGAAGCTGTTCACCACGCTGCCTCTCGACGAAGTCGCCAAGCTCGAGGCCTTGCAGGGGGCCGAGATCAACGAGGCCAAGAAGACGCTGGCAACCGAAGCCACGGCGCTCGTCCATGGCCGCGAAAAAGCAGAAGCGGCCGCGGAGACAGCCCGCAAGACATTCGAGCAGGGTGCGCTCGCCACGGATCTGCCGACCATCGAGATCCCGGAAGCCGACATCCGCAACGAGTTGAGTGTGTTGGCCGCCTTCGTCACTGCGGGTCTCGTGAAATCCAACAGCGAGGCACGCCGTCAGGTGCAGGGTGGCGGCCTACGCGTCAACGACAATCCCGTGACCGACGACAAGGCGAAGCTGCGCACATCCGACTTGACGGGAGAAGGCGTGATCAAGCTCTCGCTCGGGAAAAAGAAGCACGTTTTGCTGAAGCCGGTCTGAGGCGACCGCGAACGGCGCTGCGTATGTCACGAGAGAAGGGGGCCTGTGGGCCCCCTTCGTCGTCTCAATTGTATTGGACTTTCTTGGCGGCCGGCCACTGCACCTTGTAGCCGAACTCGAGCACGCGCTCCTCGCCCGCTTCCAGTTTGCTTTCCCAGGCCAGCACGCCGCGCCTGTCCTCGACGTTCTGCCGCGTGGGCTGCGTGCGCGTCATCAGCTCCACCTTGATATCCTGGTTGTTGGAGACCGGGATCTGATCGAGGATGGTCAACTGGATCGCGCGTTGATGCTGGTTCTTCACAGAGATCTTGAAGCTGCGCTGGTCAGTCTTCACGGATGTGATGATGCCACTCTCCCCGCGCTTCTCCTCGACGAGCGCGTGCTTCACGCGGACGGCGTCGTCCTCGCCGAAGCCCAACTCGTGCTCCTCGCCCGGCGCCAGCTGAGGCAGACGGCCCGTGCCGACGAACGTGCCGTCTCGGAAAAGGGAGATGCGACCCGGCAGGTAGGGCGTCTCCTTCGGCACGGAAACCTTGGCGTAGAGATAGGCTTTGGGATCGACGCGCGGGACCGTACGCACAACGAGCGTCGGCGCAAGCGATGCCTCATCCAACTGCACGCGCTTCTGCTCGCCCGTCGCCATCACAGTCAGCTTGCCGGGCGGCGTGAAAACGGCTTGGAAAGCCGCAGCCTCGATCTGGGCACGCTGCTCTGCGACGGGCTCCGCCATCTTCTCCGCCGATTGCCCTCCCGCCGCACGTTTTGCTCGAAGCGAGCGCGCTGATTCCGCTGCCGGCGCCATCGTTGGTGCGGGCAGGGCGACGGGACGCGGCGGCGGCATGTCCGGCTCGAAATCGACCGTCACCGGATAAAGCTCGGGTGCGGCACTCCCGCTGCCGGGCCTCGTCGTCGACAGCTTCACACCGACGTCGATCCAGTCCTCTCCCGTGCGCTGCTGGATCGAGGCACGGCGAACGAGCGTGAGCGCCGGATTGTCCGTCTTGGAGCCCGTCGCCAGGCGGGCATCGTAATAGGGTACCCATGACGCGCTGGCCACCTGGTAACGGATGACGAGCTCGACCTCGCTGT
>VFQT010001337.1_pt1 | contig 30148 bp, 27 predicted proteins | sample 3512381 | NCBI WGS metagenome assembly VFQT01 (sample SAMN10412376, study PRJNA504923) | tailings metagenome | isolation source: Relicate 2 Philex TSF3 active mining site | place: Philippines: Tuba, Benguet | collected 2017-08-29
GACTTTCCGCCCACGGCGACCAGGAAGATTTGCTACGGTGGTACGGCAATTTCACAACCCGCCCGCCGGTGTGCCTTGTGCATGGCGAGCTGCCGCAAGCGCAAGCCTTGCGGGCGAGGCTCGAGGCCCGCGGAGGGCGGGCGTGGATTCCGGAACCCGGTTTTGTTCTCGACCTGGCGACCTTGACCGAAAAAGGAGTGCGATCCTCATGAACCGCCGAATCTTTGCTGCGCTGTCTGTCGTACTGACCACCGCATGGGTTGCAGGCGCTGCGCCCTCTGCGTTCGCTGCCGCCGCCACCAAGTCGGCGCCCAGCATTCTTGTCGTCGGTGCTACGGGTGGTACGGGCAAGGAAGTCGTGCGACAGGCACGCGAGGCCGGTTATCGGGTGCGTGCTCTGGTGCGGGATGCCGACAAGGCGCGTGGCCAATTAGGAAGTGATGTGGAACTCGTCGTCGGTGACGTGCGCACGGGCGCGGGGGTCGATGCCGCGGTGCGCGGCGTCGACTATGTCGTCTCGGCACTCGGTTCCAACGTCCGCAATGATCCGACCAATACGCCTGAGCGCGTTGACTACGGTGGCGTGCGCGATCTCGTCAATGCTGCAGCGAGCGCCAAGGTCAAGCATTTCGTGTTGGTCTCCTCCATGGGCGTGACGCACGACGACCATCCGCTCAACAAAATGTTCGGCAACATCCTCGTCTGGAAGCGCAAGGGCGAAGAGGCAGTGCGGGCTTCCGGCGTGCCCTACACCATCGTGCGTCCGGGTGGTCTGCTCGACACACCGGGCGGCAAGGCGGGCATTCGTACGTTCCAGGGCGACGACCTGAAGAACAACGGACGCATCCCGCGCGCAGATGTGGCCGCCGTCTGCCTCAAGTCGCTGGGCAACCCTAGCGCAGCCGGCAAGACCTTCGAAATCGTTTCGGGTGCAGAGGGCAGCAGCGTTGACTGGAACGGTCTGTTCGCCGCTCTGAAGGCCGATGCGCGCTGAGAGCACGGCCCTGCAGCGGGTACTCGCGCGCTTCGCGCGGGTAGAGCCTGGCGAGGTGGCTGCGGTCGTTGCCGCGTTCTGCCTGTTTTTCTTTGTTCTCGGCAGCTACTTCGCCGTACGACCGGTGCGCGAGACCGTGGCCACGCTGCTGGGTCGCGAGCGAGTCGCCGATCTGTGGCTCTACACCGCGCTTTTCTCCATCGCCATCGTGCCGCTCTACGGCTGGCTCGTCGCCCGGGTGCGGCGCAGTCTGCTGCTGCCGTGCATTTATGGAGGCGTGGCGCTGATCCTCGCGATCATCGGTTCGTACATTCAGATCGATGAAGGCAACCTACAGGTCGGCACGTTCTTCTACGTGTGGATCAGTGTCCTCAACCTGATGCTCGTATCGGTGTTTTGGAGCTTTCTGCTCGAGATGTTCGATCGCGAGCAGACCAAGCGATTGTTCGGCTTCATCGCGGCAGGCGGCACGTTCGGTGCATTGGTCGGTCCGTTGACCGCGCGGTTGACCGTCGAGCATATCGGCAACGCTGGTGTGCTGTATCTCGGCACGGTGGGATTCCTCTGCGCCATCGTCTGCCAGCGCGTGCTCATCGGCATCTGGAACAACGCGCCGTCGTCCAGTGCCTCCGGCAGCGGCGCGTCTGCCTCCGTTTTGCAGTCACGCAACGACGAAGGCCTCGGCGGCAATCCGTTTGCCGGCATCATGATCGTCTTGCGCTCACCGTATCTACTCGGCATCGCTTCTTTCGTCGTGTTGCTCTCGGCAGTGAACACCTTCCTGTATTTCGAGCAGTTGCGCATCGTCAGCGAAACGTTCTCCGACACCACGGCGCGCACCGAGATGTTCGCCACCATCGACTTCGTGGTGCAGTCGCTGACGATCTTCTCGCAGTTGTTCCTGACCGGGCGCATTGCGTCACGCCTTGGCGTGCGTGCCCTGCTTACCTTCGTGCCGCTCATCATGATCGGTGGCTTCATGCTGCTGTCGGTGTTCAATGTCTTCGGCATGATCGCGCTGCTGCTGATCTTGCGGCGCTGGGGCGAGTACGCCTTCATCCGGCCGGGCCGCGAGATGCTCTGGGGATCGCTCGACAAGGAATCGAAATACAAGGCCAAGAGCTTCATCGATGTGCCCGTTTATCGCGCCGCGGACTACGTCGGTGCGCAGGCAAAGAGTGCCCTCGATGCCGTGGGCGCGTCTCCCGCCGGAGCAGCAATCGTCGGTGCGGGCATCGCGGCCTTGTGGGCTGCCAATGGCTGGATGCTGGGCCGCCGCTACGACCGCGGGAGCGAAGACAAAAAACACGACGAGCCGTAACAGCGGCCAACAGGGGAGGGGACCATGTCTGCATTGTCCAAGTGGTTTCGACTCGATGAGCGTGAGGAAGCGGCGAGCGCCGACAACCCGCATGCGCCGCTGGAGGCCAATCAGCGGCGCGACGCTTTGCCGCTGCTGACGCTCGCCTTCGGATGGGGTTTCCTTGTCACCGGTCTGCTCGTTGGCAGTTCGCTTGGCGCGGGATTGTATTTCCCCGACCTGGTGCGCAACGCTATGTGGGGCAACCTCGTCAACTTCGTAGTCGGGGCGTTGGTGGGTTACATGGGATACCAGACCGCCTGCAACAGCGGGCTGTTGTATCGGCTGACCTACGGCAACGTCGGTGCCTACCTGCCGGTGTTGTTTTTGGCGGCACTGACGATCGGCTGGCAAGGCATCGTGGTCGGTGCTTTCGGGCTGACCTGGACGGGCAGCTTCGACAGCCCGTATTTCGTGCCCGTCGCGTTATTCGCCGGAGTCCTCTACACGTACACGACCTATAAAGGCGTGAAGGGTCTCGAGCGCGTTGCGGTGCCCTCGACCGTGGTGCTCGCGCTCGTCGGGCTCTATGCCGGCTGGTTCAACGTCGACAAGGCGGGCGGCTGGGATGCGTTTCTCAACATGTCGGCGAGTGCCGCCGCAGCGCAGCCGTTGACGGATACGCAGGCGATCAACCTCGTGATCGGCTCGTGGATCGTCGGTGGCGTAGTGATGGCGGAGTACACCCGCTTCGCGCGCAAGGCCTGGGTCGCGATCGCCATTCCGTTCATCGTGCTGGTGGCGACGCAGTTGTTCCTGCAGGTCATCGGCGCGATGGGTGGCATCGTGTCGGGCAACTTCGATTTCAGCGCCTACCTGCGCACGGCCGGTCCGATCATCGCAATCATCGGTCTCATTTCCATGAGCCTCGCCTTATGGACGACCGGAGACACCAATCTGTACCTGCCCTCGATTCAGACGGCCAGCGTATTCCGCCTGCCGAAGCGCGTGACGATCGTCATTTGCGGAACCATTGGGACGATATTGGGTCTGGGCATCTATCAGTACTTCATGGACTGGATCAACCAGATCGCCAACCTCGTGCCGCCGCTGATCGGCCCAATCATCGTCGATTACTACGTGTTCCATGGACGACGCTACGACACCACCCTGCTCGACCGATTGCCCGCCTGGAACCCGCTGGCCGTGGCGGCGTTTTTCATTGGCGTGGTGGCCGCGTACGGCTTCACGCCGGCTTGGATTGCCTCGGGTCTCTGGGGTCTGCTCGTGTCGATGGCGGTGTACATCGTGCTTTTCGGTGCTGCCCGATTATTCGGCTGGCGGGTCGGCTACTCGCGGGCTACGACGGATGCCTAGACTCGCCCGCCTCGTCGCGGTTGGTCTCGTTCTCGCACTCGGCAGCGCCACGCTCTCGAGTACTGCAGCGGCCGACGATGTCAGCTCTGCCCAGCGCCGCGCGGCCGGTGAGTTTCTCGCTGCTGCGGCAGCAGGGGACGCGCAGGCGCTGGCGTTCGCACTGCATCCGGCGGAGCTCGAACGCATTCGTTCCAGCGTGTTGCAGCAACTGCGCGATGAGCAGGCGCGAGGCGTTACCGCACTGCGTGGTCGACTCTTCGGTGAAGCGCAGCCGCTCGCCGATATTGAACGACTCACGAGCATCAACTTCTTCCGTGCGCTTGCGCGACGCTTGCAGTGGCAGGCTCGCCCCTACGAAGAGATCAGTGGTCTAGTGGCCGTACGCGATGGCAACCTCGTGCACGTGCTGGTGCGTGGACGACAGCCGCGCGGTCTCGGTAAGACAGAGGTCGTCGAAGTGGTGTCCTTGCTGGCGTACGGCAAGGAGTGGAAGGCGGCGCTGCCACTCGAGCTTGCGGCGCAACTCGAGGATCTGCTCGCGGGTCGACGTACGGCGGACGATCGCAGCGTGGCGTCCGGCGCGAGCGGCGGCGGGGCGGCTGCATCGGGCGCTGCGTCCGGCGCGGGGTCGGCCCCGGCGCGTACCGAGCGCAATACGCCGCAGATGCTGGCCCTGCTCGATGCGGCCGAGAAATCCCTCGTGGACGGGCGTTGCGATACGTACTATCGCGAACATCTCTCGCCCGAATTGCGGCGTACGCTCGGAGCGCGGACGGTGGATACGCTGATCAGCGCCTGCACTCGCAGCATGGGCAACCGTGAATTGCTGGTGGCGGCGCTGCGCATCGTGCGGCGCACCGCGCCGGTTTACGAGGCGGCCGGCAATCGCGCCGTGTACGACGTGTCGGCGCAAGGCCTGCCGTATGACAGGTTCGTACTCGAGCGCATCGATGGGCGCTGGTACATCGGCGAATGACAGTCGGGAAATGACAGTCCAAAAATGACAGTGGAGGTCTTGGCATGCACATGTCTCTGATTCGCGCGGGTCGGCACGCTTTCGTTGCCACTGCTGTGTTGCTGCTCGCTGCCTGTGGCGTGTCGCCGCAGAAAGTCACCGTGCCCGTGGTCGAGAAGGTCGATCTCAACCGGTTCATGGGGCCGTGGTACGTCATCGGCGTGATCCCGACCTTCATCGAGAAGGACATCTACAACGCCATCGAGTCCTACGAGCTCGCCCCGGACGGCACGATCAAGACCACGTTCACCTTCAATAAGGGCGCCTTCGATGGTCCGGCCAAACGGATGGAGCCGAAGGGCTTCGTCATACCGGGCACCAACAACGCCATCTGGGGCATGCAGTTCATCTGGCCGGTAAAGGCGGAATACGTCATCTCGCATGTCGATGCGGATTACACCGAAACCATCATCGCGCGTAGCGCGCGAGACTACGTCTGGATCATGGCGCGCACGCCCACCATTGACGATGCGCGCTATGCGGCGCTCGTGAAGAAGGTCGCTGACATGGGCTACGACATGAGCAAACTCGTGAAGGTCCCGCAGCGACCCGCAACGACACCACCCGTGAGCGCGACGACGCCCGCGTCGGCGGCACCGGCCACGCCCTCGGCCGAACGCGTAGCCGAAATCCTCGCGAGCGTTCCTGCGGTCACTGCCGCGGACCTGAAAGCCCGGCTGTCATCGGGCGCGGTCAAGCCGGTCGTGCTCGATGTGCGGCGTACCGATGAATACGCCGCAGGCCATGTCGATGGCGCGCTCAACGTTGCCCATACCGATGTGCTGGCAAACCCTGCCACGGCAGTGGCCGCCGGAAAGGATGCGGAAATCATTCTTTACTGCGGCAGCGGTCGGCGTGCGTCCATGGCGATCGAGGCGCTGCGTGCGGCGGGCTACACGAACCTCAAGCACCTCGAGGGCGATTATCCGGCGTGGTCGAAAGTCACTGCGACGCCGTGAGGCATCGCTGCGCCGCAATGCGTAAATCGCTGCTGCAGTGGCTCGCCATCGCATGCCTTGCAGCGCCTGCGGCTGCGGCCGATCAGTGGCTGAGCAATGCCCATCTCTACGACGGACTGCCCGGCTCCACGGTGCGCAAGGTCAATTTGCGCATCACGGATGGCCGCATCGCCGAGATCACGCCTGCGGAAAACCGTCCCGGTGCGCTCGATCTGCGCGGCGCCTATGTGCTGCCCGGGTTCATCGATGCGCACACGCACATCGAGGATCCCGCTTCGGCGCGTCGAGCGCTGCACTCCGGAGTCACGACCACTCGCGTTTTGGGTGATGCATTTCTCAAGGGACTCGCGACGCGTGATCTCGTGCGTGACGGACATGTCCCCGGACCGCAGATGCTGGTGTCGGGCGGACACGTACGGCCGCAGCTAGGCGAAGCCTTCATCCTGAGTTTTCCGCAGTTTGGCCGCTACCTTGCTGCGCCGCTGCAGGGCTCCGAGCAGGTGGCGGAGGTGGTGCGCGCGGTGATCGCGCGCGGTGCGGACGTCGTCAAGGTCGGGGCGAGCGAGCGTGCCGGACTGGCGCGCACCGATCCGCGACGACAGGAACTGTCGTACGAGGAGTTGCGCGCGGCGGTGCTCGAGGCAGCGCGGAGCGGTCGCTTCGTTGCAGCCCATGCGCACGATCGCTATGGCGCGAATGCGGCGGTCCGAGCGGGCGTGCGCAGCATCGAGCATGGCACCTACGTCGATGAGGAGACGCTGGTCCTGATGCGCAAGCAAGGTACTTTCTTCGTGCCCACGCTCGCCATCATGAGTCCGCTCGGTGATCCTCGCGGTGACAACGCCGATGCGGTGGCGCTGCAATTGCGCACCCTGCACATGATGCGGCCCTTGCGCGATGCGGTGCGCAAGGCGCGGGCGCTCGGCATCACGGTGGCCGTGGGCACCGACAGCTCCTACGGTGATGGTGACGATTACGGGCGGGTGCGTCCGGGTCACGAGATCATGGAGCTGATCGATTGCGGCTACTCCGCCCTCGAGGCCATCACGGCAGCAACCTACAATTCCGCGCGCGTCCTCGGGATCGAATCACGCACCGGATCGATTGCGGTAGGTCTCGAAGCCGACCTGCTGATCGTGGATCGCGATCCGCGCGTCGACCCGACCACGTTGTTCGAACCGCTACTGGTGCTCAGCGACGGGCGTATCGCACTCGATCGGCTGGCCTTGCGTTAGGGCGCGGCTGTTGCGGCCGCTGCCGCTTCGGCGTCGATCAGCGCACGCACCTGCCGATAGAACGCTTCACGAGCCTTGGGCTCGGGGCCCAGCGAGGCGCGGGTCCAATTCGAATTGCTGGCAATCACCAGCCGACGCTTTGGATCGATGAAGATGCCCTGGCCAAAGATTCCCTGTGCGGCGACTGCGCCATCGTCATACGTCCACCACTGGAAGCCGTAGCCACGACCGGGTGAGCCGATGTCCTGCTGCTTGACGATCGCCGAGGCGAACCAGTCGACGGGCACGATCTGCTGGCCGCCGACGTTGCCATTGGCCAGCACGAACAATCCGAAGCGAGCGTAATCGCGTGTCGCGGCCTGAATGCAGCAGCCTGCGATCTCGTGGCCTGTCTTGCCCTGCAGCCACGTGCCGGTGGCTTCCATGCCCGCGGGATGCCAGATCTTCGCCTGCAGATACTGCGCGAGTGGCTGCTTCGTCGCTGAGGAGACGAGCACGCCGATCAAGTTGGTCTCCCCCGTGTTGTAGTGCCATACCTCGCCGGGCGGATGTGCGCGCGGCAGCTTGCGCATATAGCTCACCGTCGCATCCACGCCTTCATCGGGCGTCGCGTTGTTGAACTTCGCGACGTCGGCTGTCGGGTCCTCGTAGTCCTCGTTCCACTTCACCCCTGAGCTCATGGTCAGCAGTTGGCGAATCGTGACATCGTCGTAAGCCGAGCCGCGCAGATCCGGGATGTACTGACTGACCTTGTCCTCGAGACTGCCGATGTAGCCGTCCTGGATGGCGGCGCCGACGAGAGTCGAGGTGAACGACTTCGCCACGGAGAAACTCGTCCAGCGACCAGCGGCATCGAAGCCGAGGCCATATCGCTCGAAGCGCACCTTGCCATCTTGAAGAATCACGAGACCGGCGGTGTTCTGCTCAGTCATGTAGGCGTCGATACCGGGAACATCAAGCGGCGGACCGGCGGGCAACGCGAGCGGCGTGGGCGAAGGAGTCAACGTAGATGCCTTGGCCAGCAAGGGAATGCGGTCCATGGCTCGGAAGGCCGCTTCACGTTGCTCTTGTTTCCAGCTGAGCACGTCGCGATCGGTGGGCAAGGCGCTGAGCAGTCCCCGCGTCTCTTTGTCGAGGCTTGCGAACCACAGCACGCCTGCGAGCACCCCGACGCCCAGAATCGTCAGACCCAAATATTTTTTGTTCATGCTCGATCTCCGATTCGAATTCGTACTGCGCAGGTCTGCGGTTATGGCTGTGCGACACCATCGATGGCGAGCAGCGTGTAGTCGCCCGCACTGTGCCGTAACGGTATCGCCCGCTGGTATGCCGGATCGCGGTAGAAGGTCTCGAGGGCCTGCATCGACGGGAAGCGCAGCAGCGTCACGTCGAGATTGCCGAATTCGCCCTCGAGCAGTTCGATGTCTTTGCGACTGCCGACCGCGACAAACGTCGCGCCGGCGGCGCGCACCAGCGGTCGTGCGGCATCGGCGTAAGGTTTGAGCTTCTCGCGATCCTTGATGTCGCCGATTGAGAGTAGGTATGCGGGTTTGCCTGAGGGTTTGTCGAGATCGCCCGGCATGCCTTTGAGTTTCACCACGTTGAAGCTGCCCGCGCCGCGACGGATTTCGACGCTGCTGCGGTATTCAGGACTCCACCAGAATTCATTTGGGCCCTCGAGACGGGGAAACTTCGCGAGCACCACCGACTGCGATTTGAATGAACCCTCGAGTACGGTGATGCCCCGACCGATGCCGCCGAGCGCGAGGTAGTAGCCACCGAGCTTGGCGTAGATGGGGGGGAGGGTGCGCGCGTAGCGACCCATGGCGGCAGGGTCCGTCGGCGTGCCCATCACGAGTAGATAACCTGGGCGCGGCGCATTCGGATCCACAACGGGCTGCGCGGCGACCGTGGTCGCCAGGCCGAGGCTGCCGATGAGGCACAAGATCAGGCGGGCGAGCATCGCCGTGTCTCCGTGATGGGGTTCTGCTGACCGCGCACGTTAGCACCATCCGCTGTGGGCATCACCCGTCGTGGGCATCACCTGCCGCAGGCACGATCCGTTGCGGCGGGCGGTTGCGCAATCGATGCGCTAGGCTTGCGAGCCATGAGTCTGAATGACGATCATCCGATCGCCCGCTGGCATCGCATCCTGCGTGAGCGCGATCTTGCGGCCCTGCCTACCTTGCTCCACGAGCAGGCGGTCTTCCACTCGCCGGTGGTACACACCCCGCAGGTTGGCAGAACGCTGGTCGTCGCTTATCTGACGGCCGCGGCGACCGTCATCGCCAATCCGACGTTTCGTTACGTTCGCGAGATCATCGGTTTGCACGATGCACTGCTCGAGTTCGTCACCGAACTCGATGGCGTCGAGGTCAACGGCATTGACTTGATCCGCTGGGATGAGGCCGGACGCATCGTCGAGTTCAAGGTGATGGTGAGGCCACTCAAGGCGATGCAGGCCGTACAGCGCTGCATGGCCGAGGTGCTGCAGCGCATGGCTGCGGGGGACAAAGGCTGATGCCGCAGGGTTTCGACCGTTCGGCTCTGCCCGACACCATGAGTGCAGTGCAGCTCACGGGTCATGGAGGTTTCGAATGCTTGCGTCATGTAAGTGACCTGCCGGTGCCGCGGGCAGGCGCGGGCGAGGTGCTCGTCCGAGTTCGCGCGGCAGCGGTCAACAACACCGATCTCAACTTGCGCAGCGGCTGGTATTCGAAATCGACCGCGGACGACCCGGCCGAGCGTTCGACTGATGCAGGCTGGGGTGGTGAGGCCGTGCGCTTACCGCTGATCCAAGGCGCAGATGGTTGTGGCCAAGTGGTCGCGGTCGGTGCCGGAGTCGAGGCAACGTTACTCGGACGACGGGTGCTGCTCGATCCGATCATCCGTCGCAGTCACGCCGGCGGCACGACATACGAGTACCTCGGCACGGATCGCGACGGCTGCTTTGCCGAGTATGTCGTCGTGCCTGCCGCGAACGCCGTGCCCGTGCGGACGGAGTGGTCGGACGCCGAACTCGCGAGCTTCCCTTGTTCCTATCTCGCCGCGGAGAACATGCTGACGCGGGCGGGCGTGGGCGCAGCCGATACCGTGCTGGTCAGCGGCGCATCGGGCGGGGTGGGCACGGCGGCGATTCAGCTCGCACGACGACGTGGCGCGCGCGTCATCGCCCTCGCTGCCACCGCGAAGACTGCAGCGTTACTTGCGCTCGGTGCTGCGCAGGTGTGGCCACGGGATGCCGACCTACCGCGCGTGCTTGGCGAGTCCAGCGTGGATGTGGTGATCGACAGCGTCGGTGGTCCACAGTTTCCGTCGCTACTGCGGGTGCTACGAGCGGGCGGGCGTTACGCAGTGGCCGGAGCGATCGGCGGGCCGATCGTCGAGCTGGACCTGCGTACGCTGTACCTCAAGGATCTAAGCTTCGCGGGCTGCACGATCCCGGCGCCCGGGGTATTTGCCGCACTCGTGGGCTACATCGAGCGTGGGGAGATCGGGCCCTGTGTGGCGCTGCGACTCCCCCTCTCCCAGATCGTCGCGGCACAGCAGGCATTTCTCGCCAAAAGCCACGTGGGCAAGATCGTTCTCGAGCTTTGAAGGCCCGTCCGGCGGTTGGCCCCGGCGCCCCCCGGGCGGGAACCGCCTCCCCTTGCTAGACTGCCGGTTTTGGCAGGGAACGCCCGAAGGGTGGGCGTGTCCCGCAGTGGCTGGGGAACGCACATGGCCAACGACGACATTCTCGACTCGAGTGCACTGCCTGCGTGGCAGAAGGCGGCCGCCAAGTCTGCACCCGATGGGGATCTGAGCCGGCTCACCTGGCGTACGCCGGAAGGCCTCGAGGTCAAGCCGCTGTACACGGCGGCCGATCTGCAGGGGCTCGCCCACACCGATACCCTCCCGGGTTTCGCCCCCTTTCTGCGCGGGCCGCAGCCCACCATGTATGCCGTTCGGCCGTGGACCATCCGCCAGTACGCCGGGTTCTCGACGGCGGAAGCGTCCAACGCGTTCTACCGCAAGTCGCTGGCTGCCGGCGGTCAGGGGGTCTCGGTCGCGTTCGATCTTGCCACCCATCGAGGCTACGACAGCGATCATCCGCGCGTGACCGGTGACGTCGGCAAGGCCGGCGTCGCGATCGACTCGGTCGAGGACATGAAGATTCTGTTCGACGGTATCCCGCTCGACAAGGTCAGCGTCTCGATGACGATGAACGGCGCGGTGTTGCCAGTGCTTGCAGCCTACGTGGTCGCCGCCGAGGAGCAGGGCGTCGCGCAGGATCAGCTCTCGGGCACGATCCAGAACGACATCCTCAAAGAATTCATGGTGCGCAACACGTACATCTACCCGCCGGAGCCGTCGATGCGCATCGTCGGCGATATCATCGAGTACACCGCACGGCAGATGCCGAAGTTCAACTCGATCTCCATCTCCGGCTATCACATGCAGGAAGCGGGTGCGAACCAGGCTCTCGAGCTCGCTTTCACGCTGGCCGACGGCAAGGAGTACGTGAAGACGGCGATGGCGAAGGGGCTCGACGTCGACGAGTTCGCCGGGCGGCTGAGCTTCTTCTGGGCGATCGGCATGAACTTCTACCTCGAGATCGCCAAGATGCGCGCCGCGCGTCTGCTGTGGTGGAAGATCATGCAGGGTTTCGGCGCGAAGAAGCCCAAGAGCTTGATGCTGCGCACGCATTGCCAGACTTCGGGCTGGAGCCTCACCGAGCAGGACCCGTACAACAACGTGGTACGAACCACCATCGAGGCGATGGCCGCGGTGTTCGGCGGCACGCAGAGTCTGCACACCAACTCGTTCGACGAAGCGATTGCACTGCCGACGGAGTTCAGCGCACGCATCGCCCGCAATACCCAGTTGATCCTGCAGGAAGAAACCCATATCACCAGCGTGGTCGATCCCTGGGCCGGCAGCTACATGATGGAGAAGCTGACGCAGGACATGGCCGATGCCGCCTGGAAGATCATCGAAGAAGTCGATGCGATGGGGGGCATGACCCGCGCAGTCGAGAGCGGCTGGGCGAAACTGCGCATCGAGGCCAGTGCCGCTGAGAAGCAGGCGCGCATCGATTCGGGCCGCGATGTCATCGTCGGCGTCAATAAATTCAAGCTCGCCAAGGAAGATCCCGTCGAGATCCTCGAGATCGACAACGTCGCCGTGCGCGACAACCAGATCGCGCGACTGCGTGCTGTGCGAGCGGCGCGCGACTCGGCGCGCGTGCAGGCGGCACTGGCTGCACTGACAGAGGCTGCGAAGAACGGCTCGGGCAATCTGCTCGCCCTGTCCGTCGAGGCCATGCGTGCGCGAGCCACGGTCGGCGAAGTCAGTGACGCCCTCGAGCAGGTCTGGGGACGGCACCGTGCGAATTCGCAGGAGGTCAGTGGCGTGTACGCAGGAGCCTATGAATCGCAGGAGAGTTGGGCGGCGTTGCAGTCGGACATTGCAGCCTTCGCCACTGAACACGGCCGTCGGCCGCGAGTGATGATTGCCAAGCTCGGCCAGGATGGCCACGACCGCGGTGCCAAGGTGGTAGCCAGTGCGTTTGCCGATCTCGGCTTCGACGTCGACGTCGGACCGCTGTTCCAGACGCCCGAGGAGTGTGCCCGGCAAGCGATCGAAAACGACGTGCATGCGGTCGGCGTGAGTACGCTGGCTGCAGGGCACAAGACTCTGGTGCCCGCCATCGTCCGCGCTCTGCGGGAGCAAGGTGCGAACGACATCATCGTATTCGTCGGCGGCGTGGTCCCGCAGCAGGACTATGCCTTCCTCTACGAGGCCGGCGTGAAGGGCATTTACGGTCCGGGGACGCCGATCCCCGACAGTGCACGCGACGTGCTCAACCAGATCAAACGCGCCAGTGCCGCTGCCTGAAGACGACCAAGCATTGATTGCCGGAGTGCGCGCCGGGGATCGGCGGGCACTGGCCAAGGCCATCACCCTGCTCGAGTCGACGCGTGCCGAACATCGTCGTCGCGCCGACGCCGTGCTCGATGCCTTGTTGCCGCACGCCGGCGCCGCATTGCGGCTTGGCATCTCGGGCGTGCCGGGCGTCGGCAAATCCACTTTCATCGAAGCTCTCGGCATGTTCTTGCTCGCGCGCGGCCACAAGGTCGCAGTGCTGGCGGTGGATCCGTCGTCCGGTGTTTCCGGGGGATCCATTCTCGGCGACAAGACGCGCATGGAGCGCCTCTCGGTGCAGGAGCACGCGTACATCCGTCCGAGTCCCTCCTCGGGGACTCTCGGCGGCGTGGCGGAGAAGACTCGCGAGGCGATGCTCGTCTGCGAGGCGGCAGGCTACGACGTCGTTATCGTCGAAACCGTCGGTGTCGGTCAGTCGGAGACCACCGTGGCGGGCATGACCGACATGTTCGTACTGCTGCAGTTGCCGAACGCCGGTGACGATCTGCAGGCCATGAAGAAAGGCATCATGGAACTCGCCGATCTCGTGGTCATCAACAAGGCCGATCTCGACGAAGACGCGGCGCTGCGCGCCGAGGCGCAGATCACCGGAGCACTGCGTGTCTTGCGCTTTACGGGTGCGCCGGGAACCCGCGATGAGGATCGGTGGCAGACCCGGGTGATCCGGGGCAGCGCTCTGCGTGGCAGCGGTCTCGGTAATTTCTGGGACTGTGTCGGCGAATTTCGCCGCCTGCGCGAGCGCTCGGGCGAGTGGGTGGAGCGCCGCCGCCAGCAGTCGCTGAAGTGGATGTGGGACGAAGTGCATGCGCGTCTCGTTGCCGATTTCAAGGCCAGCGAGGCGGTGCGTCGCGCGCTACCGCAGGCGCTGCAGGATGTCACGAGCTCGCGTATCGCTCCGTCTTCTGCCGCACGCCGCTTGCTCGATCTGTTCGAACACCCGACCGATCAGCCCGTATAACGATCAGTTCAGATAGAAGGAACCAGTCCATGCACGACATCATCCACCAGCTCGAGAAGAAGCGCGCGCAAGCCCGTCAGGGCGGCGGTGCCAAGCGTGTTGCAGCGCAGCACGCCAAGGGCAAGCTGACTGCACGCGAGCGCGTCGAACTGCTGCTCGACGAGGGATCGTTCGAGGAATGGGACATGTTCGTCGAACATCGCTGCAGCGATTTCGGCATGCAGGAGCAAAAGGTCCCGGGCGACGGCGTCGTCACCGGCTGCGGTTTCATCAACGGTCGCCTGGTGTTCGTGTTCAGTCAGGACTTCACCGTATTCGGCGGGTCACTCTCGGAAGCGCACGCGCAGAAGATCTGCAAGATCATGGATACGGCCATGAAGGTCGGTGCACCGGTGATCGGCATCAACGATTCGGGCGGTGCACGCATCCAAGAGGGTGTCGCCTCGCTCGGTGGCTACGCCGAAGTGTTTCAGCGCAACGTCACGGCGAGCGGCGTCGTGCCGCAGATCAGCCTGATCATGGGGCCCTGCGCCGGCGGCGCCGTCTACAGTCCCGCACTCACGGACTTTATCTTTATGGTGAAGGACAGCTCGTACATGTTCGTCACCGGCCCCGACGTGGTGAAGACCGTGACTCACGAGGAGGTCACCGCCGAGGATCTCGGTGGTGCGATCACGCACACGAGCCGCAGCGGCGTGGCGGATCTCGCCTTCGAGAACGACGTCGAAGCGATCCTGATGGTGCGTCGCTTCTTCAATTATCTGCCTTCCAACAATCGCGAGAAGCCGCCGATACGCGAAGCAGGGGACCCGCCGGATCGGGACGATTACTCGCTCGACACGCTGGTACCGGATAACCCGAACAAGCCCTACGACATGAAGGAGCTGATTTCGAAAATCGTCGACGATGGCGAATTTTTCGAGCTGCAGCCCGACTACGCGAAGAACATTCTCATCGGCTTTGCGCGTATGGACGGACAGGTGGTCGGCATCGTTGCCAACCAGCCGCTGGTGCTCGCCGGCTGCCTCGACATCAAGAGCAGCATCAAGGCGGCGCGCTTCGTACGTTTCTGCGATGCCTTCGGCATCCCGGTCGTGACCTTCGTCGACGTGCCGGGTTTCATGCCAGGTACGTCGCAGGAATACGGCGGCATCATCAAGCACGGTGCGAAGCTGCTCTACGCCTACGCGGAGTGCACGGTACCGAAGATCACCGTGATCACGCGCAAAGCATACGGCGGTGCGTACGACGTGATGGCCTCCAAGCACCTGCGGGGTGACGTCAACTTCGCATGGCCGAATGCCGAAATCGCCGTGATGGGCGCCAAGGGTGCGGTGGAGATCATCTTCCGCGAAGAGAAGAGTGATCCGGCGAAGCTCGCCGCACGCGAGGCCGAGTATCGCGAGAAGTTCGCCAATCCGTTCATCGCCGGTGCGCGCGGCTACATCGACGATGTGATCATGCCGCACGGCACGCGTCGGCGCGTCTGTCGTGCGCTGACGGTGTTGCGCGATAAGAAGATCGAAGAGCCATGGCGCAAGCATGGCAACATCCCCCTGTGAGCGGCACCGCGGAGCACACCCAAATGTTCAAGAAGATCCTTATTGCCAATCGCGGTGAAATCGCCTGTCGCGTCATCAAGACTGCACGACGACTCGGCATCAAGACCGTTGCCGTCTATTCCGAGGCCGATCGCGACGCGCGTCACGTGGAGCTGGCCGACGAGGCCGTGCTGCTCGGGCCCGCGCCGTCGCGCGAGTCGTATCTGGTCGCCGACAAGCTGATCGCGGCTTGCAAGCAGACCGGCGCCGAGGCGATCCACCCGGGCTACGGCTTCCTGTCGGAGAACGCCGCTTTTGCCAAGCGGGTCGAGGAGGAAGGCATCGTCTTCATTGGTCCCAAGCACCACTCGATCGCTGCGATGGGTGACAAGATCGCCTCCAAGGAGTTGGCCGCCAAGGCGAAGGTCAACACCATTCCGGGTTACAACAACCCGATCGAATCGGCCGAACAGGCCGTCGGCATAGCACGCGACATCGGTTACCCGGTGATGATCAAGGCGAGCGCAGGCGGTGGCGGTAAAGGCCTGCGTGTGGCGTGGAACGACAAGGAGGCGCTCGAGGGCTTCACCTCGTGTCGCAACGAGGCGCGCAACAGCTTCGGTGACGATCGCGTGTTCATCGAAAAGTTTGTTGAGGAGCCGCGTCACATCGAGATCCAGGTGCTCGGCGACGGCCACGGCAACTGCGTCTATCTTTGGGAGCGCGAGTGCTCGATCCAGCGTCGACACCAGAAGGTGATCGAAGAGGCGCCAAGCCCCTTCCTAGACGACAAGACCCGAAAGGCTATGGGCGAGCAGGCCGTTGCACTGGCGCGTGCCGTGGACTACCAGAGCGCGGGCACTGTCGAGTTCGTCGTCGGCAAGGACAAGAGTTTCTATTTCCTTGAGATGAACACTCGCTTGCAGGTGGAGCATCCAGTGACCGAGTGCATCACCGGACTCGACCTGGTCGAACAGATGATCCGCGTGGCCGCGGGCGAGAAGCTCGGGTTCCGTCAGCAGGATATCGCCCGCAACGGTTGGGCGATCGAGTGCCGTATCAATGCGGAGGATCCGTTCCGCAACTTCCTGCCCTCGACGGGACGGCTGGTGAAGTACCGCCCGCCGACCCAGAACATGGAGTCTTCGCAGCCGGTGCCGCCCGATGGTGGCGTTCGGGTCGACACGGGAGTGTACGAGGGCGGCGAAATTCCGATGTTCTACGATTCGATGATTGCCAAGCTCATCGTGCACGGCAAGGATCGTAACGAGGCGATCCGTCGTATGCGCGAGGCGCTTAACGGCTTCGTGATCCGCGGTATCTCGAGCAACATCCCGTTTCAGGCAGCGCTACTCGCCCACCCGCGATTCGTGGCCGGCGACTTCAACACCGGCTTTATCGCGGAGCAATATCCGAAGGGTTTTTCGAGCTCGGCGGTGCCGCACGATGAGCCGGGCTTCCTGTTGTCACTTGCTGCGGTGTCGCATCGTCGCTCGCGCGAGCGAGCCGCGACGCTCACCGGCCAGCGGCGGCATCGCGAAGTGCGGATCCGCGAAGACTTCGTGATCGTGCTGACCGACGAAGGCGGGAAGCGCGATCAGATCCCGGTGGCGGTGAGACCGATCGGTTCGATGTTTCACGTGACGTTGGCCGGCAAGACACACGAAGTAGCCTTCGAAGACAACCTGCGTGACATTGCCGTCCATGGTCACTTCGACGGCGAGGCGTTCTGCGCGCAGATCGAGCGTATCGGGCTCGGCTATCGCATCTCGCACAATGGCTCTTCGTTGTTTGCGCGTGTCTACAATCCGCGTGCTGCCGAGCTCGAGGCGCTGATGCCCTTCAAGGCGCCGCCTGATTTATCGAAAGTGCTGATCTCGCCGATGCCGGGCCTGTTGGTCGACGTCGCGGCACAAGCGGGTCAGACCGTTCGCGCCGGTGAGCGACTCGCTGCGATCGAGGCGATGAAAATGGAAAACATCCTCTTTGCCACGCAGGATTGCGTGGTGGGTGAAGTGCTCGCCAAGAAGGGCGACAGCCTCGCCGTCGATCAGGTCATCATGCGTTTTCAGTGAGTGACGAGCATGTCTGCAGCACGACCCTTCCGGATTCTGGGCATTCAGCAGATCGCCATCGGCGGCGAAGATAAGCAGCGCTTGCGACGCCTGTGGGTGGATATGCTCGGGCTCGAGGTCACCGGCAACTTTGTCAGCGAGCGCGAGAACGTCGATGAGGATATATGCGCGATGGGGCGCGGCGCGATGCGTGTGGAAGTCGATTTGATGCAGCCGCTGGATCCGGCAAAGAAGCCGGCCGTACACGCGACGCCGCTCAATCATGTGGGGCTTTGGATCGACGATCTGCCTGCCGCAGTCGAGTGGCTCACGGCGCAGGGCGTGCGTTTCGCGCCTGGCGGTATTCGCAAAGGCGCAGCCGGATACGATATCTGTTTTCTGCACCCGAAGGGTAACGAGGAATTTCCGATCGGCGGCGAGGGCGTACTCGTCGAACTCGTGCAGGCACCGCCCGAGGTCATCGCCGTACTCGGTGCTGCAACGCCGTAGTTTCCAGCAGCGCTGTCGTCTGCTGTAGAGCCGACTCGCGTTAGCCGCGCGGCATCGGTTGCAGAGCGACGAGTATGGTCTCCGGGCCCCCGTGCACGCCAATCGCAGGGCCCATCTCGGTGAAGACGATCGACTCGATGCTGCCTGCCGGCAGCCGCCGTTCGAGCGCGGCGGCAACGAAGTGTCCATCGGCCGGAGTAAGACCACAGCCAATCAAGACGCGCAGCCGTTCGCTGTCGGCATCGAATGACATATTTTTGACGATGAATTTGGCGAAGCGCTCGCGCAGGCGATGTGGACCAAACAGGCCACCGCCTGCCGCCACCCGCCCGTCGGGGTAAGTACGCAGGATCACGGTTAGGCGTAACCAGCGTGCAATTTTTCCGACGATGGCTGGGACACGACCGCCCCGTACGCCGAAGCGCACGTCCCTGAGTAGCGCGAAGGTTCGTGTTCGTTTCGCGGCCTCACGCGCCACCTGCTCAACAGTCGCCATGTCGGCACCGCGCGCAGCGGCCTCCGCCGCGGCGAGCACGATCAACCCCTCGCCAGTCGAGGCATTGAGACTATCGATCACGGTGACGGGCTTGCCCTCGCTCGAGACGCGTTGTCCTGCCGTTACCGCGGCGTTGTAAGTGCCGCTGTGCCGTGAAGTCAGGTTGATCGAGACGATGCCTTGATAGTGCGAGGCGAGAAATTCGAACGTACGTCGGAAGTCTCCGGGCGGCGGTTGCGAGGTTTTCGGATGCTCGGGATTGACCAGCAACTCGCGGTAAAACTCGGCCGGAGTCATGCTCACCTTGTCGAGGTAGGAGCGATTGCCGAAGTGGATGCGCGCGGGCACGACGTGGATACCCAAGCGCTCGATGATTTCTTCCGGCAGATCCGCGCCTGAGTCGGTTGTCACTGCGATCCGACGCGTCGCCTGATGGTGTGCTGCACTTTGTTGCATGCGCATGTCGTCGGCCTTCTGCGCGGAGACCGTGCCGAAGCTGCCGGCGATGCGAAACACCTCGTCCGGTTCGTCGACATGCACGTGGATGCGCGCCTTGCGCGTGCTGCCGCTGACCACGAGACTCGCGCCGAGCGGCGCTAGGGTTTCCCGCAATTGCCGCAGATCGATGCTTAGTTCGGCCGGAGCGGCCACCAGACACTCGGTGCAGAAGCGAAAATCCTGATCGGCTGACGGCGCAGCGCTGCCGATCATCATTTCCTCGCCCGCATGGACCGGGGCAACGGTCGTCGCCATCTCGCCGGTGTCGAGAAAGCGCGTCATCCCCTCGAGCACTTCCACAAAACCGAGCGCGCCCGCATCGACCACGTTGGCGGCGCGCAATTCTTCGAGTTGACCGCGTGTCTGTTCGAGCGCCGTGCGAACCCGACCGAGTGAGCCGACGAACAGGCTGCGAAAGTCCACAGCGATGGACTGCTGGGCCTGCGCTGCCAGCGCAAATTCACGCAGCACCGTCAGTAAAGTGCCCTCGCGCGGCTGCGACATCGCATCGCGTGCATAGTTGGCGCCGTTGGTGACGGCCGTGATGAATTCGTTCACGCCCACGCGGGCGAGATGACCGGCACCATCGCCGAGTCCAAGCAGGAACTGCGCGAGGATCGCCCCGGAATTGCCGCGCGCGCCATCGAGCGCCGCATCGGCTGCGCGTACCAGCAGACTGCCGGCGTGCGGTTCCGGCTGGCGATCGAGGGCGCCCAACACTGCCGACAGTGTCATCGACATGTTGGTCCCGGTGTCGCCATCGGGGACGGGAAACACGTTGATCTTGTTGATGTGATCGGTTTTTTCGAACAACCGATAGATGCCCGCACGCAGTACGTTAGCGAGGACGAGACCATCGAGTTCGGCAACAGGTGTGGTAGATGAGTTCATCAGCCGATGCGCATCACGTCAGTTGATCGACAGCATGAATGAATTTCCGCCCGCACTCAGCAGCACGCCTTCGGGCAGGATCTGCTCGACTCGCAAGCCTTCGCGACTCACCTCGCCCTCGCGTAGTCGCTGACCGTTGAGCAGCACGAAACGCAGCGTTGGGCTGGCGTCGTACACGTGCATGTTGAGGTTGGCTTCGGGGATCGCAGCCCCTGCGGCCAGTAGATCGTCGCGGCTCGGCAGCGTTGGGCTTTCTTCGGTCGACACGGGAAACGCTGAGGGTGTCGAGTCCCGTGCAACCGAGGGCGGTGCTGCCATCGGGCGAGTCGACGTGGCCGATGGCGGTGCGGCCAGTGCCGGCGCGGCCGGTACAGGTGTGGCTAGTGCCGGTCTGTCCTGGGCCGGCGCAGCGGCTGTCTGCGCGGCTGCCCTCGCAGTGTCTGAGTTCGCCGAGTCTGATTTCGTCGCAGTGGTCGTCTCAGTCCGTACGGTCGGCACGGCCTCTGGCTGTTCGCTCGGCCGCCACAGCGCGTAGGCGAGGATCAGCAGATTGAGGCCGAGCAGCACCATCAACGCGATGCCCCAGCGCGGCAAGCCTTGGCGACGGACGGCCGCAGCCTGCGCGTCGAAGATCGCTGGATGATCCTGGCGTAGTCGCGAGTTCTCCGACTTTTTCAGCGCATCGAGAATGAAGGACATGGTCGAGCGGTGAGCCGCAGTTTCCCCCAGATGACCGAAGTATTGCACGGCCGGGGGCGGGCGCGGCATAGTCCCCCGCATCGTGCGGATTTCTCGGATCCAGTGGCAGTCTTGCGCGCTTGCGCCACCTCAAGGTTCCGACGCCCTAGGTCTGCCCCAAGGCCATGTCTTGCACCTCTGGTGTGCCGATCTGGATGACGTGGCATGGGCGCGCGTTGGCGAGACCCACCTCGATGAGGCTGAGCGCACCCGACTCGCAGGCATGGTGGATGTACGGGCGCGAGAGCGCTTTGGCCGCTCGCGATCTCTGCTGCGCCAGATCCTCGCCCGGTACTTGGGCGGTGCGCCGGCGGCGCTGCGGTTCGAGCTCCTCGCGCATGGCAAGCCGCGCGTGCTGACAGCAGCCGATGCCGAGGTGCCGTTGCAGTTCAACGTCAGTCACAGCCGCTCCGGCTGGTTGCTGGCCGTTACTGCGGTTGATCCGTTGGGCGTCGATCTGGAGTTGCCGCGCGAAGTGCCGAATGCAGCGCGGCTCGCCGAGCGCGTGTTCTCCGTGGCGGAGCGTGCGGCACTTGCCGAGGCTCTGACGGTGTCGCCCGCGCAGCGGGACGCGGCTTTCCTCGAGTGCTGGACGCGGAAGGAAGCGGCGTTGAAGGCGCTCGGCGATGGATTCACCCTGGGTGCTGCGAGTCTGCACGTAGGGGTTCGCAGCGGGATCGGCGCTGAGGTGGATGAGGCGTCCGGCGTCCTGAGTCATCCGCGGCATTCGTCCCGACCATTTCGAATCAGTTCAATCGAGTTGCCGTGGCCTGCCCATGCCGCCTGCGCCCACGCGCCGCAGATCACGCAGGTCGACTGTTACTGGCTGAACGGCGCGGCCGCGGCGTGAGCGTGGATGCGCTCGAGTGGCTGCGCTGGTCACGTGAGCACATCGCGGCCGGTGAGTACTGGCGACTGATCACGGGACATCTGGTGCATCTCGGCGCTGGCCATGCGCTCCTTAATGCGTTCGGTGCCGTAATCGTGTGGACGGTGTTTCGCGAGCCTCTGTCCTCACGCCTTGGCGTCTGGGCCGTGCTCGCCGGCTTCGTCACCGTCAATGCCGGGCTCTGGTTCGGGACCGAGTTGCAGTGGTACGTGGGCGCCTCAGGCGTGCTGCATGCGCTCGCCGCCGCCGGCATCGTGCAGACGATCAGCGCGCGGGGTGGTGGGTGGCCGTGGACGCTTGGACTCCTCGGCGCCGGCAAGTTGCTTTACGAGCAGTGGCAGGGTCCTCTCGGTTGGACGCCGGCTTCGTCGCCCGTGATCACCGCCGCCCATCTGTATGGCGCAGCCGGCGGCGTGCTTGCGGCGCTCGCGTCGATTACCGCTCGGCGGATCAGCTCTGCCGGCGGCGGTTAAGCACGCTCGCCCGCGCGACCGAGCCGGCGCCGAAGCGATCGCGGATCGCATCGAGCGTCGCATCGAGCTTGCGCTGCGGTGCTGCCTCTGCACTCGCGAACAGATCAGGCTGTACTTCATCGTCGAGCGAACTGGCCGACACGCCGAGCAGTCGCAAACGCGCCAAAGGCTCGTGCGAGAGCCACTCATCGAGCAGTTGTCGTGCCGCACGGCCGATGGTGACGCTGTCCTGCGTCGCGGGTGCGAGCGTGAGTTGACGCGTCACTGTACGAAAGTCGTGTCGACGGATCTTGATGCCGATACAGGCAGCGCGCAGGTCCTTGGCGCGCAGTCGCGCAGCCACCTGATCGGCGAGCGCCGCAAGTTCGGCGTGCATCGCGGGGTGTTCGGCGAGGTCGGTGGAAAATGTACGCTCGTTGCTGACCGACTTTTCTTCCCGGTCGGCCACCACCGGCCGTTCATCATTTCCCGCCGCGCGTTCGCGCCAGCGGGCCCAATCGTTGCCGAACAGCGGCCGCAAGCGTTGTTCGTCGGCGCGGCGCAGTTCGCCGAGTGTGAGCAGCCCTGCTGCTCGGACTTCTTCGCCCTTCTTGCGCCCGAGTCCCGGCAGGCGGTTCACGGGCAGCGGATCGAGCACCGCATGCACTTGCTCTGCAGTAACGACCGTCAGGCCGTCGGGTTTGTCGAGATCCGAAGCAATCTTGGCGACGAGCTTGTTACCGGCAACGCCGACCGATGCGCTCAACGCCGTTTCGCTCGCGATGCGCTGCTTGATGTCGCGGGCGATGCTCACTGGATCGCCTTTCAGGCTGATGCTGGCGGTCACATCGAGATAGGCCTCATCGAGCGACAAGCCTTCGACCAGCGGCGTGTAATCGTTGAAGATCGCAAAAACCTGCGCGGAGACTTCGGCGTAGCGCCTCATTCGTGGACGCACGCAGATCGCTTGTGGACAGAGCGCGAGGGCGCGTCGAATGGGCATCGCCGAGCGCACACCGAACTTGCGCACCTCGTAACTGGCGGCTGCGACAACACCGCGACCGCTCGTACCACCGACGATCAAGGGCTTTCCCCGCAGCCCCGGATTGTCGCGCTGCTCGACGGACGCGTAGAACGCATCCATGTCTACATGCAGGATGCTGCGCGAGGCGTTCATGCCGTCGGTGTGCTCATGTTGTCCGTGAGCTCAGGCCTCGAGCAAAGAAATCAGGCCGGTAGTGGTGAGCACGAGAGAAGCGAGCAAAACGTACAAGAGCCCTAGCACGGAAAACTTCACTGCCGTGAGCGACCTGCCGTTGCCGTAGAACACCCGCATGCCGCGCCAGCAGTACCAGACCATGTACAGAAAACCGACGAATGAGATGGGACCTGCAATCGCTTCCGGCAATACGATACCGGCGAGCTGCGCGAGGATGCTGACGAGAAAGATGGCGGTGTGATTGCCGAGCAGAAATACAAGATGCTCTGCATACAGCCGATACGGCCGGATGTAGAACGGCAGCATCAACAGCGCGAACACAGGCAGCAGGACGAACATCGCTTTCGGCAAGTTGCGTATGAAGACGGCGCCGAGTGAGGCGCCGCCATCGACGAGTGCTTTAGCACAGCCGGACTCGATTTTCGGCTTGATACGTTCGGCAAGCGGTCCGTTATAGGTGATCTTGCTGCATAACTTGGCGACTGCTTCTCTATCTTTATTGGGCTCGGTTAGGCTGATGCCTTCGACAGTCACGTTGTCGGCGACTTTGACTTCGGTTCCTGTGTCGAGATTGAGCACGATGAAAAACGCGACGCTGACCACCAGGTACAAGCGTATAGGCGGCATGTAGCGAGCTCGCCGGCCCTCGAAGAAATCGACGGCGAGCGCACCCGGCTTGGTGAGCAGGGTCCAGAGCGTTAACCACAGCCGCGAGTCAGCGTGACTCAAGGATTCGGCCGTCTCTGCGACGAAGTGCCCCACCGAGTGCCGATGCGGATCGTGCTTTTGGCCGCACAGGGCGCAATACGGCCCCTGCAAGGCCGCTCCGCAGTTCAGGCAATTCATCGCTTGAAACTACAGTGTGGCTTCGGCGGGTGTATCGGCTGCGATCTGCACGTTCACCCGCAGCGACGCGGCGCCGTTCGTGCCGAGCTCGTGCGTGGCGAAATCGTCGACATGGATGAGTTCCATGACCTTGCGGTCATAGTCGCGCAGCCATGCGGCATCTTCTGCGGCGAGCAGGCCGATTCGTTCGGCTTCGTCGATTTGCCCGGGCAAATCGAGCGCTTGGATGCGGCCGGTCTTCACGCCTTCAACGCGAATGCGCCGATCGAGCTCCTCGGCTCGACCCGCCATCTCGAGCGCCTCCTGCAGCAGTCCGAGCGGATTGTTCGCTTCGACCTGACGGAACACCGGATAGCAGAGCCGATCGCGCACCTCGGTCGGGGCGGTGACGAGTTCGGCCAGCGTATGGCTTAGCCGATCAGCGGGCGCGGAGTACTGCAGACCGCGCGGGAAGATGAAAAAGCGCATTGCACCACCCAGCAGGCGGTTCGGGAAGTTGCGCAGGAACGCGTGCAACTGCTCCTGTGCCTTGTAGAGCAGATCGCGACAGGCCCACTCGACAATCGGCAAATCCTCGGCGCGGCGACCCTGGTTTTCGTAATGCTTGAGCACCATCGAAGCCAGATACATGTACGAGAGGACATCGCCGAGTCGTGCCGAGAGATTCTCCTTCTTCTTCAGATAGCCGCCGAGGCTCAGCATTGCCACATCGACCGCGAAGGCGAAGCTCGCCGAGAAGCGCACGATGTGCTGGTAATACCGCGCGGCGGGACCTTCGGCCGGCACCTTGGTGAAGCGTGCGTTGGTGAGGGCCATGATGAACGAGCGCACGGCGTTGCTCAGCGTGAAGCCGATGTGGCCGAGCAGCGCGCTGTCGAAGTCCGCGAGCCCCTGCTTACGGTCCGGGTTGCGCGCAGCTTCCATTTCCTTGAGCACGAACGGATGACAGCGCACGGCGCCCTGGCCGAAGATGATGAGGCTGCGAGTGAGGATGTTCGCGCCTTCGACCGTGATGGCCACAGGCACCACTTGATAGCCACGCCCGAGGTAGTTGCGAGGACCGAGGCAGATACCCTTGCCGCCGTGCACGTCCATGGCATCGTTCGCCACCTGACGGCTCATCTCGGTGACGTGGTACTTGAGCATGGCCGAAGGGACCGACGGCTTCTCGCCACCGTCGATGGCGCCCGCCGTGACCGATCGCGCTGCGTCCATGGTGTAGGTGTATCCCACCATCCGCGCGATCACGCTCTCGATGCCTTCGAACTTTCCGACTGGCATGTTGAACTGGCGCCGGATGCGGGCGTAGGCACCGGTGGAGAACACCGCAGCTTTGCCGCCGCCCGTGCCGCTCGAGGGCAAAGAAATGCAGCGACCCACGGAGAGCTGCTCGACCAGCATGCGCCAGCCCTGACCCACCATCTTTGGACCACCAATGATGAAGTCGAGCGGAACGAACACGTCCTTGCCCTGGATAGGACCGTTCTGGAACGGCACGTTCAGCGGGAAGTGTCGTCGGCCGATGCTCACACCACGTGTGCCGCGCGGGATCAGCGCGCAGGTGATGCCTACGTCGACGGTATCACCCAGCAACTTCTCCGGATCGAACAGTCGGAAGGCGAGGCCGATGACTGTCGCCACCGGGGCGAGCGTGATGTAGCGCTTGGAGAAGTTGAGCCGCAGACCAACGATCTCGCGACCTTCCCACAGGCCACGGCATACAACGCCGGTGTCGGGGAGGGAGGCGGCATCGGAGCCGGCGCGCGGGCCGGTCAGTGCGAAGCAGGGAATGTCCTCGCCGCGGGCGAGTCGCGGCAGGTAGTGATTCTTCTGCTCCTCGGTGCCGTAGTGCTGCAGCAGTTCGCCGGGACCCAGCGAGTTGGGCACGGCCACCGTCGAGGACACCGTGGCGCTGCGCGAGGACAGTTTGGCGAGCACGCAGGAGTGAGCGTACGCGGAGAATTCGAGACCACCGTACTTCTTCTGGATGATCATCGCGAAGAAGCCGTTGCGCTTGAGGAAGTCCCACACCTCGGGCGGCATGTCGCCGCGGCGATGCGTGATGTCGAAGTCGTCGATCATCCGGCACAGCTCTTCGCAGGGCCCATCGAGGAACGCCTGCTCCTCGGCCGTCAGTTGCGGCGCCTTGGCGCCGAGCAGTTTCGGCCAGTCGGGTTTGCCGGTGAACAGTTCCCCGTCCCACCAGACCGTGCCGGCCTCGAGCGCTTCGCGCTCGGTGCTCGACATCGCCGGCAGCATGCGACGGTAGATCTTCATGAACGGTCGTGACACCAGCGCCTTGCGCAGCGGCACGATGTTCAGCAGGGCGAGCACCCCGAACACAGCCCAAAGAAATCCTTTCCATAACCCCGCGGGATCACCGATGACGGTGTAGGCGAGGAGCAGCACGAAGAACGTGCCGGTGTAGGCAGCGAGGCTGAGCCGCCGGTAGGCGAGGAACAGCAGTGCGCCGACGAACAGTAGTGCGATGACGCCGCCCTTGAGCGTCAGGGCCCAGATCGCGACCGCGAGCAGGGCGAGGGCGATGATCGTATTGGCCATGCCGGAAGCCTACTGGATCGGCGCAGAAACGAAAGGGGGGCGTTACCGCCCCCCTTCTGACCAAGTTCAGTGCTCGCCGATGTCAGCCGAGCAGGTCCTTCACGCCGTCGCGCTCCTCGAGCAACTCCGCGTGGGTCGCATCCATGCGCTTGCGGCTGAATTCGTCGACGGCGAGGCCTTGCACGATGTCGTAGTGCCCGCCGCGGCAGATCACCGGGTACGAATAGATCACGCCCTCGGGGATGCCGTAGCTGCCATCCGACGGGATGCCCATCGACACCCAATCGCCGTGCGAGGAGCCGCGGAACCAGTCACGGACGTGATCGATCGCCGCCGAGCCCGCCGAGGCGGCCGAGGATGCACCGCGCGCCTTGATGATGGCGGCGCCGCGCTGCTGCACGGTGGGGATAAAGGTCTTCTCGATCCACTCGCCATCGACGAGGCTGCGCGCCGGCTGTCCTTTGACGAGGCAGTGGTTGATGTCCGGGTACTGGGTGGCCGAGTGGTTGCCCCAGATGATCATCTTCTGGATGTCGTTGACGTGCGAGCCGGTCTTTTCGGCGAGCTGCGAGAGCGCGCGGTTGTGATCGAGACGAGTCATCGCCGTGAAGCTCTGCGGCTTGAGGCTGGGCGCGTTCTTCATGGCGATCAGGGCGTTGGTATTGGCCGGATTACCCACCACGAGCACGCGCACGTCGCGCGCTGCGACGTCGTTCAGCGCCTTGCCTTGGGCCGAGAAAATCTGCGCGTTGGCGAGCAGCAGGTCCTTGCGCTCCATGCCAGGTCCGCGAGGGCGAGCGCCTACGAGCAGGGCTGCATGGCAGTCCTTGAAGGCCACGCGCGCATCGTCTGTCGCCACCACCTTGTTGAGCGTGGGGAACGCGCAATCGTTGAGCTCCATCAGCACGCCTTGCAGCGTGGGCAGGGCTGGCGTGATCTCCAGCAGGTGCAGGTTGACGGGTTGGTCGGCTCCCAGCATCGCGCCGGAGGCGACGCGGAAGGCGAGGGCATAGCCGATCTGGCCGGCGGCGCCGGTGATTGCGACATTCAAGGGCTGCTTCATCTCGAGTTCTCCACGGGTAAACGCGCGCGAATTCTACGGTATGAGGGATTCGAGAAGGCGGGGCTTGATTCTGATTTAGTGTTGTAGTTATATATAACACTAGAAGTAATCCTTAGGAGTCAGTAACGTGAACACATGCTCGGTAACCCTCTCGTCCCAGTCCTCCCCCGCGTCGTCCTGGTCGGCAGCCCTTCTGGCCGCACTGCTGACGGCGCTGTTCGTTTGGACCTTCAGTCACTCGACCGCCGAGGTGCGCTGGCTGGGTTCGGCCCCGATCGCGATCGAGGCGTCGGCCGCCTGATCCTCACCCCGCGACCCCGCCCGCTCGCCACCGAATCCGGAGGTATCCCCTGATGGAGCAGACCTGGAACGACAGTGCGCCGATCTATCGCCAACTGCGCGATCGAGTCGTCGCCATGATCCTCGAAGGCACGCTGCACGAGGGGGACCCTCTGCCGTCGGTGCGCAACGTGGCGGCGGAGTTTCGCATCAATCCACTGACGGTCCTCAAGGCCTATCAGCAACTGGTCGACGAGCAACTGGTCGAGAAGCGTCGTGGTCGCGGCATGTTCGTCAACGCGGGTGCACGTGTGGCACTGCTCGCGGACGAACGCCGCCGCTTTCTCGGCGAGGAGTGGCCGCGGACGCGGGCCACCATCGATCGACTCGGCTTCACCGTGGACGAACTCATGCAGGTCCCTGCTGCAAAGAATGTCGGAGACAAATCATGAACCAACCCGTGATCAAGGCACGCGGTCTACGCAAAACCTACGCTAAAGGAGTCGTGGCGCTCGACGGTGCGGATTTCAACGTGGGCGCCGGGCGCATCGTCGGGCTGATGGGTCCGAACGGTGCGGGCAAGACCACCGCACTCAAGGCCATTCTGGGCTTGACTCCGTTCGAGGGCGAACTGTCCGTACTCGGCCGCGATCCTCGCGTCGCCCGTGATCAACTGATGAACGATGTTTGCTTCATCGCCGATGTGGCTGTGCTGCCGAAGTGGCTGCGCGTGCGCAACGCCCTCGACTACGTCGCCGGCGTACATCCGCGCTTCGATCGCGCGAAGGCCGAGGACGTATTGGCACGCACCGAGGTGCGCCGCGGCAGCCGAATCGGTGAACTATCAAAAGGCATGATCACCCAGCTGCATCTGGCGCTGATCATGGCCATCGACGCGCGCCTGCTCGTGCTCGATGAGCCGACGCTAGGCCTTGATCTACTGTATCGACGCACGTTCTACGAGGCGCTGCTCAACGACTACTTCGATCACGAGACGACGATCCTCGTCACCACGCATCAGGTCGAGGAGGTCGAACATCTGCTGACCGACGTGCTGCTGATCAACCACGGGCGCATCGTGCTCGACTCGGCCGTCGATCAGTTGTCGAACCGCTTTGTTCAGCTCGTGACTACGCCCGCCAACCTGCCGGCGGCGCGTGCGCTGCAGCCTGTCCATGAACGTGAGGTGTTTGGCCGTCACGTGCTCGTCTACGACGGCCGCGATGCCGCCGAACTCGAAACACTCGGCGAGCTACGCACGCCCTCGATTGCGGACTTGTTCGTGGCCTGCATGCAGGCGCCCAATACCGCAGCCCAAACAGGAGTCCGTCAATGAACGCTCAGGCTTTCAAGACCCTCGTCACCCGCGAGCTGTGGGAACATCGCAGTCTCGTCTGGGCACCGGTCGTCACCGCTGCCTTGCTGGTTGTCGCCACATTACTCAGCGCCAACGGGGCCGGCAGCGTACAGATCGACATCGATGGCCGCGACTCGCCGTTTTTCGCCAAATTACTGACCGACCCCTACGTCAAAAGCCAATTGTTCGGCATCTGGACGAGCTCGTTGATCGTGCCGCAGGCGTTCGTCGGCTTCCTGGTGATTTTCTTTTACTTGCTCGATTGTCTTTACGCCGAGCGCAAGGACCGCAGCATTCTTTTTTGGAAGTCTCTCCCGGTGTCCGACGAGTCCACGGTGCTCGCCAAGGGGCTCACGGCACTGATAGTCGTGCCGGTGTGGGTGTGGCTGCTATCGCTCGTGTCCGGATTGCTGATTTTCGGCATCGTCGCCATCAAGGTGGCGGGTACGCCGCTCGCGCCGCTCGGCGAGTTCCAGGCGGCTGTCTGGTTGACCTCGCAAGTGATGCTGTTGCAGAACCTGTTCCTTGCGGCACTGTGGTATGCACCTCTCGTCGGCTACCTGCTCGTTGCCTCGGCATTCGCGCCGCGCAGTCCGCTGGTCTGGTCGATATTGCCACCTGTGCTGCTGGTGACGGCCGAGAAGATCGTGTTCAACACCAGTCACGTCGCGGGATTCATCAGTCATCGTCTGCGCGGGTTCTTTGATCATCTCGGTACTCTGATGACGGGCGATGGCGAGCAGTTGTCGATGCCCGACATCGTCGCCCAAGTCGATGCGGCCTATCGTGGTCTCAGCGCTGCGGGCATTTTGGGTGAACTTGACCTGTGGCTGGGTCTGCCGGTGGCGGCGGCGCTCTTTTGGGGCGCGGCGCGTTTGCGACGCTGGCGCGATGCCGCCTGACGAACACCGTAAATGGAGAGCCGCATGCACAAGACCCGCAATGACCTGCCGTTGAAGACCCGCAAGCAAGTCGTCGAGTTGCTGA
>VFQT010001339.1_pt1 | contig 30144 bp, 28 predicted proteins | sample 3512381 | NCBI WGS metagenome assembly VFQT01 (sample SAMN10412376, study PRJNA504923) | tailings metagenome | isolation source: Relicate 2 Philex TSF3 active mining site | place: Philippines: Tuba, Benguet | collected 2017-08-29
GTCCCGGCTTTTTCGTCCTTGATCTTCAGAACCGATTCACATCCGGTACAGGTGTATCGAATCGTCATGGACCTTACTCAGGATACAGGACCCAAAAAGTACTGAGAAACGGCTTTCGGCTGTCACCGGATGTTAGCTCCTGAGCCTCTGCATGCCCAGTTGCAAACATTATCCGGCCAGCGCAAAAAAGACGCCAGGCCGCTCCGGGCGACCTGGCATCAGAAATTTCAACGAATGTCATCAGAAGTTCGGAACCGGAACCCCACCGGAAATGTTTCCGAGGGACTGCCAGATCTGAAGACTGACCGACTTGCTGATAGATCGTGCTGAACCGTCAGCCAGTGCCGCCATGCAGAGGTCGCCATGCGCGGAACCAGCGAAGCCATAGAACTTCTGCTTGTTCGGTCCGTCCAGAGTCGAGAACATGGATGCGGCTCCGCCCCACGCCCAGCCGTCATTCGCAACCTGATCGAAATTGTTCGGAATGCGGATCTTCAAGCCTTCGAATCGCTCTGCTTCGGAGATGATGATCGTCTGCGAAGTTCCGTCCTTAATGTCGCCCATACGTACTGAGCTGTTCACATACAGGATCCCCAGGTTGTTGCCAATCTGGTTGAAGTTGTTGGCTGGTGTACGAACCTGATTGTTGTAGTAAGCAATCTGGTCGGCCGACAGGTCATACGGAGACCGGGTCGTCGGATTGAAGACGACACCCGACCCTGCACAGCCAGAGTAGTCGTTACCGCCACCACGAATGCCTGTGGACAGTTTTCGAGGAGCATCGGTGTCGAGAAACTTGTTGAATGAAAATGACTTCTGGTCCACCTTACCGCGACGCGACGGACAGTAGAAGCCAGGAATCTCCGCCTGAGCAGGTGCGTATCCAATTCGCTGCCAGATCAGATTCTGGGAGTTGTCATACTGGATCTCGGCATTACCGTAAACGTTGTAGTCTGTACGCCACAGGTCTGCGACGTTTCCCTGTTCAACGTAGGGAAGGATATGGAACATCCAGCTGGTGCCATGCAGTCCAAGGTTCTGGCTATCTTCGTATGGTTCACGAGGATCGCGGTACTGTGGAACACCGGTCGCCGTCAGATCGCCCAGACGCAGTGTCGAAATCATGCCGGGGGGAAACACGCTGTGAGCCGATTCGTAGTTGTGCATCGCCAAAGCCAGCTGCTTCAGATTGTTGATGCACTGTGTTCGACGTGCTGACTCGCGTGCCTTCTGAACCGCTGGCAGCAAAATCGCAATCAGAATGGCAATAATCGCGATGACCACGAGCAGCTCAATGAGCGTGAAGCCTCGTGTCCGTTTCTGTAAGGTTTTCATCAATGTCTCCCGTGCTGACAGACGCCCAAAGGATCTGTAAATGTACACCCAAAAATTGCGTTGAGACTACAACCCCGGCGAGAAACAGACCCGTTACGCCTGCCGGTTTGTTCAACGATTCCGCTGAACAGCACATATCATTCCCTGAATTCCAGGCGCAGGCAAGATTTTCAGGCCTTTTTCCTTCGTTCCGAGACACTCTGGTGGCATGAACCGGAAAGGTTCCCCAGTATTTCGGGGTCGATTCCTGCCACTCACTTTTCGTGAAACACTGCAAAAAGGCCGGAAAACAACTTAAGTCGTGGAAATTTTCACGCTTGTGGTCGTTTCGCAAGCCGGCAAAGAATGGCGGCCCCCTCCCGGATCATCTCATCGCTCGCCGCGAATGAAACACGGAAATGAGTATCCGCGGGACTGAAAACGTTGCCCGGGATGATCAGCAGATTGTTGCGAATTGCTTCAGCCACGAACTCGGAACCTGTCCCCCATGGCGCTTTCAGGAACAGATAGAACGCGCCTTCACCACCATGAATCTCGTAGTGATCCTTGAGCAGACTGACCAGCAGATCTCGCTTTCGCTTGTAGTCCGCCAGATTGTCCTGAAGGTCCAGCTCCCATGCCGTGACCCCGGCCCACTGCACCGGATGCGGCGCACAGACAAAGGTGAACTGCTGCAGTTTCAGCATCTGCTGAATCAGGTACTGCGGCCCATGAATAAACCCCAGACGCAATCCAGTCATCGAATGAGACTTGCTGAAGCCATCAATCACGATGGTTCGATCATTCCATTCGGCGGGACTGTGGAATGAATGGTCATAGCAGAAGGCCCGATAGATCTCGTCACTGATGAGCGCGATATTCTTCTCAGCCGCCAGCTCCGCCAGAGCCTTCACTTCTTCCTTCGAAGCAACGGCTCCTGTCGGATTGGCCGGGCTATTGAAGAGGATCACCTTGGTTCTTGGTGTGATCGCCTTGCGGACTTCTTCAATTCGAATGCGGAAGTCCGGATACGTGGAGACTTGAACAACGTTGCCTCCCGCCAGCGTCGTCAGATGGCGGTACATCACAAACCACGGATCGAAGACAAGGACTTCGTCACCGGGATTGATCAACGTGCACAGAGCCAGCATCAAAGCGCCGCTGGTCCCTGATGTGACGAAGATCTTTCGGTCCGGATGTCCATAGCGCTGATTCACATCATCCTGCAGCAGCTTCAGCAGTGGAGCGATGCCCTGAGTCTGGCTGTAGGCGTTCTTCCCCTCCTGAACGGCCTTGCAAAGCGCGTCCTTGATCGGCTGCGGTGTATCAAAATGCGGCTGCCCGATGCTCAGGTTGACCGGGCGTTCCATGGTCGCTGCCAGATCGAACACCTTTCGAATTCCAGAGGCGTCAATGCGATGCATCCTCTCCGCAATCCACGATTCACTCACGTTTGGTTCTTTCGTTTCCGGTAAATCTCAACCGTGCGGAGGCGATGCCGCCTGGTTCGCCTGAATTCCTGCACGCACTTCCCGCCATTGTGACGACCCCAGGATGGTCTCACAACGGTTGGCCGCTTATTCTGTCGCCATACCAGCGACTGTCCTTCTTCTGGCAGAACCTTTCTTTTCCGTCTGGATTCAGACACGACATGACTTCAACTCCTGCAAGCCTGACTGAACTCGAACAAAAGCGATACGAGTGGCAAATGTGGAGCCCTCAGTGCGGTGAGGCGGGGCAGCTGCGACTGAAACGATCAACGGTTCTGATTTCCCGTGTCGGCGGTGTCGGCGGCAGCGCGGCGATGGCACTGGCGGCAGCCGGTGTTGGCCGTCTGATTCTTGCGCATGGTGGCCCGTTGCGGACGGATGACCTCAATCGCCAGTTGCTGATGAAGACGGATGCCGTCGGGGCTTCCCGGGTTGAATGTGCTGCAAAGAGACTTAGGGAATTGAATCCTCACGTCGACATTTCGGAAGTTCCGGAGAACATCAATGACTCGAATGCTGCTTCACTGGTGGCTCAGGCCGATGTCGTGGTCGATGCAGCTCCGCTTTTCGAGGAGCGTTTTGCTATGAACAAGGCGGCAGTGCAGCATCAGAAGCCTGTCGTGGAGTGTGCCATGTACGACTTCTCAGCACGGGTCATGACCGTGCTACCTGGTCAAACAGCCTGCCTTCGCTGCGTCTACCCGGAAACACCTGACCACTGGCGAAGACAGTTTCCTGTCTTTGCAGCCGTCTCGTCCATGACGGGATCGCTGGCCGCAGCCGAAGTTCTGAAACTGCTGCTGGAAGCCGGACAGACGCTGGCCGGGCAAATGCTGACCGTGGATCTCCTTTCGATGACTTTTCGCAGATTGCCGGTCGAAAGAAACAGCAGTTGTCCTGTCTGCGGTTCCGTCAGCAGCGACAGGCTCTGAGTGTCGGGAGATCTTCAGGCCATGAATTGACGCAACGGCCTTTCACCACAAAGATGCCCGGTTGCCCGACTTCACACTTTTCACGGTGGCGGAGGTCGCGCCTGACAATTACCTGTCTCATGATGAACCCTGCAAAAGGAGTCGATCATCTGTGGTTCAATACAGTTTCACCGGAAAAAATGCGCTGATCACGGGATCTTCAAAGGGGATCGGCAGAGCAGCAGCCATCTCCCTGGCTCGTGGTGGCGCGAATGTCGCGATCAACTGCAGTGGCAGCAAGGCTCAGGCCGAAGAGGTTGCAGCGGAAATTCGAAGCCTTGGCCAAAAGGCGATCGTGATCGTCTGTGACGTGTCCGACCAGAAGGCCGTCGAAGCAATGGTTCAGCAGACCGTTGACACCTTTGGCAGTCTTGACATGTTCGTTTCCAATGCTGTCTACAGCGATCGCGAACTGATGGTGAAGGCCAACATGGAAGGCTTTCGCAGAACGATCGAAGTCAGCATGTGGGGCGCGCTGCATGGTGTCCGCGCGGCCGCGCAGCAGATGCTGAAGCAGGACACTCGTGGACGAATCACCGTCGTCAGTTCACCCCATGCGATCATCCCGTTTCCAACAGCCATGGCCTACAACATGGCCAAGGCGGCGATTGACCACATGGCTCGAACCGCGGCGATCGAACTGGTCCGCGAAGGGATCCGCGTCAACATCTTCCATCCTGGCTGGATCGATACTCCAGGAGAGCGCAAATTCTTCAGTGAAGACCAGCTGAAGGAAGGCGGGCAGAGCATGCCGATGGGACGTCTGGGGACTGCCGAAGAGATGGCTCACGGCATCTGCTTCACTCTCAGCGACGAAGCGGAATACATGACCGGCACGACGCTCACAATGGACGGAGGCGTCGGTCTCCCCTGGTGGTCAAAGCGAACGGAAGGCAAGCAGTAGTTCAGAGCGGATTGCTCACCTCGGTTCATGTCGACGCAAAAACAAAACCTCCGCCGAAGATCACTCTTCCGCGGAGGTTTTTTGATCACAGACCCTGAACTACTCTGGGCTGATCAGGCCGCCTTGCGCTTCACAGCCATATAGTTTGTGGTCAGGAACTGCTCGTGCGCTTCGCGGTACTTCTTGATTGCTCGCAAATAACCTCGCGGTGTGATGCGAAAGACCTGCATGTCGCGCTGATTGAAGAACTGATAGAAGTCGCGGAAGTAGGTGCGAGTATCCACGTTGCAGCCACCAAACTCATAGGTGACGGCATCAATACGATCCGCGGCGAACATCCCCTCAGCGCCCTTCAGCACTTCGTGTTCGTGACCTTCGACATCGATTTTCAGCAGATGAATTCGCTCAATGCCGTTGGCTTTGCAGTAATCGTCCACGGTCTGAATCTCAACAGTCTGAGTCAGATTCATGGTCTTGCCGACGTGATCAAGGTCTCGCCGGGTCAGTGAGCTCAGGCCCGAACCTGGTCGATCGGAATACAGCGTGGCAGTTCCTGGACTGGCTCCCAGAGCAAACTTGTTGAGTCGGATGCTGCTGCAGTTTCGGTGAGCCGCAGAGAGTTTCTCGTAGGCATCCGACGATGGCTCGAAAGAATGAAGGGTCATGCGAGACATGTCGCAGTGTTCCCGCATCAGGCTGGCGAACTGGCCAATGTTGGCTCCCACATCAAAGACACACAGACGCCCTTCAGACGCGGGATAGCTGTTCACGTGCCGCACCAGGCTCATCTCACCGCTCGTGGCAACTCGAGTCCCCGCGCCGACGCCCATCAGGTAATGGGAGAACTTCACGTTGTATTCCAGCAGGCTCTGACACAGTCCGTTGCCTGTGAAAACGCTGAATGCTCGTTTGATGATCGACATGTCTGTTACTCACTCGAAAAACAAATCTTCACGGCTGAATTGATTTTGACTTCAGAGATCACCACTGAAGACTGTTCGCTTACGCGGCTTTCGCAGCGCGACCTGTCTGTGCGATATCGGTCCACTCGACAAGACCTGTTCCGGACCAGTGACCAAAGGATGTCAGGTCCAGTTTTGGTCGGTTGATCGCACGCCAGATATGAAGCATGTTCCACAGGCGAATGTCATCGAACACAAGCAGAGGCTGCTTCGGCAAACGTGAACGTCCGAGGTTCTTCAGGAACTGTTCTTCAAAGGTGACGTTCTTGGGCCCGTCAACGAAGATCAGATCCGCCTGCTGCAGCAATGACTCCTGTTCGGCAAAGACTTTGGGATCTGCAAGATCGCAGATGCGCTGTTCAATGGTTCCCGTGGCGAAGTCTTCTTCGCGAAGATGAGTATGGCCGATGGTCCGCCAGGGCAGAATGTCGTAGGTCACCAGCTTCGCGCCCGATTTGAGTCTCGCGGCCATCGCCAGCGCGGACAGGCCTGTGTACGTTCCGATTTCAACCACAAGCTTTGGCTGCAGGATATCAATGAGTCCTGCCAGAAGCCGGTAATGTTCGCCAGGCCACACGTCAGGCCAGTACGGCGGGTTTTGCACTCGAGCACTGACTTCCGGCAACTGAATGCCACCTGCCGCCTGAACCGCTTTCATCGAGACATCAATCAGTCTCTGGCTCGGCACTGCAGGCTCATCATCCATCGAGGAGATGAGGGAAAGTTCGTAATGACGGCACTCAAACGGCGCTTTGAGAATCGTGGACTTCGCCAGTTTTCGAAGATTGCGACTGAGTGACATCCTTCACTTCCTTGTGAATTTCTGTCGGTTGCAAGGATCCGCAACCTGAGTTCTTTCAGCATCCAGCTGGTGAATGAAGGGTGGACCCATCACTCCGCTTTTGCAGGTAATGTATGTTTGATGAAGGGAACAGGGCAACACCAAACCCGGAACCAGTTTTGGTCAAAAATCGCCCCATTTCGCGCTGCAGAAGACCTATCTGCGCATCACGCAGCGCCAAAGAAAGAGCCCGGCCAAAGTCTGGCCGGGCTTTCCACTTCTGAGGTGGTGAAACCAATGTTTCTCAAGCATTGTTCGACGGCTGCGGACCTCTTGGGCCGTCTGGACCCCGGTTGCTGTCTGGACCCCGGTTGCTGTCTGGACCCCGGTTGCTGTCTGGGCCTCGGTTGCTGTCTGGGCCTCGGTTGCTGTCCGGGCCTCGATTGCTGTCCGGGCCTCGGTTGCCGTCTGGACCCTGATCCTGCTGTGGGCCAAATCCTGGACGACGGAGTCCTTGTGGTCCAAAGTTACCCGGTCCAAAATTCCTGGGGCCAAAGTTCCCTGGTCCAAAATTGCCTCGACCAAAGTTCTGAGCGCCAAATCCAAAGCCCTGTGGACCAAAGCCGAATCCCTGTGGGCCGCGGAATTGTGGACCGCGAGATTGAGGACCGCGAGATTGTTCGCCTCGTTCTGATCCTCGACGATCAGCGATACGAGAGGGTCCCTGGTTTTCATGGCCACGAACTGAACGTCCCTGTTCTTTCACGCCTTCCGGACCACGCTGCATTCCGCCTCGAAACTCTGGTCGACGACCGCGGAATGCCATCTGAGGACCTCGCTGATTTCCCGGTCCCCGACGATAACCGCGAGCAGCGCTGCGATGTCCATCGCGCCCCTGGCCGCCTCGTTGGAAACCCTGTGGGCCGCGGAACCCCATCCGTCCTTCAGGTCGGCTGGTTCGAGCCCCAGCGCTGCGTCCGTGCCGTCCCATGGCGAATCTGGATGAGTGACCACGTCGGCTGCTTTCGCCTCGGTGAGCCATCTGTGCACGCGGGCCTCGTGAATCACGAGCACCAGCCGAACGATGTCCATTTCTGTTTCCACGATGATCACCGCGATGTTCACTGCGATCGGCAACTCGTCCTTCGCCGCGACCTTCTGACCTGCGGCCTTCAGTCTGTCGTTGTGCCACATCACGGCTTCGGCGAGCACCCTCTTCACGGTCGCGACCACCTTCGGGACCGTCGCGACGATCTCGATTTTCTCCCTCGCCCCTTCGTTCATCGCCTCGTGGCTGATCGCCTCCTGACCCTCTTGACTGGTCACCACGCGGCTGGTCACCACGACGATCAGCGGGCCGTTCACCTTCACGACGCTCACCTTCACGACGCTCCCCGTCACGACGCTCCCCGTCACGACGCTCCCCGTCACGACGCTCCCCGTCAGGGCGTTCACCCTGCGGAGCATCCTGCATGTAAGAAGCGAACGCTGGTGTCGCTTGCACCAGGTTTGCGATCGTGTCGGAAATGCGTGAGCCCTGTTGTTCCTGGTTCGGAACAAAGATAGCCAGTGCCAGTGGGACAAGGATCGAGTTCATAACCTGCTCCTGAGTGGGATGATTCACGCTTCGGCGAAGAATGCCTGAAGGTGAGCTTCGTGGTTCTTGTTGCAGCGCCTGTCCTTTTCACCGAACCAGTGTGCCGGACGGGCCTTTTTACTTACTGCCGCAGATGCGCTTTTCGCAGTTCATCCAGGGACGACACAGTCTACATGAACGAATCATGAAGACTGACGTAGGTGTTTTGTTTCAAAGGTGTTGCTGATTTCTGAGTCGTCTTGCATTCAAACACCGCTCCTCTCCAAACTGCGCCGCGAATTTCTTCTTTTTTGCCAAAGACCCGGAAGCCGCCATGTCTGCTGTCTGTGTTCTGGACCATCTGGTTGTCACTGCACCGACGCTTGATGCGGGTGTCCGCTACATCGAACAGACACTTGGCTGCTCGATGCATCCAGGCGGGCAGCATGTTCGCCTGGGAACACACAATGCCCTTCTGAGGGTCGGTGAGGACTGCTACCTGGAGGTCATTGCAATCGATCCATCAGCAGCTCCCGTTTCACGAACGCGCTGGTTCGATCTGGATTCTCAATCTGCTGATCACAGCGTTCCTCGACTGGCGACCTGGGTGATGCGAACACCCGACATCGTCGCTACTCTGGCAAAGACACACTTCGATTTTGGTCCCGTTGAACCAATGTGCCGCGGCGCATTGGAGTGGCTCATCACGATTCCTGAAGACGGTCGGCTACTGTGCGAAGGAATCATGCCATCACTCATTGAATGGAAGTCGCCGAATCTGCCAGCGTCCCGACTTCCGCTGTCAGGCGTCTCACTGACTCGACTGGAACTTCATCACCCGGAAATCCACACCGCACAGTCGCAGCTCGCACAGTGCGGACTTCAGGGGCCAGTCACGTTTCACTCGAGTCCTTCGTCCGGCACAGCGGAACTCAGGGCAGTCTTTGAAACAGCGCGCGGCACAATTGTGATTTCCTCATGCCCGAAGTGAATTGTCGGCCGAAGTGAATTGTCCAAAGTCGGGTCTGTCAAAATGCATTTCGCAGGCTTATCATGGCGCTCCCCGAAAAGTCAGGTTTCGTGATCGCGTCATGAAGCCGGCTCACAGTGAACCACTTTGTTACTGCCCACCACGAATTCCAGGGCCATGCCATGCATTCCTATGAGACTCGTCGCTCGCTGCTTACGACTGCGGCACTGACATCGGCCGTGGCAACTCCTGCCGGCCGTTCGCTGCTCGCTGGAATGGTCTCCGGACAGGAAGCCGCGTCTGCACCGTCTTCAGCTGAACCAGCAAGAAAAGGGAAGGCCAAAAGCTGCATCTTCATCTGGCTGGGCGGCGGTGCGGCGCAGATTGACACATGGGACCCAAAGGTCGTTGGAGATCCCAAACAGGGAAGCAGGAAACCCGGCTCTGCGTACCCTTCCATTCCAACAGCCATCTCCGGCGTCAGCGTCTGTGAACATCTTCCGAAGATGGCAGCTCGACTCGATCGCGGCTGCGTGATTCGCTCGGTTCACCATGAAGTCATTGACGAACATGCCGCAGCAGTGAATCGCATGCATGTCGGGCGCGCTCCGACAGGCACGACGGTTTATCCATCCATCGGTTCTGTTGTGTCACATGAACTCGGTTCTTCGGACAGTGAAGTCCCGGCCTACATTGTCATGGGTTATCCAAGCGCGACTCGCGGGCCGGGTTTCCTTGGTGCAAAACACAATTACATTTATCTGATCGACACCGAGAGTGGCCCGGCAGGATTGCAGAGGCCGTCTGATGTGACCGCCGATCGACTTGCTCGCCGACAGAAACTGCTTGGCCACATGCGAGACGATTATCGTCGTCGCTACAGCGGCTTCCGTGTCGTGGAAGATTATGTCGACGCAGGTCTGCAGGGTGATAAGCTTGCCGGACCCAAATTTGCGTCAGTCTTCAACCTGAAGTCCGAAGACCCCAACCTTCGCAACGCGTATGGAAGTGAATTCGGACAGCGATGCCTGCTTGCTCGACGACTGGTCGAAAGCGGCGTTCGTTTTGTTGAAGTGGCATTCAATCTGAACTTCATCAACGGAACCGGCTGGGATACTCATAACGATGGCCAGCTCAACCAGCATGTTCTGATCCAGGAGCTGGACAAATCTCTTGCGGCCCTGATCGACGATCTTGAACAGCGCAACCTGCTGGATTCCACGTTGATTGCGATCGGAACAGAATTCGGCCGGCCTCCGGAATTTGATGGCGGCGGCGGGCGAGGACATCAGGGCGCGGCATTCAGCGTTCCTCTGTTTGGTGGCGGCCTCAAGTCAGGGCTGGTCATCGGGGAAACGGATGAGTTCAGTCGCAAAGTCGTCTCTCGACCCGTGTCTGTTCCAGATCTCCATGCGACAATCTATGCGGCTCTGGGAATCGATCCGGCCAAAGAGCTGTACGACGGCAACCGCCCAGTTCCTATCACAGACCACGGGACACCAATCGCCGAGCTGTTGTCGTGAATGTTGACCCATGTTCAGGTCGAACTGCTGTTCTTCCTTCCCTTTTTGACGAAAATGCACAGTCTGGCGAGACTTTGCGGCCTGCTTCTGTGCTCTGCGGCACATCAGTCCTACACTTCCCGCGACGTTAAAGGGAAGGAGTCTGCTTCAGTCTGCGAATGAAAATCGACTGACAATTGCTATTTGTCAGGTATCGCACTCGAGGTGAGTGGCGAGGACTGAAGGTGATGCAGCGAACGACCGTCCGGCATTCGAGCGATAGCCCAGGATCACCAGGTTGAACCGGGCAAATCGAATCGTCAGCAGGTCATCGAGCCGGGTTTGTTCCGGCCGAACCAAAACACCTCTGGTGGAAAGAGCGGCGGACGTTTCTGCGCTGAGATTCTCTTCTGTCGATGTCATTGGGAGTGATAAGTTCATGCGAAAGAGTTTGATTACCGGACTGGCTGTTGTGGCGATTGTGTTTGCGTCACAGGAATCTGCATCGGCAAAGAACCGGAACCGAAATCGAAATCGCGTTCAGATGATGCCCGTGATGCGGGCCTCGCAGCCAGTCTATCGAACGGTGACACCAACCACTTCTCTGTCACCCACACCGGCCGCTTCGACGACGGCGACTACAAGCCCGGCACCAACAGAAAATTCATCCGGCATTGTTCAGGCCAGTGCTGTGAAATCAGAGTCGTCCGCAGTGCAACCAGCCTCTGCGTCAACAACCACTGAAACCAAAGCTGAACCAGTGAAGAGTGGCTGGATGGTCGCTGCTGAAATGGAAGCCAGCACCGGCGGTCCAACAACGCACGCATATTCCGCCGGTCAGCTGGCGTCGATTGCCGGCTATCCAGGAGCATCCGTATTTGTCGGCGTTGGCATGAACGGAATGACCTGCCGACCTGGCTACGGAACACTGGTCGCAGAAGCCACGGTGAATGGCAAGACATGCCGCATCTGGCTGCGATAATCAAAACCGCAGATGAGCGGTGGTGACGGAGTTATTCTCCTCAGGAGCAGGCACGATTTGCCTGCTCTTGTCTTTTGATGACTCTCACTTTTTCTTTGCGATGCTGCGCTTGAAGGCTCCAGGGTAAGCCGCAGGATTCACTCCAGCGGCAGTCCTTTCAGCAGCTGAGCAGCCTGGGATGCATACAACGCGACTCGATCTCGGGCCAGCTGACAAAGCGCCTTGTCATCATTCCCATCGTGCAACTGCTTCAGATCGTCTGCCGACAGCGGTTCTCCGTAAACCACCTGAATCTTTCCTGGGCGCACGAACCACGCACCACGAGGCATGACGCGTCCGGGCCCCGCGAGTCCGACTGGATAAATCGGCTGATTTGTTCGGCGAGCCAGTGCGAGAAAGCCTGGTCGGAAATCCTGAACCAGATCTTCGCGGGAACGAGTGCCTTCCGGAAAAATCCCGACCAGGTATCCCTGCTCCAGTCTCTCCATCGCCACGCGAATACTCCCGCCGCGTGCTGCTTCACGACTGATGGGAATGACATAGGTCTTTCGAAGAATCCAGCCAACGACGGGAACGCGAAACAAACTGTCCCGCGCCAGGAATGAGACGGGACGGTTCAGCATCACAGCAACAAGCAGAGGATCCAGGAAACTCTGATGGTTGATCAGCAGCAAACCGCCTCGCTGATTGTCCAGTCGTTCCTGTCCCGCAATGCTGACTCGCAGCCACGATCGACACACGATCCAGAAAAGGACATGAAAGATCCGCCAGACGCTGTTTCGTTGCAGCATCGCTCCGGGTGTCTCTGCTGCTGATTCTGATGGCGTCTGCTGACGTTCCGGCTCTGACACAGTTTCGCTCACTCGCACTTTCAGGACTTATTCGCCAACAAAGGTCCGACCATCCCACGCAACAACCTGTCGCAGGAATGCTTCAGCTCCCTTTGAAAACTCTGCGAACAGATGTTCGCCCTTGTCCGCCGAAGCAAACTGAGGCGAACCCATGTGCCCCGGTGCCGTTCGATCTTTCGTCGTCCATCCACGATAGGCTGGCTCAAAGCCGAAGTCGACCGGCACAGTCTTCAACTGCCGGATATCTTTGACGAGCTCCGGGTGAATGCGAAGAATCATGGACGTTTCCCATTCGCACGCATGTCCCATGGACTTCTGAACAAGGTCCGTTCGTGTTTCCCACGGACGTGCGAAGTCCCAGTAGGTTGCAAACAGCAGCAGCAAATCCTGACGATCACGGTAACGCTGGCGTGTCTCGAAGACCGCCTGCTTGCCGGGCACTATGTTCCCGCCATGCCCGTTCAGAAACACGATCCGCCGGAAACCATGCTGGATGGCCGTGTCCATCTGCTCGTTCAGCATGTCGAGGTAGGATCTCGGTCGAGCCGAAATGGTGCCGGAAAAGTCCATGTGATGATCAGAATTGCCAAGCCACTGAAGCGGAGCAAACAGCACTTCTGAATGCAGGCTCTGGGACAGTCGTCGCACGACTTCGCCCAGCAGCATGCTGTCGGTTGCAACTGGCAGATGATGCCCGTGCTGTTCAATGGCGGCAACAGGAACAACAAGCGGTGTGTCAGGAGCGAGGGCCTGAATTTCCGGCCATGTCAGATCGGTCCATTGCATTCGAAGAGACTTTCTATGATCAAGTTTCAGGAGCGTATCGCTGATCATAACGCGTCGCCGCGGCTTGCCCAATTCACTTGCCTCGCAGGCGCCGGACGATTCGACGAGTCGTATCGCGCAGCATCATTTTCAACAGGTAAAGTCGATCCCCGCGCATCAGGGGATGCTGATGGAATTTCTCTGGCTCGTAGCCCCAGGCGTACATTCCGTACTGAGCAATCTCCTCGATCGTACGAATCTGATCGGCGGTCAGCTCCTTACGAAAACGACCAACGCGCGCTGGCGACAGCGGTTCTGCAAGCCTGGTGTGATGCGACATTCCTGCAACGGCTCCGAAGCCTGTTGTCTCCGGCTTTCCTGCGGTTGTGTGAGCTTCCAGGGCGGATACCGCTTCTGCGCGATCACGACCGAGAAACTCTGCAAGCCGGACAAGCGTCTTCTCCGGCTCGACACAGAGATCTTCGTATCGCACTTCGGTTCGCTGCTGTGCAGGAACAATCCGCTCCGCCATCAGCCAGCAGCCAACGTACGTGTGCCATTCGAAGGCCGCCGCCGCCAGATCCTCCGCGCCGAACTTCATCTTGCTGATCGAGCAGACAATGTCCCGCGGGTCCCGCATCATGTGAACAAAGCGAGCATCCGGAAAAAGCTCCAGCAGGGCCGGGATGGCCATGACGTAAAGCGGAGTATTGTCGCCGATATACTCCAGTTCGTGCCAGGGAACGGGAGACTCCAGTTGCCAGACATAGTGCATCCAGGCAGTCGGACCGGTCAGCGAGTATTGATCGCAGAATTGCCGGAAGCCGTCTTCCGTCGTCCGCTTTTCCCATCGCTCTGATTCCAGCCATGAATTCGTTTCCACCACGAGCTTTTCGAAGCTGGAACGATCATCCATGGATTTCAGCAGAGGCATGCAGAGCCCGATGTATCCCGTTTCCTTGGAAATATGGATTCGGGGAAAACGGTTCAACAGAGACGACGTGATGGTTGTCCCTGAACGACCACTGCCCAAAATGAAGATCGGTGTTGGCTGGATCATGTTTTCTGTGTCTTTCATTCCGAACGACGTCTTCCGCTCATGAGCATACCTGAACAATTCGAACGATGGCAGGCGGACTGGCGGGCCAGGCAGGGATTGGAACGAACGTTCTCAGTTCGCTGGCTCTGGAATCCCCAGTCGGAACCGTTGAGCAACGTGACACTGCGAGAGTGCGACGGCGTGGTGCTCGACATCCGACCGGCGACCTTCGCCGAGGAAAATGCCTGTCTGCCCGCGATCCTCGTCCCACCACTGGTGAATGCGCATACTCATCTGGAGTTTTCCGAGCTGGCTGAACCCATCGAACCGGCTCGGCCTTTCCCCGAATGGATACGGTCTGTCATCCGCTTCCGTCAGCAGCGCGGTCACAACGGAGACGTGTGTCTTGGTGCCGGTTTGAACGAATGCAACTCCAATGGCGTAGGCCTGGTGGCTGACATCGCAACGACCGACATGCTGCCGGATCACCCAGCGGTGGAGAGCATTCGCTTTCGAGAAGCCATCGGGTTGCTTCCGGAGAGAAGTCAGCAACAGTCCGCCGCGGCGATGTCATTCCTCCAGCAACATCGAGATTCGCGGAACACAGGACTGAGCCCTCACGCTCCGTACACTGTTCATCCGGATTTGATGGATCAGTTGGTGACGATGGCGGAGCAGTTTCAGGTTCCCGTCGCAATGCATCTGGCCGAGACGAATGACGAACTCGAACTGCTGCAGAGCGGAACTGGTCCGCTGGCGGAGTTCCTCAAGAGCATGAACCTGTTCGACTCGCGAACATTCCCCGGTCGTCGGTCCGTGCGAGAATTCCTCGAACTGTTATCCCGCGCGCCGCGAGCACTGGCGGTCCACGGGAACTACTTCAGCGATGAAGATCTTCGATTCCTGCAACAGCATTCCCAGATCACGACGGTGTATTGCCCGCGAACGCATGCCTGGTTCGGTCACTCGCCGCACCCGATCGGGCGAATGATGCAGATGGGGCTGAAGGTAGTTCTCGGAACCGACAGTCGAGCCTCCAACCCGGACCTCTCGATCTGGAAAGAACTGCAGCACCTCGCCGTCTACCAGCCTCAGATTCCGACGGCTGACCTGCTGGCCATGATCACCACAACCGCCGCCACCGCCCTTGGCCATCCTCTGGTTTCCCAGCCCCTCGTTGCTGGCTCCCGTCTGTCCGGCACCCTGATCACCGCCATCTCACGCCTGCCATTCCGGTCGCTTCTGGGCCACCCCGAAACTCAGCCAGCCCTGCGCATACCGTAGCCGCACGGTTCTTGTAACCACTTGAAATTGAACAGGTTACGACGAGCGAAACATCTTCAGGTGCATGGCACCTGAAGGTGGGAACCGACCGTGGATCCACGACGGATTTTGTTTCGCGGACACGGAAACTATGATCCGGCTGCGCGGGCCGGCGTTTGGCCGGTTCGGGGATGCTGAAATTGTTTACCTGTCTGTCCTGTGAATGATCTATGCCCGCCAGTGAAGCCGATCGTCAGCTTGTTCAGCGAATTCGTGCCGGGGAAGCGGATGCGTGGCAGCAGTGCATCGACCTGTACGAAGGTCGCCTGCTGGCATTCGCACGGACTCGGTTGCAGGATCGCAGCGCGGCAGAAGACATTGTTCAGGAAACGTTTCTTGGGTTCCTGAAGGCGCTGCCGAATTACGACGATCGAACGCCGCTGGAATCGTGGCTGTTCTCCATCGCGGCTCACAAGCTGGTGGACTTCATGCGTCGTTCCGGTCGTCGGCCGGTGCTGCCGTTGCTGACTTCGGAATCCAAAGACGGCGCCATCCGAGATCTCACAGGGCCGGGGCGAGCTGCGTCCAGTATGATGCGAAGCAGCGAAAAGGCTAAGGCAGAATCGACGCTTGTCGAAACTGTCCTGCGTGATCTGATCCAGGACTTCAAACGCACGGGTGCGTGGGAACGCCTGCAGTGTGTGGAACTGATCTTTGTGCTTGGCTGGGCCAACAAAGATGTGGCCATTCGTTTGAACCTGACGGAGCAGGCGGTTGCTAATCACAAGTTCTTCGTCGTGCAGAAGCTCAAGGATGCCGCCAAGTCGGCCAAGCTGCAGAACAGCGCGCTGTCCGGGCTGGGGCTGGAATAATCGGCGGGCAGTCCCGGACCACACTTTGGGTCAATGTGAACTCTGCGCTGCTGTTACCGGAGGGCTTGCGCCCTTCCGCTATTTTGTTTGTGTTTGAGTTGGGCAATGCCTCAGCAGCCTGTTAGCCGTGGCCTTTGAACTCTTCCATGATGTTGTAAGCGTACTGGCGCACGAGCGAGTCTTTGTCGTTCTTCAATGCTCGCATTGCCGTAAACCACGGTTCGGCCGTCAGCTTCCAATACGACAGTGACAACAGCGCGAGCCGACGAGTTGTCGCGTTGGAATCCGTCAGATGCTCTGCGATCGCCGGAAGAATCCTCTTTGCGTTACTCTTACCCAGCTTTCGCCGACCAAGAACGAGAATGGCATGCTGTCGCAGACGAGGCTCCTCCAGTGTCAGTCCTCGCAGTGCTTCGTCGATGTCTGAGGACTCGATTTCAATGTGCGTCGTACCTGGTGCAATCTCCGATTCAACTTGCTGGCGAATCTCGCTGGAGTTTATGGCCAGAAGCTGTTCTGCAGGTCGATAATCGAGCCTTATACCGCGACCACTCGCACGATCCTTGAGCCTGACCATGATTCCGTAGACGGCAACTTTCTGAGTCCGCGTTGTCTTTGCCGCGTCGAGTAGAAAATCCACATCTCCAAGCAAGCCGAGCGACATCGCGGCTGAGTCCGCCAGACCCTCTTTTCCAGCGCAGACACCCTCTCGGAGTGACTTGATCACAGACGCGTCTGCAATTCCAAGATCGCCAAGCAGCGAGGCCGCACACCAGCCATCCTCCGGATCGTTCATTTTCCTGATCAGCGCAGGAATGGCATCCTTACCGAGTGCCAGGATCTGTTTTTCGTAGGAGTACATGTCCGCCATGTAGAACTCGAGCTTCGAGTTCTTCGAAGCCCCCTTCGGCGCCTGCTTCTGTTCGAACTCCGAAAAGTGCTTCTTGAACAGTTTCGCCGGGACGCACTTTCGGACGAGATCCAGGTCATCAGCTTCGTGATCAATGTAGACGACGAAATCGGGCGTGACCTGAGGCGACTTCGCAAAGGCGCGATACAGCGATTTGGCGACTCGAACAAGCACCGAGTGAAATTTCTTTTCGGTCTTCATCCAGTGATCTTCGGAGCCACGACAGGCTTCCTGTGTCAGGAGCTTTTCCCATTTGGCAAGCCGGCTTCTGGATGGAAAGATCTCCAGCCAGTCCCAGTCGGCACTGTTCCACTTTCCGCCACCTTCGTCATCAGTCTCCTCAGCGCCTTTCCGCTTTGCTTTGATCGCATTCACGGCAAGCTGCGGGATCGTAATGACACCATCAAGTTCGCTGTAACACTCATGGAACGCCATCGCGTAGGCCTGCCGGGAAGCGTTACGCTTGATCCAGCGGTTCATTCCCAGCGTCGATTCGGTTGTCAGTACCTCTTCCAGTTGTTTCCAGTCAAACATCAGCAGTCTCCATGTCGTGGAACACTTCAGTCTACGAAGACAAACTCGTTCAGGTTCAGAAGCAATCTGCAGAGCGCCGGCAGACCATGGTTCGCACGATACTGAATCATCTGTGACTTTTCAGCTGCGTCCGGCGTGCGCCCCGCCAGCAGCCGGAAGGCTCGATCAATCTGAGCATCCGCATCCGTGGCTTCCGACTCCAGTCTCGCGGCAAAATGTCGTGCCATCGTGACATTAAAGCCATTATTCAGCAGTGACAGTGCCTGCAGGGCCGTCAGAGTTTCATGACGTCGCGGGGTGCTTTGAGAAGAATCGGCACAGTCGAGTGTCGTCATGTACGGATCAGGCTGTGATCGTACGATGAAGCGATAAACGCTGCGACGATGAGAACGAGCATCGTCCGGATTGAACTTGTGATATTCATAATGCGGTGAATGATCCGTCTTCTCCAGTTCAAACAGGTAGAAACCGGGGCCACCCATTTCCGGATTCAGCCGGCCGCTGACCGCAAGCGTGGCATCACGAATCTCTTCTGCCGCAAGTCGACGACGATTCATCCTCCACAGATAACGGTTGTCTGCATCGATTTTCTCTGCTTCCTCGTTCCACGCGGAACTCTGTCGCCAGGTACGGGAGAGAAGGATCGTCCGATGCATCGCCTTGAACGACTGACCGTTCCGAAGAAATTCCTCAGCCAGCCAGTCGAGCAACTCCGGATGAGTCGGCAACTGGCCCATTCGACCAAAGTCATTGGGCGAATCCACAAGGCCCTTGCCGAAATGATACTGCCAGATTCGATTCACGATCGATCGCCATGTCAGCGGATGCTCCGGCCGAGTAATCCACTTCGCCAGAGCCGCCCTGCGTTCGCCTTCTGCGCCTGCCGCTTCCAGTGAGAACTTCCAGTCATCCGAAGAACTCAACGGAATCGTTCCCGGCATAGCTTCATCGCGAGGCTGTGTTTCGGAACCACGATGCAGTAAGCGAACAACTCGCGGCTTTCCCTGCGTCGCAATGAAATTGCCCTGCGTCGGAAAATGAGTCGCGGCGGCGTAGACCATGCGGCCCGCGGGAAGCGCTGTCAGTTGCTCATCAATCGTTTTAAGCTCCGCCGACAGTTCCTCCAGCCGCTTCGTTCGTTCCGCCGTCATCAGGCGATCCATCACGCCCTTCAGCTCAGCCTGAGCCGCCGCAAGACGAGCCACCGCGGCCGGATCCGCAGCGGATGGCCAGATTCCATCCGTCAGATTTGTCTGTCGCCAGCGATCCGGAGCTTCGATGGAATCCAGTGCCGTCACAGTCGCCTGAGCAGCCACGTTCTTTCCAGCGGCATCCAGGACTTCCAGCTCGGACAGTGCAAAGATGAAGTCGCCGGAACGAGGTGCCAGCCGGGTCGCTGTGACTCGAATCACCTGTACTCGCTCGGCACACGAAATCGCCACCGGCACGATGCCCGGATTGGTCATGTCCGCCTGAGTCCTGTCGCTCAAAACTTTGAACGTTGCAGCCACATCATCAGAAGCTTTCACTTCGACCTTGTATCGCACAGGGAATCCAAAGCCTGCTCCGATCCCGCCAAACTCATCGTGGCAGGCATGCAGCACGATCGATCGAGCATCCACCGGAGATGGAAGCGTGACCTGCACCCATTTCTCCGCGTCCTGTGTCGCGGAAATCTGACTGTGATAACCATACTCCGGACGCTTCGCTGTGGGTTCCGCGAGCGGCTTCAGTTCCGCCACCAGTTTCTCCAGCATCGCCAGCGGCTCTCCGCCTTCCTTGCGAATGGTTTCCTGAAGATCTTTGCGAGCCTTTTGAGCATTCGCTTTCTGCGCCGTCAGCTCTATCCGCCGCTCTTCTGTTTTGGGATCGGTGTCATAGGGCCGTTCCGCGCGATCGACGGCGGCAAACACAGACTGCAGGCCGTAGTAGTGCTGTTGAGTAAACGGATCAAACTTGTGATTGTGACATCGAGCACACTGGATCGTCACACTGCAGAATGTGTTGAGCGTTCCCGTGACCATGTCGTCGCGATCCAGATTCCTTGCGACCTTTCCATCGATCTTTGATTCCGGAACTTCCACATGCCCAATGAAGTCCCAGGGACCAGCCGCGATGAATCCAAGTCCGAGGATGCCGTCGGGTTCGCCGGGGAACAGCACATCTCCGGCCAGCTGCTCCTGCACAAATCGAGAATACGGTTTGTCCTGATTGAACGATCGAATCACATAGTCGCGATAGGGCCATGCATTCGGACGAAGCTTGTCTTTGTCGTAACCGCACGTGTCCGCGTAACGAACCACATCCAGCCAGTGCCTTGCCCAGCGTTCGCCGTACTGAGGCGACGCCAGATAGCGATCGACCAGCTTCTCCCAGGCATCAGGAGCCGTATCTTTCACAAAGGCGTCGACATCTTCCGGCGTCGGAGGCAGACCAAGCAGGTCAAACGACAGACGTCGAATCAGCGTGCGACGATCAGCTTCCACAGACGGCCTCAGGCCATGCTCTTGAAGCTTCTGCAGGACGAAGGCATCCACCGGATTTCGAACCCATGACTGACCAGCGGCATCATCGAAGGCTGGAATCTTGCCGGAGTTCAGCGGCTTGAGTGACCACCAGTCGAAGTCATCAACGACGGCTTCCTTCAGCGTCTCCTCTTTCGGCCATGACGCTCCGGCGCGGATCCAGTTCTCGATCGCCTTAACGTCGGCTTCGCTGAGCGCAGGAGCATCTTTGGGCATCTGCGGTGCCTTCGTTCCGTCAGGCTTCAGCATGCTGAGGAACGTGCTTTCTTCGGGCTTCCCGGGCACCACGACTCCGGATGACACCAGGTCGACCGACGTTTGAAGCGAAAACTGTCCTTTCCTGTCGGCGTCGTTGTGACAGCTCAGGCAGCGCCGCTCCAGGATCGGGGCCACGATTTTGCGAAACTGCTGTTCGTCAGCAACGCCGGTCACGGCAAACGCCGGTCGGACGGTGACGGAGAGCATTCCGAGGATTAACGCGAAACGAAACGTCGGCATGGCGGGGTCTCAAAGCCGAAGGAAGGGAAGGAAACGCTATTGTGGCGGGACCACACACGTTTGTTCAACCGGCTGCGCAAGTCCCTGTGCTGAAATCCCTTATGTTGAATCGATTCGGTGCAGAAGAGCGTGAGCGGCGTTCGCAGAAATCCGTGATCCAACCGGCCTGTAGTTCAGGACTTTGAGATTTCCGTGAGGGAACTGAGGCTCGACCGAGCGAATGGACAAATGAACGGTAGAATCTCGCCTTAACAAATTCTTAACCCTTTCTTCACATTCGGCTGGCGGTTCCGCCCTACCGAAATCCACGCCAAATCCTGACGGCAGACAGTCTTGTCTGCCGGGAGTCACTGTTGCATGTTCTCCATTCAGAAATTTTTCAGCCAGGACGCCAAGTTCTTTGAAATGCTCGAAAAGAGTGCCTCGGAAGCGCGAGCTTCCGCTCTGCTTCTGATCGATCTTCTCAAGGATCGTCGACAGGCGAATCCTCTGGACCAGTTTGCCTTGTCCAGAAGCAAGGACAAGCGGATCACGGAACAGATCCGTGAAGAGCTGGTCAGCACGTTCGTGACCGGCATGGAGCGAGAAGACATTGATGCGCTGGCTTATGCTCTGTACCGAATTCCAAAGACTGTTGAGAAGTTTGCGGAGCGCTACAACCTGGCACCGAAGCTTGTTCAGGATGTCGACTTCAGTGCTCAGATGGTGTTGATTGACCGCGCTACTGCGACTCTTTGTGACATGGTTGGCCATCTTCGCAAAATGCCACCGCTGGAAGTGATGAAAGAACTGCGAGACAAGCTGCAGGCAGTCGAAAGCGAAGCAGACAACGTGATCATTCGTCTGCTGGGCGAAGTTTACAACGGCCGCTTTGAACCGATCCAGGCCATGTTCGTTCGGGACCTGTATGACCTGCTGGAGAAGATCATTGATCGTTGCCGCGACGTGGGCAACGTGATCTCGCACATTGCGCTGAAGAATGCCTGATCACGGCGTGAGTTGAAGGATCCTTTCGTGAAGGACCCGCGAAAAGATATCCAAACACGGACGGCCTGTCGCCAGAAAGATTCAGTCGGCGTATCCACCTATGTTTCTGATTTTCTGCGTTGTCCTGATCGCCCTTGTGTTTGAATACATCAATGGCTTTCACGACACAGCCAATTCGATCGCTACTGTTGTCGCCACAAAAGTTCTGACACCTCGGCAGGCCATTGCGCTGGCTGCATTCACAAATCTGATTGGGGCACTGTGGGGCACAGCCGTCGCCAAGACCATTGCAGCGGGACTCGTTGAAACCAGCATCGTGACTCAGGAAGTGCTGCTTTGCGCTCTGATGGGCGCGATCATCTGGAATCTGATTACGTGGTACTGGGGACTTCCATCCAGTTCAAGCCATGCTCTGATTGGAGGACTCATTGGCGCCTCGGTCGCGAGTGCTCGATCGTGGAGTGTTGTGATCTGGTCACAGCCGGATAAGGAGCACTGGTACAAAGGCAAAGGACTTCTGTGGAAGGTGGTTGTGCCGATGGTGTCCTCACCCATCTGCGGATTTCTTCTGGGGCTGATGCTGATGGGAGTGCTTTACTTCCTGCTTCGCAACTGGAAGCCTCGCTGGGTCTCCGCGGTCTTTGGCAAAGCTCAGATGATCAGCGCCGGAGCGATGGGATTTATGCATGGAACCAATGATGCTCAGAAGACCATGGGGATTATCGCACTGGCCCTGGTCGCCGGAACCGCAGACGGAAAATTTGAATCGCTCCCCGGCTGGCTCAGTTTTCTGAAGACCGGAATGCCGGAATCGGGCAAGGACTTTCAGATTGCCATGTGGATCAAAATTCTGTGTGCCATTGTGATGGCCGCCGGAACAGCCGCTGGCGGATGGCGCATCATCCGAACGCTTGGCCACAAGATGGTTCGACTGCAGCCCGTCCACGGGTTCGCTGCCGAGACAAGCTCTGCGGCTGTGATTGGTCTGGCTTCTGCGCTGGGGATTCCCGTTTCAACGACTCACAACATTTCCAGCGCGATCATGGGTGTTGGTGCTGCGAAAAGATTCAGCGCTCTCAAATGGACGATCGTGGAAAGAATGGCATGGGCATGGCTGCTGACAATTCCCGTCTCCGGAGGCATCGCCTGGATTATGGTCCGCATCCTTCAGGCCACTGGCGCGATGACCGCAGCTGCTCCTTAGCAGCCGGTTGAAACAGGAGCGCGAGGCCCGAGCCTTCCGCGTTTCGACTACGTCACAACGAAATCCGCACCCCAGCTCCACAAGGACGTTTGTCCGGTCGTCGATACCGCCCGAACCCAGACTCGATAACTTCCAGCCGCTAGGGATGTCGTGCGAAACTCGTTGCTGGTCAGCGCCGTTTCCTTGATCACGCCTTCGCTCACATTCAGCTGGTTGACCCATAACTCGTATCGCTGCGCCCCGAGAACTTTTGTCCAGGAGAAAAGGACTTCACCAGTAACACTGTTCTTAGGACTGACGATCGTCGGTCGGCCGCCGATCTCCAGCACCGAGCCAGCGCTCCATTTGCCGACGAAGCCAAGGCTGTTGGCACCTCGCACCCACCACTGGTATCTGCCAACCGCCATGTCGGAAGTCGGGACGTAGACAGTGTCGGAGAGGTTTGACAACTGGCTGATTTGACCGTTCCCCAGATTTCGTATGTAGACCTCGTAGGATGTCGCTCCTGCGACTGGTTCCCATGACAGATCCGGTGTCTGGTCAAAGGTTGGCTGATTACCGGAGATAATCCGAGGAGCAGCGTTGTTGGTTGTCTCTGTGGGAAGCGACCACTGGGATCGATAGCCGTCGGGCATCACGGCACGGACCCAGATTTTCCATGCACCGAGTGTCAGTGGAGTTTCCGGACTCCAGCTGGTCGCATTCGTGACGGTGAATCGCTTCGACAGTGAAGCATCCACCGGCGAAGTTTCCACCAGGACTTCATAGCTGGTCGCACCATCAACCGGGTTCCAGCGAACGAGCGGTGTTCCGATTTCTCCTCCGACCTGCGGCGGGAGCAAAGTGACGGCAACGTTGATGCTGAGTGAATACGCGGAGCTCCACTGTGACTTTCCAACTTCATTGACAGCACGAACCCACACCGAGTAGCGACCGATCGGAAGCCGCGAAGACACCGTGTAAGCAGCCGTTTCACTGGTCCCGGTATCGACTCGCACACCAGCAGCCGTATTGACAATGATCTCATACGAAGTGGCCGCTGACATCGACTGCCACACGAGGGTCGGCAACTGTTCCTGCCCGGGATTTGGTACCAGCTGAATTCCTGACGGCGCTGAGGGAGGTGTTGAAACAAGGAAGAGCTCTTCGCCCTCACCGAGCGTCGTTCCGATCATGAAGACGGCCTTGCCCGTGTTCACAATCTGAGTCGGATTTACTCCAAAGAAACCAGGCTCAGCATCACCCACGAGCTGAGTTCCTGTGATGGTGCCATCGCTCCTCCAGACCTCCCGCCCGGTAACGCCATCCGTGGCGCTGAAGTAGGCCATACCTTCCACCGGATGAATGGCACTCACTTCTGATCCCTGTACGCCTGGCCGAATGTCTGCAACAAGGATCGTGCTTTCAGGAGTTCCCGAGGTTTTCCACAACTCGCGACCCGTCGTCGTACTGAAAGCGCTGAAGTAAAGTGTGCCGGCAACATTCGTCAGCGAATCCGGCTGACCGCTCGTGATGCCGGAGCCGATGTCTTTCATCAGAACAGTTCCGGCCGGAGTGCCGTTGCTCTTCCAGAGTTCTTCGCCGCGACTTCCATCGTTGGCTCGGAAATAGAGTTCGCCTTTAAACTCCGTGATCCGCGATGGTCCGGAGCCCTGCTGTCCAGGCGAAATATCAGCCACGAGTGTTGTTCCGGACCATGTGCCATCACTCTTCCACAGCTCATAGCCGGCAGAACCATCGTTGGCAGAGAAGTACAATGTGCCGCCGATATTCGTCAGCTCCGTCAAATTGGAGCTGCTGACACCCGGACGGATGTCCTTCAGAATATGGGTTCCGTCAACGGTGCCATCACTGACCCACAACTCCAGCCCAAAGACATCCACAGCGCGGAAGAACAGCGTGCCATTGACGTTCGTGTTGTTCCCAGAATGCTGCCATCCGTTCTCCAGAGTTCGTAGCCGTTCGCGCCGTCGTTCGCAGTAAAGTAAAGGAGATCGCCCACAACAGTGAGGTGGCGGATTCCCGAACCAGCGCTGCCCTGCCGAATGTCGCGTAACATCACGGTTCCGTTGCTCGTCCCGTCACTTCGCCACAGTTCTCGACCGTAGAGACCATCATCCGCAGTGAAATACAGATAGCCATTCATCGCGACGAAGTCCTGTGGGTCCGCGTCGCCTGAAAGCCGAATGTTTCGAACCATCTGTGTACCAGGCCATGTTCCATCGGACTTCCAGAGCTCCCGACCGGCCAGCCCGTCGTTGGCCGAAAAGAACAATGTGCCGTTCACATTGGTCGCATTACGCGGTGACGAGTAACCGCTCAGTGATCGAACCTGCCTGACAATTGTCGTACCGCTCGCGGTGCCATCGGACTTCCAGAGGTTGGTGCCACGAGTGCCTTCGTAAGCCGCAAACAACATGACCGATCCGAGTACTGCGCAGGAGGCAGGGTTGGAACTGACAATCCCCTCGGCAATGTCGGCCACAACAGAAGCTCCGGCAGGGCTTCCATCGGTACGCCACAATTCCACACCCTTGTCCGCGTGATTCGCTGTCAGGTAAAGCGTTCGCCCAATGACCCGAAAATTGTCCGGAAATGAACCGCTTGGGCCATCACGAAGGTCCGCTGCCAGAGAGGCATCCGCACTCCCTGCTTCCGTCTTCCAGAGTTCCTGCCCCTGAGTTCCATCATTCGCAGAGAAGAACAGGGTTTTGTTGATCAGCGTCAGGCTGGAGATGTTGGAACCTTCGCTTCCGGGTCGAATATCTTTGACCATTGCCAACGCATTGGTTGCCGGATCAAGCTTCCACAATTCGTAACCGTGAGTACCGTCGTTCGCTCGAAAGTAGAGACTGCCGGAAACGTTGGTCAGCATGCTCGGTGTTGAACTGAATCGCCCGGAACGGATATCACGAACCTGCCGCGTGCCGGCCTCAGAACCATCTGATGTCCATAATTCTTCACCGCTGAGGTTTGTCGTGGCCGTAAAGAACAACCGGCCGTTGACGTTTGTCAGTTCGCGGGGAACAGGTCCGCTGGCACCTTCGTAGATCTCACGAACTCGCTTTGTCCCGGTTGTCGTCCCGTCGGAAACCCAAAGCTCGGAGCCTGTTGTCGCATCCGAAGCCACAAAGAATACGGAACTGCCTACGGCCGTAATGCTCCTTGGAGCAGAGGACGTGACGCCTACATTGATATCCTTCACTCGCACAGTCCCGGCGTTTGTTCCGTCTGTCTTCCAGAGCTCCTCGCCGATCACGCCGTCATTGGCAGCGAAGTACATGACCTTGCCGACAATGGCGAAGTTCTTTGGTTTCGCGGTTCCAATGCCTGGCTGAATGTCACGAACGATCTGAGTGCCGGAAGAGGTTCCGTCGCTTTTCCACAACTCACGGCCATTCGTTCCGTTCTCTGCGCTGAAGAACAGAGTGCCGTTGAAGTTGATCAGTTCCTGCGGATTGGAACTGGCAGCCCCCGGGGCGATATCCCGAACCTGCTGTGTTCCCTGCTCAGTTCCATCACTCACCCAAAGTTCCGTTCCTTCTGAGGTCGTTGCCACAAAGAAAACTCGGCTGCCAACGACAGTCAAGGCGGTCGGATTGATACCCTGGTACTGAACATTCGGATTGATGTCCTTCAGCAGATCGACTCCCGAAGGCAGGATGCGCTGTTCCAGAGACTCCGGCGACATGGCATTCTTCGCGCGGCGTTTGGCACGGCGAGGAGAGATCGCACGGACAACTGACTGAAACAGTGAATGGAACGACCGACGTTGCTTCGACATTTCCCGAATCTCCTCCGACACAATGGGGCACTTCAGCAAGTGCGTGCGCAGAGCCCTGTTTCTTTGGTCGGAAAAAGTTCGCGGCTCCTGTCGGAAATCCGTGTCGCTGGATTCCCCCGAATACGCGTGGTGGGAAGACAGCGCGTCTCCCTGCTGGTCGATTCAGTCGAATGAAATCACTCAGTCCGGTGTGATGTCCCTCAGCAGTCCGGGGCATTCAGCGCTTCAACACCGTGTGCACAAAATGCCAAACGCCGTTGTTCGGCACAGAGGTCCCGAGCAAACGGCGTGTTGCAGAATCTGCGGCTCCGGAAATCCGCTCTCAGCGTCGCGAAGATTGCTGTCCGATTGAATTGGCCTCCGCGGCGGTGAGAGTTTCTCCGCAGTCCGTTAGTCAATGATCTTACTGATCGGATATTCGACGATCCCGCGAGCACCCGCTTGCTTCAGCTGAGGAATAATCGTTCGCACGATGCTCTCATCGACGATCGTATTCAGTGCCAGCCAGTCGGGATTGGACAAATGCGACATCGTCGGATTCTGCAGCGCGGGCAGGATCGATAGTACGGATTCCAGATCACTGCGAAGCACGTTCATCATCAGGCCGACTTTGCCTTCGGCTTCCAGGCACGACTGCAGCATCAGGGCGATGTTGTCGATCTTGGATTTGATCCACGAGTCAGCATATGCATTTTTGTTGGCGATGAATCGTGTGGTGCTTTGAAGCAGTTCTTCCACAATGCGCAGGTTGTTGGCGCGAAGCGAGCTTCCGGTTTCGGTCACTTCGACAATCGCGTCGGCCAGCTTCGGAGGCTTCACTTCCGTCGCGCCCCAGGAGAATTCCACGCGTGCGGTGACGCCTCGTTCGGCAAGAAACCGAGTTGTCAGGCCGACGACTTCCGTGGCAATCGTCTTGCCCTGCAGATCCGCGACACTGCGCACCGGACTGTCTTCAGGAACGCACAGGACCCAGCGAACGGGGCGTCGGCTGACTTTGGAAAAAACGAGTTCGCAGACCTGATGAACGTCCGCGTTGGTTTCCAGAATCCAGTCGAAGCCGGTGATGCCGGCGTCCAGAATTCCGTTCTCGACATACCGAGCCATCTCCTGGGCTCGAATCAGCATGCATTCAATTTCCGGATCGTCCACGGTCGGAAAATAGGAACGTGATGCAAACTTGATGTTGTACCCAGCGCGGCTGAACAGTGCGGCGGTGGATTCCTGCAGACTTCCTGCCGGGATACCCAGCTTCAAGACTCGACCTGACATGCTCTGACTCCGTGAAAGCCGCCTGGCTGATGCGGACGGCTGAAGAGTTTGGATGATCAATGGCGGAAACTTCGCACCTGCATCAACTTCGCTGCAGATGCAGTTCCGTTAATGTTTCCCGTAGACAGCTTTTGGATCGAAGACTCGTTCGCCTTCGACAGCGACCGCATGGCTGTCCAGTTCGATGCGGCGGAAGAAACAGCTCTGGTAGCCTTCGTGGCATGCCGCTTTGCCGATCTGATTGACCTTCAGCAGAATTGTGTCGCCATCACAGTCAAAGTAGACGGCCTTCAGTTCCTGGACGTTGCCGCTTTCTTCACCCTTGCGCCACAGCTTCTTTCGGCTGCGGCTGTAGTAGCACACTCGGCGTGTGCGCAGAGTTTCTTCCCAGGATTCTTTGTTCATCCATGCCATCATCAGCACGACGCCTGATTCTGCATCCTGGGCAATGGCGGGGATCAGTTCGAGTTTCGAAAAGTCCGGACCGTTTAGCTCAACCATGGTTCCGTGGGCTCAAAAGTACAAATTGGCGGCATTCATTTCCGAGCCAAAGACTCTAACGACGATCTTGAGTGTTCTCCACCGGGACACCAAATGGCCGCCTCGGAACCTCGCTTTTTTCGTTTTTCCGACGAATTTTTCCGGTTATGGCAACCGCCCGGCTCACTCAGTTTCAGAGAAAACGCCCGTGGATCGCTCTTCCAGCCGCCCTTCTTTTGTGACGTCCAGAAACAGGACATCCACATTCAGGGACTTCGCCAGCTTCAATCCTTCTTCCGGCCCCAGAACCATCATCGCCGTCCCGAGCGCATCGGCCGTCATGCAGGACTTATGAATGACCGACACGCTGGCCGGAGGATTCTCCACAGGCTTGCCGGTGGAGGGATCCAGGATGTGTGAGTACCTGCGACCGTCGATCACGAAGAAGTTTCGATAGTCCCCGGATGTCGCAATCGCCTTGTTCGTCACTTCGACAACTTTGTGCAGGCCACCGAGTGGCGATTCCACACCCAGCCGCCACGGATCGCCCGAGGCCTTGGCTTCACCGGCCAGGTTCTCTCCGCCGACGTCAACGACGTGAGCCTTGAGTCCTCGTTCACGCAGCAGCTTCGATACTTCATCGGCTGCAAAGCCCGGAGCCAGCGCTGCCAGGTTGATGTTGATTTCCGGTTTCGTTTTTCGAATGGCCGGTGGGTCAAGCTGCACTTCAACGTGCTGCATCCCCACAGATTCCATGGCTGCCTTCAGCTGTTCCTCCGTGGGGACTCGCTTCACTTTGTTTCTGCCGAATCCCCAAAGCTCAATCAGCGGTGCAACGGTCACGTCCAGCTTTCCGCCCGTGACAGCGTGCAGTCGTTTGGCTTCCTGAGTCACAATCGCAAACTGTTTGCTAACAGGAAACCAGTCCATGCTTCGAGACTCATTGAACCGAGTGATCTCGGAGTCCTTCGACCAGTTGCTCATCTGCCGATTGATCTCAGCAAAGATTCCTTCGATGTCTTTCTGAAGTCGCTCACCGTCAGTGGAGCCTGGCGAATCAATCACGATGGAATAATACGACCCCATCGTTTCGCCACTGATTCTCAACGGATCTTCTGCGCACGCGGGATTCCAGGTGATCAGCAGGCACAATACGGGCCACAGGAATTTCATTGGAATCAAACTCTGTTTCTGAAGCACAGCGCGCACCTGTTGAAGGCAGGCGAGCAACGTAAGCGGTGATCTGACAACGAGCCCGCAGGCTCCGCGGGCAAATCCTGCGTTCGAACATACTGACGCCATGCCTGAGATTCAACACGTGCTGTCCGGGTTCCTCGATCGTGGAGATCAATTGTTTGAAGACGTCCGACTATTCTTCGTCCATGCCGGCGAAGAGTCCACCCAGTGGCTGATCGCTTTGAGGCTTCTTTTTTGCCTTTCGACGACGTCCGGATGATGCTGCTGCAGTTTGCAGACTCGGCAGGCTGGCGGGATCTTCGCTGGGGTTTTCTTCTTCTGACGTGTCGCCGGAAGTTCGCTGGCGAATCAGCATTTTGAGGTGTTCCAGCGAATCGGCCTGTTCGATTGTCTTATCCTTTCTCCAGCGAGCAATCCGGGGAAACCGCACAGCAAGACCGGATTTGTGACGTGATGACAGCTGGATGTTTTCAAACGCCAGCTCGAAGACAAGCTCGGCTTTCACACTGGACAC
>VFQT010001340.1_pt1 | contig 30123 bp, 24 predicted proteins | sample 3512381 | NCBI WGS metagenome assembly VFQT01 (sample SAMN10412376, study PRJNA504923) | tailings metagenome | isolation source: Relicate 2 Philex TSF3 active mining site | place: Philippines: Tuba, Benguet | collected 2017-08-29
TACAGATTGTTTATTTAAAAACTCGTTAAGAGATTGGTTAATTGACACAAGCTGATCCGAAACATCCTTAAATGTTAAAGAGCCGTATAGGGTGCCGTCCTCTCCACAAGGTTTAAGAACAACAACAGATTTGCCATCTATAGAAGAATGAATTGTTTTTGCTTTTTGTCTGTTTTTTTCATCCTCTTTTGCGATATGTTCTTTGTTTTTTTCAACCTCGGCCAAGATTTTTGCATTTGCAACCTTTGCAAAACCAAAAGGAATAAGGTAGTTATTTGCAAAGCCTCTTTTTACTTTAACAAGGCTGTTTGCCTTGCCTAGGTTTTTAAAGGATTTAAGTAGAACAACTTCAATCATACATTAAAATATTAACATTAACTAATAAAGCCAATAACTAACCCTGTTGATCTGGGTAAGAAAGTAAAGCCAAAAATCTTGCTCTTTTTATAGCCTTTGCAAGAAGTCTTTTTTTTCTCATGTTAGTTCTTAAACCAATAGCACTCATTTGTTTTATTAAATCAAATTGAGTGGTGTATTTTTTAAGCAATGGCAAATTTTTGTAATCAATTGCAGCCTCGTCAATAGAGTTAATTTCAAGAATGTCATTTGACTGATTGTTTATTTGAATACGATTTTTACCACTTTTAATAAATTCTTGAGCCTGATTTGACAAATCAACCTCAACAATTTGCCCATCTTCATTAGGAATTGGAGATATTTTAAATTCCTCACGACCAACTCTTGTGTATCCGCTGTCAGCTCTGCGTTTTGGTGCTTGAGCTAGCTCTGTGTTTTCAACCTGACTCATATCTATTATATAAACTTAATAAAAATTAACCGTTAAATCCGTCAACAACTTTAGCGTAGTCAGTATCGTTTTGCTGACCAGACTCGTTGTATTCAAGTTTTAAAAACGAAGGACCCTCAGGAATGTCGTTTGCAATTGTAATAAGACTTCTTACTATCCCGTCGTTAATCTTTAAATAAGATGTTAATGAAGGAATGTTAAAAGGCTTAGCCTGAAAATGCATAACATAGCATCTTGCCCTGCTGTATTTACCAATTTTGTAAGCAAGCTTGCGTTGACCTAAGTACTCAAACTTTTTAACGGAACCTCCAGACTTGCACGAATAATCTAGAACTTTTTTAAAGATGGACTTAACGCCTTGGCTTGGAATGTCTGGGCTTATAAGCATGAAAAGCTCGTAAGTTTCAAAGTTTTTAAGACTCATAGAAAAACAATTATATTACAATAAAATGAGTAACTCTAATGCAAAATGGATAAGTAGTTAACTAAATAAAAACCAATCCACGCAGGCAAACAAGTATGTAAAGCATATTTATATATGCAATTTACAAGCAAGCGTGCATGCAAGAATAACTCACATAAAAGCTATAAAGCTATTAGAAGATACATCTTGCAACAAAACAAATTCTTTTTCAAGTTTTTTTTGTTTTTTTTATAGCAAGGCTTAAAATTACCGAAATATCTAAATGTTAAATCTCGTTTAACCTCTATCAAACAGGATTTTCATTGGATTTACATGGTTTGTTTTTTGTGAATAATTAAATAACTTGCAATTAATGGCTTTTATTTTAAAAAATACAGAGTTTGACATTTTTATTGTTTTATTTGTTTGTGGTTTATTCCAAAATTTTATCATGCGGAGCTTATTTGCCGCAAAAAATTCTAACCAACAAAGACCTTGAAAAGACCATTGACACAACTGACGAGTGGATACTTCAAAGAACAGGCATAACCCAAAGACACATAGCTGCAGATGGCGAGTTGACATCTGACCTTGCCTTTGAGGCGGTAAAAAATTGCCTTAAAAATTATACTAAAGAGTTTGGTAAAGTAATTGAAAGTGTTGATTGCATTTTAGTTGCAACCACAACGCCAGACAAAACCTTTCCTTCTACGGCTTGTATTTTGCAATCTAAGCTAAAGGATATAGGTGTTGCATCATCTTTTGCATTTGATGTTCAGGCCGTTTGTGCCGGCTTTGTCTACGGCTTAACAATTGCTGACTCAATGATTAAATCAAGCCTTTGTAAAAGTGTTATTGTTATTGGTGCCGATAAGCTTTCGTCAATATTAAACTGGCAGGATAGAACAACCTGCGTGCTTTTTGGCGATGGTGCCGGTGCTGTTTTGCTACTTGCACAAGAGGGCAATGAGACGCAAAAAGATGGCATATTTCACTGCAAGATTGACTCTGAAGGCGAGCACAATGACATATTAAAAACCTCTGGCGGCGTTGGCAAAACGGGCAATGCTGGATATATTGAAATGGATGGCAAAGAAGTATTTAAGCATGCGGTTACAAAAATGAGCGACTCTATTAAACAAATAGCATCCCATTGCAGGCTACACCCAGATGAAATTGATTTTGTGATAGCTCATCAAGCAAATGAGAGGATTTTGGACGCTGTATCAAAAAAGCTAGAAATGACAAAAACGCATTTTGTTAAAACAGTAGGCATTCATGCAAATACATCTTCGGCATCAATTCCTCTGGCTTTAAATCACTGCCTTCAAAAACAATTAGTAAAAAGGGGTGATAAAATTATCTTTGAAGCTCTAGGTGCCGGTTTGACATTTGGCGGCGTTTATGCAATTTGGTGAAAGAGTTTGTATTGTTTTTACCACAATATCATTGCAATCTAAAAAAAAAGGTTTTACAACTTTGTAAAAAACAATGATTCACTTACATTAATTAGTATTTTAGTTATGGGTCTTGAAATTATAGAAATAGAAGAGCCTACAGACATTACAAAATCGCAAAATAACAATCAAGACGAGCAAGATATTGCCCTTGGCATAGACTTTGGCACAACAAACTCCATTGTTGCCGTGTCGCATTACGGGGCGGCAAAAGCTTTAATTGACATAACCCCAACTTTAGTTGCCTTTGGTAGCAATGGGCAAATTGCCTTTGGTGGCGGTGCAAAGCAAGTGATAAATAGCAAAGATTGGATTGTGGTGAGCTCGGTTAAGTCCCTCCTTAACAAAGACGATAGCGTAAAAAATATTGATATTTTTGGTAAAAAATACAACCCTGAGCAGATTGCGACTCTGTTTTTTAAATATTTAAAAAGCGAGCTTGAACTTAACAAGGTGCAGCACTCTGGCAAAGCTGTAATAACAGTGCCAGCCTATTTTGACGACGCTCAAAGAAGCTTAGTAAAACAATGTGCCACAAATGCAGGTTTTGAGGTAATAAGGCTTATTAACGAGCCAACTGCTGCTGCTTTGGCATATGGCATTGATAATTCTAAGGAAGGAATTTATGCAATTTTTGACCTTGGGGGCGGCACATTTGATGTGTCAATCTTGGAAATGAAGATGGGCGTTTTTAAAGTAATTGCCACAGGCGGCGACACAAAGCTTGGCGGCGATGATTTTGACAAGGCTTTTGCTAACAAATGTAATCTTAACCTAGAGGAGTCCATTAGCATTAAACATCTGTTAAGCACAGTAAATAGCGTGCAAAGCCAAGGCGGCAATATTATTACAAGAGAGCAGTTTGACGATACAACCTTGCACCTAACCCACAAGGCGGTTGACATATTTAAACTTGTGCTAAGCGATGCAAAAATTGATGCAAAAAGCCTCTGCGGGGTGGTTCTTGTTGGCGGATCTACCAAAATGCCAATTGTAAAAGAGGCAATAGCTCACGAATTTACGGACAATATTTTTACTGACATAGACCCAGACAGAGCAGTTGCCTTTGGTGCTGCCGTACAGGCGGAAAATCTAACAAAACGCAACCTTAACACTCTGCTGCTTGATGTAACTCCCCTCTCGCTTGGCATAGAGCTTATGGGTGGCACGGTGCAAAAAATTATCCATCGCAACACATCTATACCTTTTACAGCCTTTCAAAGCTTTACAACTTACGAGGATAATCAGGATGCAATCAAAATTACCATCTTGCAAGGCGAAAGAGACCTTGCAAAGGACTGTAGAACCCTTGCAAGTTTTGAGCTTGGCAACATTCCTCGCCTGCCTGCCGGCGTGCCAGACATTGTAGTAACATTTTTTATTGATGCTGATGGCATACTTACCGTCTCGGCTGAGGAGCAATTGACAAAGCAAAAGCAATCCGTGCAAATACGCCCAACATTTGGCATTGACATGGGCGATGTTGTCTCGCAAATTGACACATCAATGAAGCATGCAAAAGAGGATATACAGGCAAAGCTTTTGATAGACCAAATTACAGAGTCCAGCGGGATGATTGCAAAAATTAAAAATCACGCCCTTAAATATGCTGACATTTATAAAAATTACATCAATAAAGAGCAAACCGAGCTTGCAATTAAAGCCTTGCAAGAGGCAATTGATAACAAAGACAAAGCACAGCTTATGGCCTGCCAAGCGCAGCTTAACGATGCAGCATCCGATTTTATCAAACAAATACTGGAGCTTGAAATTAAGCAAAGCATTAAAAACATTACAAATATTAACTAGTTTTATCTAAAGGTGGAGCAATTTAACAATCTTTTAAACGGCTACATACAGCATCTGTTGGGCGTGCAAAGATGTGCGGCAAACACTCTTGCCTCCTACAGGCTTGACATAGAGCTTTTTGCAAAATATCTTGCGGCAAAACTTTCCGCAAACGACATAACGCCCCAAGTTTTGGCTGGGCTTAAAATTAAAGATTTTAGATTATGGCTTGAGGCACGCAAGGAGCAAGAGTTAAAAGCATCGTCTACAAACAGGGCGATTAGTGCGGTTAAATCATTTTTTAAGTATCTTGAAAAAACAAAGATATTAAGCAACCCAGAGCTGCAAAAACTTACAAAGCCAAAAATGCCCCAAACATTTCCTCGTGCGATTGACGCAGCAAATTTACTTTTGATTATCAAGGAAATGAAAAAAAACATCACCCTTGCCACACAAAAAAAAGATGGCAAAGCCAGCAATGCTTGGCAAGAGTATCGCAGCCTTGCTCTTGTGTATTTAATTTATTCTTGCGGGCTTAGAGTGTCGGAGGCACTTAGTTTAAAGCCAATGGATATTGATAGGTCAAGCGATATTATAAAAATTAAGGGTAAGGGTGGTAAAGAGCGTTTGGTTGCGGTGCCAGACGATTTTTTATATGATTTAATTGAAAGCTACCTTAATCTTTGCCCATATGGCATCATGCCAAACGGCACTTTATTTGTAAGCTCGCGTGGACTAAGCTACAGCCCCAGAATGTTTCAGCGAGAAGTAGAGGCTTTAAGGCTAAGGTTTAACTTGCCATCTTGGTTCACGCCTCATAGCCTTAGGCACTGCTTTGCAACTCATTTAATTGAAAACGGCGCCGACCTAAGAACCACTCAGGAGCTTTTGGGGCACTCAAGCTTGTCAACAACCCAAAAATACATAAGGGTTAGCAAGGCTCAGGTTGCGGATGCTTACAAAGGGCTCGCAAAAAATTAGACCAATTCCATAACCTCATAAATAGACCTCTTGTATAACCTATTATACCATCTTCTATCCTAAAATAAGCTATTGCCCCATGCAAACTCTACAAAAAATCTAGACTCTCTGCAATGCAGATAACTCCCCCTTTAAGAATGCCTCAGAGATAGCTCCTCCCCTTTAAGGGTTGCTCAAAGGAAACTCCTCCCCTTTAAGGGGAGGCTGGGTGGGGTATTTGGGGTCTAATCAACACCTCAACAACTCCACCTGCTAGGCTAAAGCCTAGCCTCCTCCCCTGCTAGGGGAGGTTTGGTTTGTGCAAAAACCCGGCTCTCTGCTTTACAATACAAGCCCCCCACCCCAGCCCTCCCCCTAAAGGGAGAGGGAGAAGAATGGTCGTGCCCTCTCCTTTAAGGACGACTCAAAGATAGCCCTTCCCCTTTAAGGACGACTCAAAGATAGCCCTTCCCCTTTAAGGTGACCCGCAAATCGCTCCTCCCCTTTTAGGGGAGGTTGGGTGGGGTATTTAGGACTCAACAATGTTTAGTTTAACATCTTTTGTAGATTGACAATTGCTAAAACCCTGCTTGAATTAAAAAATCTTGCAAAAGGTAGGTTGCAACCGCAGCATCTAAGCCCCTTAGTTTTTTTTTATTGCCATATGTTGCTTTTACATTATCTGAGGAGAAGTTTTCGTTAACATAAATCACGGCAATGCCTTTGTGGGTAGTTGCAAAGCTTTTAGCAATCTCGTCAATTTTTTTGATAACATTTATTTCTGGGCTTTCGTTTGCATTGAAAATGTCATTAGATGCAACAAATGGGCAGCCAACAACAAGAGTTTTGCAGTTTAAATTGGTAAAGTACTGATTAATTGTTGCAAAATCGGTTTTACAAACCCCTATCTGCTGTGCAAACTTAAGGCAGGTAGAGGAGGCTGCAATGCCAGTTTTAAAAAGTCCTATATCAAGGCACATTATCTTTGGCTTTAACATTTGAAGGGTTTGAGAGATGTCAAAGCCATTTTTAAAGATAACAGAGGACATTTTGGCTAAAAATTAGACTATTCCAATATATCCTCTTTTATACTAAAAGAATTGCCGCAGCCGCAGCCGCCACTTGCATTTTGATTGTTTATAACACTAAAATAGCTGGCACCAAGTTCGTCGATATAGTCAACAACTGCACCATTTATGTATTTTAAAAATTTTTGCGATATTGCAAAAATTGGCTCCCCGTTATCACCAGTAAGCACTAGGTCATTTGTGTTAATCGCCGAGTCAAACTCAAAGATGTAAGAAAATCCATAACACCCGCCACTTGCAACTTTGAGCCTTAAAAGCTTCTCGGTGCCCCCTGCCGATTTTTTTTGCAACAAAACATTGGATATTTGTAATGCTGCAGCTGGAGTGATGCTAAGCTGGCTATCTTGCAAAATGCCAGCAAATTGATGTGTATTTTGCATAAGTTATTAATTGGTAGCAAAAATTGTCTCGCAATAAGGGCAAACTGCACAGCCATCCTGTATTTTAAGATATACTTTGGGGTGAGGCACTTCGCTGCCTTCAAAAACACCATTGCAACTAACTTTTGCCGTGTCTTTTTCAACAAGCACTTTTTTGTCCTGACTTAAATTACTCATAAATAAACATTAATAATTTAATTATTTTTACTTGCAGGATGCACGCTGCAAGCCAAAAATTCCAAGAACCCTATCCAGCAATCCGCCAGTCTTGCTTGCAGATTGGGATATGTTTTTTATGTTAAGGTTCATGCCCTTGGTTGCGGCGGACTCAATAACATCAGGGTTTATGTCGTTATCGTAGCCTTTTTGACCCTCAAATGCAATCCAAAAGTTTTCATCCCTATCGCTTTTACCAGTGTGAATAAACACTTTTACGCCATATGTTTTTTCAATCTCGTAAAGAGAGGATCTTTTGTAGTTAAGTATATAAGATGCAAGCGACTGGGTTGTGTTAACAATTGCGGCCTCAGATGAGCCCCCGTTTTTAACAACCTCATCTCTTATTGACAGGTCAATACTACGCAAGAGGCTTAAAGCTATATATTCCAATGACTTAACAAAGCTAGCACCGCTGCAAGTAGGGCAAAGGTTGCCGGCAAGTTCAAAAAAGCTTGGTCTGGTTCTTTGGCGGGAGATTTCAAGCAAGCCAAATTGACTAATTCTACCAACTTGCACTCTTACACGGTCCTTTGTCATTACGCTGCGAAGTTTGCGTTCCACCGATTTTTTGTTGGAAAAACGCATCATATCAATAAAGTCCACAACAATAAGTCCAGAGAGGTTTCTTAGTCTTATTTGTCTTGCAATTTCGTCTACGGCTTCAAGATTTGTCTTTGTTGCAGTTTCCTCAATGTCTTGCTCTGCGGTTGCCCTGCCGGAGTTTATGTCTATGGCAACTAAAGCCTCTGTTTGCTGTATCACAAGAGAACCCCCAGATGGCAAATTAACCTTTGTGCTAAAAAGCTGTGCAATTTTGTCCTCAACTCCGTATCTTGTAAAAACTGGCGATTTGCCGTAGTAATTAACAAGGTTTATTTTGCCAGAATCGCTAATTTCGTTAAGATAGTTTTTTACATCTCTGTAGCCTTGGTCGCCCTCAACTATGACCTCTGTTACATCTTGGTCGCAATAGTCACGCACGGCCCTGCGTAGTATGTTATCCTCCTCGTGTATAAAGGATGGAGCCTCGGCTTTAAGGGTGCGGTCTCTAATTGAGTTCCAAAGATTTAATAGGTACTGGCAGTCTTTTTTAAGGTCGGTATCGCTTACGCCCTCTGCTGCGGTTCTTGCAACAACGCTTGATGTTATTGGTATTGAAAAGCTAGTTAATGCAGATTTAATTCTGCGTCTTTCGTCCGCCTCTGATATTTTACGAGATATGCCATTGCCCTTAAGGCTGTTTGGCATAAAAACTAAAAATCGCCCAGCAAGAGACAGGTAAGTTGTAAGTGTTGCACCCTTGTTGCCCCTTTCTTCCTTTAAAACCTGCACCAAAAGCAATTGGTCTTTGTTGATAACATCGGATATTTTGTATCTTTTGCTTCTGATGATATTTTCAAATTTTCTAAGGTCGTAGCTGGACTCCTGAGCTATATTATCTTTTACCGAGTCCAGTATTGTCTTGTCGCCACCATCCTCTTCGTCAGACTGAGCTTTAGAGCCAGAAGATCTATTGTCCTCATCGCTGTATCCATCGTCAAAGTCGGAACGCATTTGCTTTATAATATCCTGCTTGTCCTCGTTTGAAATTTGGTAGTAGTCAGGGTGAATCTCTGAAAATGGCAAAAATCCGTTTTTACCAACACCAAAGTCAACAAAGGCAGCTTGCAAACCCTGTTCAATACGAACAACTTTTGCAAGATAGATGTTGCCCCTAACTTGGCTGCGGTCCTTGAGTGCAAAGTCAAGATTTTCAAGCTCGCCATCAATTGTTGTGGCAACCCTGATGTTTTTTTCGTGCACCGTATCAACAATGATACGCTTTTTACTTTGTTTTTGATTCATTTGTACTCTTAAAAATTGTAAATATTATTTTAACAAGAGCCCTAAACACATTTTATTGCGGCATAGTTCAGTTATGCAACCAAGTGCAAGTAAATAATGTGTTAATAGGTAAAGCGTTTGGCAGGTCTGCCAATGGGTAGCGCTATCCAGCTGGTTCTACCTTTTGCATTTAACAACGCTTTAAAACAAAAAACATAACTACAAATATCTTAGCACTCAGGCACGCCAAAGCAAGCCTGCAAAATTAATAAAATTTTAGCTCTTAAAAACAATTTTGACACAAAATAAGCTTTTGTCAATTGATAATTTTTTTAATATTTTTTTATCAATTTACCAGATAACACTTAAAGAGCATTTTGATTTGTAAAAATAGCACAAATTATATTTGTAATTTTACCACTACCTAAAAACCTTTATAAATTTTTGATGTAGTTTTTGGAATAGCCTACCTTTTTAAGCGTAAATTTTTGACACAAAACATTTTTATCCCATTTTTTTATTGCATATTTAATATGTTTTGTATAAATTTACATTGTATGTTTAAGATGTTTTTAGTTTTACAAACATTTTGCTGAGGCATGGTGTAAATGTAATAGGTAAGGCATGATGTATTTTTATTTGTAGCTAGCTATTTTTTATGTCAAAAATTAACCAAGATATTGCAGCGGGTGATGCAAAGACTAATCTTTTGCAAATAGTTAAATTTATCGTTACCTTTGGATACTCTGGTTTGTTAAAGCCAGCAAGTGGCACAATGGGTACTATTGCTGCTTTTGTTGCATATTACTTGTTTGGCATAAATACTCTTAGTGTTTTGGCTCAGCTAATTATTGAGCTTTTTGTTTTTAGTTTAGGTTTTTTTGCTACACGCATTTATATTGCAGGCAAAAGCGACCAAGACCCTAGCGAGATAGTAATAGACGAGGCGGCAGCAATTATGTTTTGCCTTACTTTGGTATCTGCATTAGTACCTTGTTTAAATGTTACGGACTACTCCAATATTATTTACTTTGCAAATGATTACACAAAGGTTAGTGCCATATTTCATGATTATTTCTTTGGTTTATTTAATAGCAATCGCATGTGGTATTCCAACGCTCTTATCCATATGACTCTTTTTGAAGTTTTGCTTGCCTTTGTTTTTTTTAGAGTCTTTGATATTTTTAAGATTACTCCGGCAAGCTATTTTGATAAAAAAGTTAAAAATGCCTTTGGTGTAATGATGGACGATATTGTGGCAGCAATATACTCTGCAGGGATTGTGATAAGCCTTGTTTTCTTTTCAATAAAATTTTATAAGTTTATACCTTAATTAAAAATTCATGACAAATCGATTTTTAATCATTTTAACACCACTAAGACTTGTGGAGGTATTGCTGATATTCATTTTTTTGCGTTTTACAACACTTAAAACAGAGGTTTGGATTGCAAGGGCATTATCGTGCTGCGGTTGCTTATTTGTTAAACTTGGGCAATCGCTCTCGCTAAAGCCTTATCTTGTGGGGCAAAAGATGGCAAAAAGTCTAAGTGGATTGCAGGAGTCAATTCTTTATACCCCAAAACTAAATCCAAGAAATGTTTTGCAAAAACATTTTGATAAGCTTGGCATAAATCTTGCATTTGAAGATATTTTTGAATTTGTAGACGCAAAGCCAATTGCAAAAGCATCTGTTGCTCTAGTCTACAGGGCAAGGCTTAGCAGCAAGGCGATGAAGTTTTACAATTTTAAACACAAGGATGTTGCGGTAAAGATTGTCAACAAAGGTTTTTACAAACGCCTGAAAGCAGATATTTTAATCGTTAATCTTATTGCTTTTTTACTTGATAAATTCTCTAAAAAACTTCGGTCAATTGATATAATATCAATTTGCAAAACAGTTTTTAGTGCAACTCTTGCCGAGTTTGACCTTGGGCTGGAAGTTAAAAACTACGCTCTATTAAGGCAAAATTTGTGCCTTGATGATGGATACGACCTGCCATGCTTACTTACAAATCTTAGTGGTAAAGATGTTTTGGTAAGCCAGTGGATCGATGGATTTACACTCTCCAAAACTAACCTTATTCAAGATTACAAACTAGACAAAACCAAGATTGCAAAAAGTATTATCAATCTATACTGCTTGCAGGTTTATAGGGATGGGTGCTTTCATGCCGACATGCATCCGGGCAATCTTATCATAAATCCTCAAAACTACAAGATTTACCTTATTGATTGTGGCAATGTATCGCTCTTGTCAAAACAGGACCGTGTTGCCGTTGCAAAAATTTTATACTATTTTTTAAAACACAACTACAAAGCCGTTGTTGGCGAGTACTTAAAAGCAGGATATATAAATTCATCAATTGACATTGAGGCATTTACGGCATTTATATCCCAAATTGGCGAGGCTATAGGGGGTAATAAAACATCAAATGGTAGAGACATGTCCGCCATACTTAGTAGTATTATTGAGGCTTCTGAGAGGTTTAACATTAAAACCCAGCCTCAGCTTTTAATGCTGCAAAAGGCAATTTTGTATCTTGAAGCCTGCGTATATAGCATAGACCCGCATTTTAACATCTGGCAAGAGATGAAGCCATGGATGAGCTCTTGGTTTAAAGCCCAAACCTCGCCGGTTGCTAATTTAATTAATATTGCAAAAAATGGATTAAAGCATTTGATGTTAAACTTTGCAAAGCACAATACAAATTTATGACTAAAATTATGACACAACCCCAAAAGCAACCCCAAACGCAAAAAACAGAGCCAGTTTTAGTGCTTGGCAGCTCATCTGCAGCAAGGCTAAGGCTTATTAAAAACCTAGGCTACGAGCCACAAATAACTCTTGCCCCAGATATTAACGAATATCCTCTTAAGGGCGAAACCCCAATGGCTTTGTGTAAAAGGCTTGCTTTGCAAAAAGGTCTTGAGGTTTGCAAAACTCTTGCCACGCACGGCAAGATAAACCCAAAAGCAAACTTGCTAAATCATAGTTTAACCTTTGAAGATATAAAAAACAATGGGGCGGTTGTTGTAAGCGGCGACACTGTTGCGGCAGCAGGTAGAAGGGTTCTTGAAAAAACCTACGACAAGGATGAGTGTAGAAGGTATTTAAATTTAATATCTGGGCGTAATCACAGAGTTTATACAACGATATTTGTTGGCTACTTAATTTTTAACAATCAAAGCAGTGAGCTGGAAATTAAAAATCATACTTGCAAAATTGTTGAAACTCGTTTAAAATTTAAACTCCTAACACCGCAGGAAATAGAGAGCTTTTTAAGCACAAACCAATGGCAAGGCAATGCAGGCGGCTACACAATTGGTGGTTATGCAGAGCGTTTTGTTATTAGTATCAACGGTTCTTATTCCTCTGTTATAGGTTTGCCAAGTTATCAGGCAGATTGTTTGCTGTCGCGATATTTTTGTAACAAAAATTGTAATTAAAGCAATGTTTGGAGGTATGTTTGGGGGCATGAGTCTTAATAGACACAAGTCAAAAAAAAGAGGCATAGCTAAATACGAGTGCTCTGCATCGTTTTTTATACCTTACTTGCGACACTACAACTCTAGTACTATACTCACTAAAAACGGCGAGCTTTTAAGTATTATCAAGGTATCAGGGTTTTCGTTTGAAACAGCAGATGATGACGACCTAAACCTAAAAAAAGAGAGTCGCAACAACTTATTGAAAGGTTTTGCAACTGGGCAGTTTGGGGTGTATTTTCATACCGTGCGTAAAAAGCATCAGGCTTATCCAGACGGCAAGTTCACCGATACAGTTTGCCAAGGCATAGATGACGAGTGGCGATTGAGGCACGAAAAAGATTACACATTTATTAACGAACATTATATCACCATAGTTCGCAAAACAAACAAACTTGAGGAAGGCTTTAACAAGATTGCAAAAAAAATTGCAAGTCGCAAAAAGGCAAAAAAAGAATCTTTTGACGAAGAAGATCTTGAAGAGGAAGTTAAAAAAGAAATGGAAAAAGTGGAGGGTGAGATTTTAAAGGAAAATCATTCTCAGCTTGAAGAGGTTAGAGATAGAATAATCAACTCCCTTTCGGGCTATGGGGCGGAGCTCTTGGAAGCAAAAAAAACTGCGGATGGATTTTACTGCCCAATGCTGGAGTTTTTGGGCATTATTTCAAACTGTTGCCAAGGGCAAAAAATGCTCGTGCCCAACATACCAATAGACAAATATTTACAAAGAGTTAGGCTTTATTTTGGTGGTAAAACCGGCGAGTTTATATCTGCAACGGGCGAGAAGAAGTATTTTTCTATTATTAGCCTTAAAGACTATCGTAACACAACGCATGCAGGCTTGCTTGACCCTTTTTTGCAGCTGCCTTTTGAGTTTGTAATGTCGCAATCATACTTTTTTATAGACAAGATGATTGCGGTTAACAAGTTGCAGTTGCAGCAAAGACGGCTTATTCAGTCTGAAGATGTTGCAATATCGCAAATTGCCGAGATTAACGAGGCATTGGACTCCTCAATGTCTGGAAGGTTTGCCTTTGGTAATCACCATATGACAGTTATGTGTATAGCTGATAGCATGAAAGAGCTGGACTCCAATGTGTCGCAAACGGTAGTTGAGTTTTCAAGCGTAGGTATTAATGCCGTGCGGGAGAGGTTTAACTTGGAGCCTGCATTTTGGTCGCAGTTACCGGGTAATCAATCTTTTATTGGGCGTAGGTCAATTATTAATAGTATGAATGTTGCATCCTTTGCCTCTCTTCATAACCATCCATCTGGCAAAAGGAGCGGTAATCATTGGGGGGATGCGGTAACAGTTTTTAATACAACATCGGGTACGCCTTACTTTTTTAGTTTTCATGTGCGGGATGTGGGGCATACAATGATTGTAGGGCCAACCGGTGCAGGTAAAACTGTTTTGATGAACTTTTTATGTGCTCAGGCACAAAAATTTAATCCAAAAATCTTCTTTTTTGACAAAGATCGTGGTGCGGAAATATTCGTAAGGGCAATTGGGGGCAATTATATTTATCCATCGGCCGCAGAGTATTCTGGCTTTAATCCATTGCAACTGGCGGATACTTACGACAACAGAGTGTTTTTGGAGGGATGGTTTGTTGCAATGCTAACCTCCGCTGGAGAGTCTTTGGCGGCGGAAGATTATGCCGTTATCAAGCAGGCAGTTGATGGTAATTACAAATTGCCACGCGACCAAAGAACCCTCGCCAATGTATCGGCATTTTTTGGCATGGAAAAAATCGGTAGTCTTGCAAACCGCCTTTCAAGGTGGCATGGCAGTGGGTCAAAAGCAAAACTTTTTGACAATATGGAGGATACAATTGACTTTTCGCATGGTAGAGTCTTTGGCTTTGAAATGGGCGATTTACTCAAGGATAAAATTGCCTTGCCGCCCACTTTGGAATATCTCTTTCACCGTATTGCTGGTTCTTTGGACGGCAGCCCAACCATGATAGTTTTGGATGAGGCTTGGGCGCTGATTGACAATCCAGTTTTTGGACCTAAAATTAAAGACTGGCTAAAAGTACTTCGTAAGCTTAATGCAATGGTTGTTTTTGCTACTCAGTCCGTTGAGGATGCAACAAAAAGTGGTATTAGCGACACCTTGGTACAGCAAACTGCAACGCAAATCTTTTTACCAAATCTTAAAGCAACAGAGGAATATCGCCGCACATTTATGCTTACCGAGCGAGAGTTTAATCTTGTTAAAACAACTGACCCAGGCACCAGATTCTTTTTGGTAAAGCAGGATAGTAATGCAGTTATCACAAGAATCAACCTTGCTGGCATGGATGATGTTGTGTCTATACTATCGGGCAGGGTTGAAACTGTTGAACTTTTAGACAAGATACGCGTCAAGGTAGGCGATGCACCAAGTGCGTGGCTACCTATCTTTTTAAATACCCTGCATCAGGAAAAGATGAAAAAGAAAGCTGAAAAAGCCGCTGAGGAAAGCGGTCAGTAGACCTTGACGCCAATAGAGCAAGATATGTTAGCTGGCTACAGAGAGAAGATTAAGGCTTTGTAAAATTTCATTAAAAATTGTTGATTCATCTCCTTTAGAGGCATCTATGATGATGATTTTTGTGTTTTTGTGTATCTTTGCAATCTGCAGATTGTTATTTTGAGTGTAAATTAGATTGTAGTAATCAACCATCTTAGATATATTTGTAGATGTTTGTGCGTCAAATGAATCAAATAACTCTCGGCAATGCAATCTTTGCAATGCTTGCTCTGGGGTTAGTTGCAAGTAGATTGTTATGTCTGGCATTATGGAGTTTAGAAACATTTGATGATTTTGCATGACAAAATCAAGCCCAAGCCCCCCTTGTAAACCTTGATAAACAAGGGTGGAGCCAATAAATCTATCGCATAGAACAATTTTACCCGCCTTAAGAGATGGTAGGATAACCTTTTGAACATTTTCCATTCTTGCTGCGTTAAGTAGCAGTAGCTGAGTTTTGCTGTCTAGTGATTCGTTTAAAATAATTTGTCTAAGTTTAAGGGCTAGGTCGTTGCCGCCTGGTTCTTTTGTTGCAACGCAAGGAATATTTTTGCTTAAAAAATGGCGATAAAGCATTTCAATTTGCGTTGTTTTGCCGCTACCATCAACGCCTTCAAAGCTAATAAACATTATTTTGAGTACTAAACCTTGTTTGCTTACTATTGTTTTGCTTTGTATTGTTGACTATATTTTGCATTTCATAAAGCATATGGCTTACCTCTGGAGCTGTGTTATCACCTTGGATTTTACTAAGTTTTGAAAGATAAAAAGCAGATTTGCTAGCATGTTTTATGGATTTTTCATGCAAAAGGTAATAAAAGTAGCCTAGCATCAGAAGTATATCTTGATTGTTTTTGCTAAAAAACAACATTGCTTTTAACCTAAAGCATGCATCAAAATAGTTGCCTTCGTCAAATTGTTTTTTTGCACAATTTATATTGGACTGAGTGATATCGCTAAGAGCATGATGAATGTCCTTTGTATTTGTCTTTACAAAGTTCCAAGAGGTTGTAAGGACCTCGGTGATAAATATCAAGCCTTCCAGCACATAGTGTTGTAGTAAGTAGCCAAATTGCCCCCATGTTTTGTATTGGGTTGTTTGGTCTTTGTATTCTTGCCTCTTTTTTTTGTGGTAAAAAATTATATTTTTACTTGCTTTAAGCCGAGTTCTTCTCATATATTTCGATATAATCAAGATACTTTTTTACAAAGTCATGGCTACCAGTTAATATAGTCTCGCATTCAATTATAAGTTTAGACATTAAATACATAGATCTTGCATTTTCTATCAATATGGATTTGCAGTCTATAAAGTCTGTTAAAATAGACTTGCAAGTTGCTGCGTCGCCGGATGCAAACAAAGCTTTGGCATATATGTAGCAAGCTGTTGAGTTGTTTTTGTTTTGCGAGTAAATTGCAGATGCTATACGCAAACGCCTTTTGATACTAAAGTTTTTGCAGTAAAGCTCGTAGTATCTAATGTTTTCAATTTTTAAATGATTGACAAAATTGCGTAAAAATAATCTTTTATCAATTTTTTTAAGGGAATCAGCCAGAACCTCTTTGTCGCCTTGCTCACGCATTTTGCGTATTATGCCTTTGTAAAGCCTTTTTGCACTACGAATTTGAAAAAGATATTTAATTTTTAAAGTAGCAGCAAGCATTTTAAAACAGATGTAAAATAAGATTGCAAAAAACCCCAAAACAAAACCTGATGTTGTGTAGATTTTGTAATCAAAAATTTTAAACGTTATACTTGTTTGGTTGCTGTCTGCAGCTTTGTATATAAAAACTAAAGCACAGATTAAAATTGCAAGCTTTATTGAAAGGTATGTTGCTCTGCTAATTTTGATTTGTTTTATCTTAGACAAAATGTTTTGCATATATTTTTTGAATATGTTTTGCATTTTAATGTGATGCAAGAGCCTCATTAATATAAATGCAGCTTAAAAGAGAAAAGATATAAGCTTGCAAAAATGCAATAAATAACTCAAAGGCTGTAAGAACAGATAAAAACACCAAAGGAACCACGCCAAAAATAGCCATTGGTGCAACAAATCCAGCTATTACTTTTAACACTGTGTGTCCTGCCGTCATATTAGCAGCAAGACGCAAAGCTAAAACAAAAGGTCTGACCAAAAACGAGAATAGCTCAACCACAAAAACCAAAGGCGCTACAAACAAAGGAACTCCCTTAGGGCAAAAATGCAAAAAATAAGCAGGACCCTGATTACAAACCCCTATGATAACAACCGAGAAAAACACAAAAATAGCAATGATAAGCGTTGTTGCTATGTGGCTTGTTATGGTAAATGTGTAGGGTATCATGCCAAATATATTGGAACACAAGATAAATGTAAAAACACTAAAAACAATTGGCACATATTTTAGCCCTGTGTGAGGGATGTTTTCCCCCACTAGTTTTACGATAAATCCGTATGCCCCTTCGCACAAAAGCTGCGATTTGGATGGAACAATGGACTTTTTACGGGTCGCAAGCAAAAAAAATGTGCCAAAGACCCCAAGAATAATCAATGCAACTAAGGATGAGTTTGTAAAGCTAACATCTAAACCAAAGATGTTTATATCAAAGATTTTTTTGATTTTAAATTGATCCATCGGGTTGTGATGTGCACCGGACATAAAACTAAAACACTAAAAATAAAATTGATGTATTATACCAAACACTTTAAACGATATTTTTTAATTGTCAAAAATTTGTTAAATTTTTAGGTAGGCACAAACAATGTCAAATGTAATTTTGAAAGTGGAATTAGTATTTTGCAAAATCAAATTATTAATTGTGCTGTATTTCCTTTATTTTGCCATTTTCTATTTTAAATTGCTTGTATGTAAAAATCTTTTTCTCTTTTCCACAGTTGCTTAAATCCGGCATGTGGCGATTTGTTGTTATAAAAACCTGCACTCCTTTATTAACAAATTCATCCATAATAATGGTGTACATTCTTTTCATTATATTGATATCTTCGCCTTGATATAATATTGATTCAACGGCACTAAGATGTGCATCAAATTCATCAAGAATCAATACATCAGGTTTTTTTTCGTTTTTTGTTAAAAGCCACAAAACAAATATTGTTCTTTCGCCCGGCGATATTCTGTCAATAGGAATAGTGGTTTTTGATTTGTGATTTGGGTTGCTAAATAAAAGCCATCCAGATTCAGCATTTGCAAGGTTTAGCCTTGTTGGTATAGCTAATGCCTTAAAAAAGTTATTGCAATCATTAATTAAGTCCTGATTGTTAGTTAGTTTAGTGATGGTTCCGTATTCTTCCTCAAACTCTCTGCAGATGGTTGGTCTTATGGATGATGTATTAGTGTATCTTTGTATTTCGGGATAAGATTTAAAATGCTGTACCGAAGCCAATAAAGATCTAATCTTGTGATTATTTTTATACTTATCAACAATATTTTTTAGCAAAAGAGTTTTACCAGATCCGTTTGCACCCTTTATAATATTTAAATGCAAATCTGGAGTGAATGTTTGTTGTTTTAAAACCCCATTATCATCTACTTCTATATGGCTAATGCTCATAAAAACTTATAAAGACATCTACTTGATAGACGAAGCTGGCGATTGGGACATAGCCCAACATTACTAGCTTTAAAAGCCAGAAATTTGCCAATAAGCTACATCGTAATCTTATTTACCCTAAATTAATTCTAACTCTTGAATTTTTTTTTGCAATTATTTTTTAAAAAAAGATTAAACTCTTTGCAGCAGTAAAAGGCAATTAAATTAATGCAAAGTTGTGATTATAGTAAAATACTTGCAAAAACAAATTTTAGCTTTAAACTTAGGTTGCAAAATGTAAAAATTGATTTGTTTTTTATTTAATTGTTATGGCTTTAGTTGGGGTGTTTCCGGGTCAGGGGTCGCAGTATATCGGTATGGGTAAGGATTTTTATAATAATTTTGCTATTGCAAAGGACGTTTATCACGAGGTAGATGATGTGCTTAATTACAAGCTAAGTGAGTTAATCTTTAACGGCACCGAGGAAGAGCTTAAACAAACAGACAAAACTCAGCCAGCCTTAATGGCAACATCTATTGCAATTGTTAGAGTTCTTGAGGCGGAATGCGGTTTAACGACTAAGCATTTTAGATACTTAGCTGGGCACTCGCTTGGTGAATATTCGGCACTTTGTTTTGCGGGGGCAATTAGCCTTAAGGACACAGCCTTGGCATTGCAGGCAAGGGGCAGGGCAATGATGGATGCATCGTTAAACTACAAAGGGTCAATGCTTGCTATTGTTGGCTTTACGGATGAAGCCTTGGATAATTTAATTAAAGAAGCCCTTGTAAAAAATCCTGATAGCATCTTGGTTAAGGCAAACGACAATGCAAATGGGCAGATGGTGCTAAGCGGTAGCGTGGCAGCAGCTGAATACGCCGCTCAAAATGCAAAAGCTTTTGGCATAAAAATGGCGGTTGCGATTCCTGTCTCGGGTGCTTTTCACTCTCCCCATATGCAGGCTGCAACAAGCAAGATGCAAGAGTTCTTGGATAGTATTACAATTAATACCCCTGCAGTGCCTGTAATACAAAACTACAATGCAATGCCAGTAAGTGAGCCTTTGCAAATTAAGCAAAATTTAATTAAGCAAATTGAAGGCTCTGTTAAATGGAGGCAAACTATGATGTTTTGCGAGCAAAATGGCATTACAAACCTTGTTGAAATTGGGGCGAAAAATGTCTTATGTGGGCTTTGCAAACGCACGGCACCAAGTATAGTTCCAACATCTATTGAAAAAGTTGAAAATATAAACCTCCTACAATCAATTATTGAACAAATTAAAAATGAAGCTTAAAAATAGCAAAAAAAACAAAAATAGCGACTACGCAAGCCCTGCAAGAATAGCAGGTTTTGAAAGTGATAGCGAGACAATTCTATCCGGCAAAAAAATTTACAAGCATCCTTTGCTGCATTTAATTGGCGTGCTTACAAAAATATCTTTTGTAATTTTTACCTTGATTGCAATTGTTGCAAGTGTTTATTTGTTTATTTGGTTTAAAAACTTTCAAAGCAAACTGCCGGACTACGAGCAGCTAAAAAACTACAACCCCAACACTGTCACAAGGCTGTACTCCAAATATGGCACGGTAATAAATACAGAGTACAACGAGCACCGCATATATGTACCCATTAAAAACATTCCGCAAAAGTTGCAGCAAGCATTTATTGCGGCAGAGGATAAAACATTCTACTCAAACATAGGTATTGACATGTTAGCAATTTTTAAAGCCATAATTAACGATGCAATTTACATGCTAACAGGGCATGGCTCGCTTGTTGGAGGGTCTACAATCACTCAGCAGGTGGTAAAGAACTTAATTTTAACAAACGAAAAAACAATTTCCCGTAAGTTTAAAGAGATGATACTTGCCATAAAGGTAACAAAATTTTTAAAAAAAGATGAGATACTTGAAATTTACCTTAATCACATATTCTTAGGTAATAATTCCTACGGCGTTACAACGGCAGCCATGAACTACTTTGGCAAAGAGCTCAAATATCTTACAATATCGGAATGTGCAATTTTGGCATCCTTGCCAAAGGCACCTTCAACACTTAATCCAAGCAAGGGATTTGAAAAGGTAGCAAACAGACGCAACTGGGTAATTTCGCAAATGCAAGAGGATGGATTTATCAATAGCTTTGAAGCAAGAGACGCAAAAGAGGAGCAGGTTTATATCAAAAAAATTAAGCCTGAGGCTTTTAGCGATGTTAGTGCAAATGCGTTTTCGCAGGCTGCAATGCTTGAGCTTAAACAAAATGTCAACATAGAGCAAATTACTGATGGATATTATATTCAAACAACGCTTAACGACGAGGTTCAAAGAGCACTCTATTCTGCGTTTAGAAAGGGGCTTGAAGTCTACGACAAAAGGCACGGATATAGGGGTGCTATTGATAAAATATCTAAAAAAGCCTTTGCAAAAAAGGACAAATTTACCGATGCCCGCATCTGCTCCCAGCTTTTAAAACTTGCGGATATAAACAATCAAAAAAGTGATTTTTCTATAGCCGCAATATCATCTGTGTCCCAAGATAAACTTGATATAATTGTCAAACATCCATCAGCGGATTTAAAAACAAAGCAAATTAACAAAAATTTAATTATTGAACCTAGCTTTGACGGCGAGGATGAGGAAGACAAGTTAAACAATAAGCTGCAAGTTGCTTTTTGCACTAAGGCAAGTATTGCAAAGCAAAATTTTGCATGGGCTTTTGCCGGCAAGCAAAATATTACAAAGGACGATGTTGAGAAAAAATTTGCTACATCCGATGTTATTGCTGTCCGACAAGTGGATGCTGGGCAGGGGCAAATTACAAAAGATTACTCTTTGGAGCAAGTGCCGTTAGTTAATGGCTCTGCAATAGCACTGGACCCTAGAAGCGGCAAGGTACTTGGCATGGTTGGGGGTTATTTTGATAATAAGGGGGATTTTAACCGTTCTACTCAAGCTATGCGTCAAACCGGCTCCGTAACTAAGCCATTTTTGTATCTATCTGCTTTTGAAAATGGCTTTAGCCCAGCCTCATCTGTAATGGACGCACAGATTACTCTTGCCGGTGCCGATGATAACGCTTGGACGCCGCAAAACAGCAATCATACATTTAAAGGTCTTGTGTCTCTTAGATACGCCTTGGAACACTCCCTTAATGTGCCAACCGTAAGGCTTGCTGAAAAGCTTGGAATCAACAAAATTGCAAAAACTTATCGCAAACTTGGTCTTTACGACGAGTCCAGACCTATACATGATTTTTCGGTAATTCTGGGTGCTATGGAAACAAACCTAATATCCGTTGCAAGAGCCTTTGGCATTATTGCAAATGGGGGCTATTTTTTTGAACCTATTTATATTGAGTATGTATCGGATAAAAACGGCAAGCTTATATATTCACGCAAGACAATTTGCATTGAAAAGCCAAATTTGTTGCAGCCTCAGGACACTCCTGCTGAGGATTTGGGTAAAATTGACGAAACCAGAGCCTCAAAATGCAATGCTAAAAAGCAAAGTGTTTTTACAAAAATTATTGCTGATGATGTGGCTTATCAAATTACCTCTGTGCTTGAAGGCGTTGTTAAAAGAGGGACTGGCATTAGGGCGTCCTACCTTGGGCTACCGATAGCTGGCAAAACAGGAACCACAAATAAGGCTGTGGACTCGTGGTTTGTTGGCTTTTCGCCAAATGTTGTAATTGCGGTGCATGTTGGTTTTGATAAACCTCAAAGCCTTGGTGAAAACGAATACGGGGCAACAATATCCTTGCCAATTTTTGCTCAGGCAATGCAGTATATTTATCCAATCACTTCCCCTCGTGGTATAGCTGCATTTAAAGTACCTGCCGGCATAAGGTTTGAGGCAGTAGATTACAGGACGGGTCAAAAGCAATTTGAAGCATCTCAGGACACAAGACTAATTAGTGAAGGATTTAAACTGGGCGACAAGATAGAAAAGCAGCAACAAAGTGAAGATTACGATTCCTTTGGCTACGAAGATACAGCTCAATCAGCTAGTCAAGACAATGCCACTGATGATGCTGAGGTTGAAAGCACCGATGCCTCACTATCCAAATTGCAGCAAGGTAATCCTGCATCGCAATCATCGCAGCAACAAAATCAACAAATTATTAACAACTCTCCTGCGGCGCCAAATAAAAACTTTGACTTTTTTGATGGTAACATCTTGGAAGAAGAAAAAGAAGAAGGCACAGGCACCGATTACGCAGATATGTAAAAACCTATACCTAAAAAAATAGGATGGCATTATTGATTTGCAGGTAGATTATTACTGCTTTGAGCAAGTTCATTGTGTTGTTGTATTGAAATAATATCAAGCTCACGAGATAGAGAGTTTGCAACCTCAACCCCAAATGCCTCGCATTCATCCGAAAAAGAATTGATTTGCCAGCTTAAACTATTATAAAAAACTATAGCGGGTATGCAAACGCCAAAGGACACAACAAGGGGTAGTAAAGAATCTGCAAGACCAGGCAAAACAGCAACTATATCAACAAAGGCACCAGCTGAAGATATTTCTTTAAATGTTAAAATAATGTTCCAAATAGTTGCCATTAGTCCTAAAAATGGCACCGTTGCAGAAATGGTAGCTATGGAATTGATGCCACTTTTGCATTCTTCAATAATAAGCAACTTTTCGGCACTGGACATGCACGACATCCGAGCTTTAATATTATGCTTAATATCCTCGGCATAGGGCTGAGTAAATTTAATTTTTGTAATATTAGATTTTTTTAACTCTCGCATAGCAACAAAAAATATCCTTGCTGATGGCGAGTGAATTACAGGCTTGTCTTTAAGCTTGTTGTAAAGTTTGTCTAGCATTTCACCTGAGTGGTATTCTTTTTCAAAGTTTTTAAAAAGTGTTTTTTTAATTTTTAGTATCGTCATCTTCTCGGCAAACAAAGCCCAAGACCATATGGCCATACCTAGCATAAAGAACGCAAGGAACTTTACAAAAAGCCCCATATGAACTATTGCTAAAAAAACAGATACCATTTTTAAGTATTAAAATCTAATATATTTTCAAAACTATCTAAATTTCCGGGCAAACCTCTCTAACGGCCTGCTCGGTAGACATCGTAGTAATCTTTGTTGCATCATTTGGATCTTTTACCTCAATATATCTTTTTAGCAAAACTAATGCTATGCTTTTTGACCCAAAAAGCAAGGCAAGACCCACGGCAAGTATTACAATTGATGTCCATGTTACTTTGGCTAAAAAAAATTGAATACCCATAACAACAATTGCACCAAGTGCTATAGCCCTGCCGATACGCCCTTGCACAAAAACAATTACATCGCATAAAACATTTGCCGCAACATTATCTGTGCTAGTGGGGGTTACGCCTTTGTGGAAATCCTCTATGCCCGGCACCTCATCATCGCTAGCAATGGTTGCCGAGGCGACAACAGGGTAAACTGCAGCAGAGCAAACAAATAAAACTTCAATAGCCATGCATATTATTAATACAAATCCTTTAAGCTTTCGTGGCATAAATATTAAAAAACAATGTTTATAAAAATATTATAATTGTTTTTTGCAAAGCTTGCAACATAATTTTTGCGTGCAAAATTAATACTGTACCAAATCAGCTTTTACAATTAAAATGATTTGTAAATTAGATTTAAAAATAGCAATTCCTATTTGCCTTGAGCGTCTTTATCGTCTATGAGGATTTTGAGGGTTTCAAGCTCGGCTTTTTCCTCGGGGTTTAAAAGTTTGTTTGTAGATAGCTTTGTGTAGATTGTTTTTGCACCCTCTTTGTCGTTGCTATAAAACTTGCTAAATGCAAGATTGATAAGTGACAAAACCTCACTGCCATAATACTGCTTAGCAACTGATAGCAAAAAATACAATTTAGCTTGATAGGATTGTTCTTTTGCCGTTGCAAGCTCTTTGTTTATTTCTGCTATGTCGTTAGCTAAAAGATTAATCGCATTTTTATGCAGAGCTATGCTGGTGTTAAAACTTTTATACAGCAATTGCCTTGTTACAAACAATGGTTTGTTAGCAGCATTTGCGTTTTTAATGGCGGTAGAGTAGTGACGCAAGGCATCTTGCAGGTTAGATTTTGCAAAGGCTATATCGCCTTGTGTTTCGTTAAAATAAGGGTTTAACGCCTGAGAGGGAAAGCTAGTTGTATATTTGCCAGCTAGGCTCTCGGCTAAGTCCCAGTTTTTTTTACCAATTGCCTTATATATTGCGTAGTAGCTTTTACATTGTTTATTTGTTAAAAAAGATGTGTCGGCGGTGATGGAGGGTTTTATGTCAAAAAATCCGTTAATTTTGCCGTTGATAAGGCAGTGTGCAAGTTTTAAATCTTGCAATTTTTTAGTTTGCTTTGTTTTTGTTGTATTATACTTGGTAAAAAAATCAATCCGTGCATCACTCAATGGGTGGGTTGTGGAGTATTTATCAATATTTTGAATGTATCTTGATTGAATTGTTTTAAGTTTAGTAAAAAGTTCCGTTATGCCATCGTTAGAGATTTGCATTTTTGTTAAGGCATCCAGTGCGTATTTGTCAGCCTCTTCCTCTTGCCCTCTTGTAAAGGCAAGAACCGACCTTTGAAAAACCTGCCCACCTGCAAGCACGGCAGCCTGCACCATGTCCAAACTTTCGCCATTTGCAGACCTTGGCATTGCAAATAAGCCAATTGCAAGAGCGGTTAGTCCAATCAATCCACTTTTTATTGCACTTGTTTGTATTGCAGCGGTGCCACGCACTAGGTGCACACCCTTAATATGCCCTACTTCGTGTGCTAAAACACCGTACACAACCTCTGGGCCAGAGGCGTTAAGAATAAGCCCAAGATTTACAAAAACCTTAAGTCCGTCATACACAAAGGCGTTGATTGCTTGGTCTTTTACAATGTAAAAATCAACTCTTTCTGGGTCAATTTTGTTTGCATGTAAAACATCGCTTAATATTGAATGTGTATAGTCTTCTATTTCGGCATCGTTTATAATATTTATACCATCATCTGCAAAGGCAGCATGGTAGATTGTAATGTTAAAAACTAACGCAAAGCTTATTGCAATGTGGATTAGTTTTACACAGATTTTTTTTAACAACATCTTTATTTTACGCTGCCATCCTCGTTTATAATAACAACCTTTGGTATGTGTATCTTAGCCTCCGCCTCTGTCATCATGGCATATGATGCAACAATTAGCAAATCGTTTTTATACACAAGCCTTGCAGCAGCACCATTAACGCAGCAATACCCATCCTCCCTTACAGGCACGGCATAAGTAACAAATCTGTTGCCGTTTGTAATGTTATAAACATGTACTTGCTCGTTGTTTAAAATATTTGCCTGCTGCAGTAGTTTTTCGTCAATAAATATTGAGCCTATGTAGTCCGTGTTGTTTTCACTAACTTTTATTCTGTGTATTTTGGACTTAAGGAGTGTAAGCATCATAAAGCAAAAATAAAATAACCTTGGGTAGTAATTACATAATAATGTTACTTTAAATTTTAATAATATTCAAGCAAATAAAACACTCTTAACATCAAGACTCTACTTAATTTTTACAAAATACAAAAAAAACTTGACATTACTATTTTTGCAAAATCTTCTACCTAGTTGTATCGTTGCAAAGCTATATAGTATATAGTTGCAACTGGCAAACAAAGCAAAAAACAATGTTAGCCACAAATAATACATTTATATATTTTTTTACTTATATTTTTATACTTTTTTATGCAAGTCAATAGTCTAAAAGAGCTGATTGAGAGGGAGATATCAAACCGTCAATTAAGCGACTTTGTAATTTTACTTGGCAACACAGGCAAACAAGATATAAACGCGAATTTCATGCACTGTGTTAATGACAAACAAAAGATTTATGCTCTTGTTGTTTGTAATGAAACAATCGTCACAAACCTTCATGGTATTAAATTAGATAACGAAATTATTAAAGCTGTTTTGGAAAAAAATAGCGATAAATCTAACAAGTCTATTAGCCCAGATACATTTAAAATTGAACTTTACAGCTCTCATTGGCGTATTGCTGGCCTAGATGGTAAAATAATGAATATTGAAGATGGTTCTTCCGATATTCAGGCGCAGACATGTAGTGCAGGTAGCAAAATTTTAAGTGATATTGAATCATTGTTGAACAGAGAGTTAAGCACACAAGTTAAAAAAAGAATGTTAAAAGGATATGCTACTAATAATTTTTTTAAAACATTAAAAACCAAACAAATACAACAAAATCTATTGCAAGCAGATAATATTCCACCATATATTCAAAATAATCCTTTAAGAGAAGAAAGTAAAGAGAATTGGGGCAATGCAAGATCGCAAATACCGGAAGAGTTACTAGGAAACGGAGCGGATGAGAGCAAAAGTGACAATGGTGAGCCAGCAATACAAGTGATTCAAGAAGTGCGTGAAAATAATCAGATTTTGCCTCAAGAGTTTTCACAATTCATTCAATCACATATTTATTTACAAAGTAAAAATGTAGACGATTTTTTGCAAGAAAATGAAGATGATGTTAGTCAAGTGATGAAGCGTGGTTTTCGCAGCGGAAGTGTTATGAATCAAAGTGGTAAAGTTATAGATGGTCTGTCGAAATTCCAAGCTAGTTACAACAGTTTTGTAAATAACAATAGTGCCATTCTCGAAACGTCGTCGTTGCATCAAAAACTGAATGATGATGAACGATTGCATAATAATAACAGCATTCATGAAGAGATTAAAGTGATTGATGATGGCGGTGGTGTATATCAAATTAATGAAAATTCATCTAGTTCAGATACAATTGAAGAGATAAAGACAGAGATTGACGAAAGCAAAAAGCAGGCTAACCAATATTTGTTCCATGATGTTAGCGTGTCACCTATCCCTGGAAAGGGAGGCAAAAGTGCTTCACCTTTAATAAAAGTAATGGACGCAATATATGATCGTACTGAAGACGACCAAGCAGGATTTAATCATTTAACTCACAATCGTCAGTCTGCAACGAATGATCTAATTGAATCTAGCAATCCAGATTTTAGTGGAATTCAATATTATTATTCTAATGATTTACAGCTTGAGGGAGTGGATAACAATCAAAGTCCAATACAAGTTTCAGCTCAACAATTAGCAGCATCATCAAAAAGCAAGAAGAGGGGTAATGTGGAAGAAGAAAGTAAAAGTGTAAATAACCAAGGATATCAAACTTCGCAGCAAGTATATCGGGATGCAGTCAATGTTGAAGTTCAAACTGAAAAGAGGACTAATGATGTAGAGGTACAAGTTAGCATGGAGGTTAATGGTGTAGAAGTGCAAACTGATGAAAATAAAAATCTGCAAATAGAGCAACATATTGCAACGGATGAAATAGCTAAAAATGACAAATCAGTACAGGTAGGTGGAGGGGGTCGTAAGAAATCTAAGAGTAATCGTGATAGATATGAAAAGCTATTGCCCGTTGCCGGTGGTGCTGACAATCGTAAAAAAGCATATTCACAAGGAGGACAGAGAAGTAATCAAGGCGGTAACAATGACGATCAAAATAACATGTTGACTCAAAATGACTATGATCAAAATGATCCTCTTATTTTAAGTGGTTCTGTAAAATATCAATCCCCACTAAACCAAATAAATGTTTATGGAAGGAGAGATCAAGATCCTTCATCTTCTCTTAGAAGCCAAGAATTGCGAGTTGTTGGTATTGTAGAAGAAAGAAAGAGTTTAGATAGCAATTCGCAGCAACGGGACCCAGAAAATGATTATGTCGCAGACTCTTCTAGTAGTAGAAGCCAAGGATCGGAAGGTGAATTGTCCCCCAGACGTAATAATGGATATCTATTCGATACGGATAGGGGGGCAGTAGACGAAAATGGTAATATGTTATATCAAAAGAATAACCAGCAACAGCAGAGTCCTTTAAGCCAAGATGAGAGTTCAATAGTAAAAGTTCTCTATCTTCTTCATCAAAAAATTATTACTCAAGAGGTTGCTAAACGGAAATCTTGTCCAGACGCTCTTCGTCAAAAATTTACCAACTTGAGATCTTCTGATAAAAATACTGTTGTAATAGCCCCCTCAAGAAATAATGATAGAGGTGAGGGCACTGAAAGGCAACATTTGAGCCCTGGTAACCAAGTTTATCCACTAGAACATGGCACTAACGGGGGTAGTGATACAGATAGACAGAATAATGCAGGTGAGGAAATTGAAATGGCAACTGTTACTCAACGCCCACATTACGCTAACGGGGTTAATAATACAAATAGAGATGTTAATTACAATACAACCGGAAATCTTTTGCCAGGTCAACAATCTAAAAATCAAACAGTTGGAGCTACGGCGCAACCTCCAGTTCAGGAAGGTGAAAATGTGGCAGATCTTGAACCTCAGCAGCCTGATGATAATAATATGCCTGAATGGTTGCAAAGCATTATAGACAGTGGCAATTCTCAAAAAGTTTTTAATCACATTGTGTCAAAACTATTTTCTAGAGTGCACACTTACAACCAACGACAGAGTGTTGATCAAAACACTACAGCTGTATTAAAAAATTTAACTGATCCAGCATTCCGTCCACAAATCCCTCAGGAAAAAGCAATTGATCAAAATGATTTACAGTATCTTTTACAAAACTACGAAGATATAAAACAGGCAGCAAGGATTAAGTTTGGAGTGTTTGACAAAAATGGTGTATTTTGTGGTGAAAAATATGATTTTACAGAAGATTCTTTTAAGAAACTTGTTGAAGAGTTTTTGGAATGGAAAAAGCCTGAAAAAGACGGTAAGAAGAAATATACCAGTCAAGAATTTGTTAAATATTGTAGACAGCGTGAGGAAAGTAGACACAAAAAACTCTGTTACTTAGCTGCATTCTTAGTCGTAGCGACAGTGGTGCCATTGGTGGGGGGGATAATATATCTACAAACCAAAAATCGTAACTTGCAAAATGATAATGAAGCACCTACAAATAAGATTAAAGAGCAGAAAAATGCAATTAACCAACTGAATAAACTACAATATTTTGATAAAGACAAGAAAGAGATTAAAGATACCAAAAATCTTGCTGATGCAAGGTATGTAAAGGGACAAGGAATTGATCGATACATATCTTTGTCAATTGAAATTGTTGACGGCAATATTGCTACTGCCGTTGCCGCAAAACCATTAACTAATTTTGAGAAAATAATTTTCAACTCTTTAGATTCTAGCTACTATGATTTTAGCAATAAAGGGCTTAATCTCGTTGCAAATAAGGATTTGATTGTAGTTGATAGCGATAACAAACCTCGTTTTGTGCCAGCTAATTCTACAATTGGTGATAATGCTTTTGGCGAAGCTGTAGATAAGAATGACTTTATTACAAAATTGCTTACTAATAACACAAAACCAATTGCAATACCAACCACAACTGAGGCTTACAATATAAATAACTCCTCAGTAAATCTTATCCACCCTTATCTCTATAATACAACTATTTACTTGGGTGATGATAATACAAAAAACTTAACAATAACAGGAGATGTTAAAACATATTTGAATGCTCATAAAGCACAGGCTGGTGATATAAACCACCTCATTGCTGCTAAGCAAAAAAAAGATACATTAAACATTAAATTTAAAAAAGAAGGGCTTTACCGTAATGATACTAATAGAGGGTATACTCAACTG
>VFQT010001341.1_pt1 | contig 30115 bp, 26 predicted proteins | sample 3512381 | NCBI WGS metagenome assembly VFQT01 (sample SAMN10412376, study PRJNA504923) | tailings metagenome | isolation source: Relicate 2 Philex TSF3 active mining site | place: Philippines: Tuba, Benguet | collected 2017-08-29
TGATGCCGAGTAATTTGCTCAGACCCTCGGCGAATACGGCCCACGGGGAATTGCCGAGGTTCGACAAGATGACGAGTGCATCACCGATACCGAACAACACCAGACCAAACACGAGAATACCGATGCGTACCGGATCGAGGTCCCAACGTGAATTCGCCGTCCACGTGGTGTGTGGCACGGTGCGTGATGGGGTCAAAAACTTGCGCATTGTTGCAAGCTTCCTTTCGCCAAACGGTGCAATACCGTCATGAGTGAGTATGTCTACACTATACCAGACTGGCTCGTGTGTTGGTGTGTCGCATCACGTTGGATGACTAGCAGGGTCACATCGTCGTAAATGCGCCCTTCACTGAAGGCCGCCACATCGTCTGCAATGCTGGTCACGATGTGCTCGGCAGCCAGATGGTGGTTGCGCTGAATCACCTGTGCCAGCCGTTCGACTCCGTATAAGTTGTTGTCTTCGTCGAACGATTCCGTGACACCGTCCGTATAGCACACCAGTACATCTCCTGAGTGGATTTGTACTTCGCGTGTCTGCATGGTGATTTCTTCGATGACACCGAGCGCAATTCCACCCGAACGTAATTCTTGGTAGCTGCCATCAGGGCGCACCAACAGGGGCGGGTTGTGCCCAGCGCAGCAGTATCGCAACGTGCCATGTTCGACATCGAGTATGCCATAAAACAGCGTCACAAACATGCCCGAATCCGAATCGCGGGTAATCCAGCGGTTGGCGCGCACCAACGCTACTGCTGGATCTGATCCATCCAAGGCTGCGGCGCGTACGAGGCTGCGTGACAAGGTCATAAACAACGCCGCTGACATGCCTTTGTCGCTGACATCAGCAATCACAAACCCGAGGAGATTCTCACCATGCGCGCCTTTGAGGGGCCAATAATCATAGAAATCGCCGCCGATGCTCCGTGCAGCGCGCCAATGTGCCTGAATATGCCAGCCTGTAATTTGAGGTGCGGTGTTGGGCAACAACGAGTTCTGGATTTCGCTCGCCAAGCGGATTTCTTCGTTGAGCACTTCGGCATTTTTGGCTTCTTTCTCGAGATTCGCATTCTCAATGGCGATGCCGATTTGGCTGGCTAGACCATTGAAAAGCCGTCGCTCACGGTCACCGAATGTGCGTTCGGGGATGTCGAAATCAGCCAGCAAGATGCCAGGTGTGTTGTTGCGCCCACGGGCGATGAGTACCAGAATATGCTTGCCTGTAAAGGCACGACTGAATTCTTGCTCCTGTGGGATTTCGATGAGTGTGACATTGTCGGTGCTGTGCAACGGCAACCCAAACAGGCTCTCGGGCGAGACGTGCCCATTGAGTTGCTCATGCTCGTCGGGCGACAGCCCAGCCGTGGCGGTAACCTTCAGGCTGTGGCTTGCGTGATTCCACTCCAAATAACAACTGCGTCGGCAATCGAGCAGTCGCAACGGTAATTTGGCCGCACTCTGTTGTAATTCTTCGATGCCAGTGGCGCGGTTGAGCTCATCAGATGCCTGAAGCAACACGTTGAGGCGCCAGGCTTCTTCGCGCTGTGCACTAAATACACGGGCGCGCTCGAGGGCGAGCCCGACTTGGTCGGCCAGTGACTGCATCACAAATTGGTCGGTCTCTTGGAAGCTCCACCGCTCCGAACTCTGCACATCGAGCACGCCCACGATTTCGCCGTCGAAGCGCACGGGTACGGCGAGTTCGCTCTGTGTCGCCGGGTCGTCTTCCAAATAGGTGGGGTCGTTATGCACGTCGTTGGACATGACCGAGCGCCGTGAGCGAATCACATCGCGGATAATGCCGTGTTCGGTGTCTGTGAGAATTTCTTGCATGCGTAATTTGAAGTGCTCTTCAGCGGTGCTCGCCCGCAAGATGGCGTGTGCTTGATCATTGACCGCAATGTAGTGAATTGGGTGGTAGCCGAATGTTTCACGAATCAAATGCAGCATTTCGCTAATCAAATCATCGGGGTCACGCGGCCGCGACAAGCGCGCACTGAAGTCCTGCAGAGCTTGTAATTGCCGAGCCCGATCTCGGGCCGATTGGAACGTCCGTGCCTTGACAATCGCAACTGCCGCTTGGTCGGCAATCTGGCTGAGCAAGTCTTTGTCGTTGATGGTAAACGCATTGGGCTCAGGGCTTTGCACCGAGATGCTGCCAATCACGGTGTCCATGTACACCAGAGGCACATAAATCCCCGATCGAGGTGGATTGTCGCTCTGGTAGCGTGGCCGTGCTGGTAGCCGGTCCATTTCTTTGAGGAAGTCAAAGACGATCAATGATTGACGACTATGCCTCATGGTGCCGATGATGCCGTCCCCCACCGGGAGATCAACCGTCAGCGCTGGCAGGTGTTGTTGGTCTTGGACACGAATTTTGAGCGTATAGCGATCGGTGTCGGGCTCGAAGATGCCCAAATGAAACCACGACGTGTCGATGACACGACTGGCCTGCTCATAAATCAGGTTGCACAGGGCGTCTACGTCGAGCTCAGCATTGATGATGGCGCGAATTGTGGCGTTGACGATGGTCAGGTTGTTGTTGAAAATCGTCTGGCGGTGCAGATTAATGGTAATCTGGCGCATAATGATGTTCATGGCCAATACCGCAATGCCTGCCATGATGAATTGGATGAACGGCAATTCGCTGTAAATCGAAGCCCCGATAATTGCAAGCGGCAACGGCAGGATTTCGGCACTCCAAATAATACGTGACTGTTGTTTCCACCAGCTCCGTGCTACAAGTAGACTGTGTTGGGTGCCGATGCGTGCCCAACGACTCGCAAGGATGACGAGTGGGTATATGGCGATGAATACGCCGTCACGCAATAGGCCATCCCACCACAACGGTACCCAACTCGCAACCCACGCCCCGCCTGCAATGGCCGCGATACGGACTCCGGCGCGCGCAAGTGGTCGCCAGCCCAAGTTGTAAACCGTGAGTGCTCGTTTTTCGATGAACACAATAGCGATGCCAATGATAATTGCATCGATTGTGGCAATGACTGCCCCCAGCCACGGGGTGGTGGCGAGGGCTACCCCCAAGATGATGACGCTAGCAAGCGAGTGTGGGCTGGCAGGAGGCGTGCTAATGCTGACGATCCCCATCGAGAGCGTCAAGACAATGAATGTGCCTATATGCCATGCAGGGATAGCCGGTGCCTGGAAGTGCCAGAGCAACCACGCTATGCCGGGCAAACCGACACCGATACTGTAGACGATGAGCCAATGCTCACGCTTCACTATCAGCCTCACAAATCCACTTGGAATCAAGGTATGAATCGAAAAAGAGGGTTATGCGATCTCGCCATCACCACGATCATTGATGGCGGCCAGCGCCTCTTGCATCGTGCGGTGAATCTCAAAAATCTGGGCAAAGCCCGTCAATGTGAAAACTTCTTCGACCTGTGGTTGTAAGTCGACGAGCTTCAGTACCCCGTGCCGTTCGTTGATTTCGCGGCGGACAAGCAACAGGGCACGCAGGCCACTACTACTCAAAAACGACACCTGGGCAAAGTTCAGCAACAATGTGCGTGCCCCGGCCGCAACTGCCTGGTTGACTGGTGTCAGAGCGCTGACCGTGCCACGTGCATCGAGGCGTCCTTCGAGATGGAATTGCAGAGGATCTGCCACTGCGGCTTCTGCGAAGCGCTTGCGCAGAGTCAGGATGTTGCCCTGTGTGTTGAATGTGTAGCTGACATCGTCCATGAGCTTGTTCATCAGGTAAATGCCCAGCCCACCGCCTTGACGTTCTTCAAATGGAGATGTGATGTCTGGCGTCGGTACGAGGCTAGGTTCGAACGGCTTACCATGGTCCGTCAGCACGACGATAAGCTCGCCGGCCGTGATTTGCCACACAATATCGATGGAGCCAGTGTCGATATCGGCATAGGCGTGTTGGATAATATTGGTGGCGGCTTCGTCCACAGCAAGCTGGACTTGCCATGCCTCACGTTCGCTCATTTTTGCCTGGCGCGTGGCCGTGTTGACAAACTCACTAATGATGGCGAGTGAGTCGAGCTCGGCGGTGACAGTCAATGAATTGCTTGGCATGGCAATACACCCCATTACTACGTAAACTTAGAACGACCCAACGGCCTCGGTGGCATCAGCGTAAATGTCGAACAATGCGGTGAAACCGGTCAAATCGAATACCTCACGGATACGATTGGTCATCCCGGCCAAACGAATATCGCCACCTTCGAGATCGGTAATCTTCCAGTCGCGAGCCTTTTTGCGGGCTTCGATGAGCACACGCAACCCGGGGCTTGCCACATACTCCAGCTCGCTCAGGTCGATGACGATGCGATAGCGCCCTTCGCCGAAGATATCTTCGATTTGTTGCTTTAACGCCGGTGAATGCATGGCATCAAGGCGACCTTTGATACTGATGAGGTCTGCACGATTCATGCGCTTGTGTACAATCTCCATGGCGCATTCTCCCTTCCTACACGGTCACTATCCGACCGTCGCTTGTGCGCATTATACCACTTCTGATGCGGAATGCAGGATGTCCCCCTCAAACTTCAGTGATTTTTGTGCAGAATAGCCTGTCGATTATGCTGGCACTCCGGAGGATTTGTGGCACGGTTCCCACGAATTCACATCGTTTTTTAAACAGTCGAGTGGTTTTTCGGGGTACACTAGCACACAGTGTTTATCTACATTGGGAAGTGTGTCATGCTGAAGTTTATCAAGCAGATGGTGGCGTTTGGAATACTAGTGGGGATGCTGAGTGCTTGTGCCCAACAGCCGACCGCTACAGCGATTACCCCGGTTTTTGCCTTTACAGAAGCAGTGGTCGGGCCCAACCGCTTGCCCATTGGTATCATTCAAGATGGATCACCGGTCAATGATCCCGATGCCAACGTGACGCTGCGGTTTTTTAATTTGACGGATGACCCCAACGGCACGAACTCATTAGGCAGTGCTACTGCCACCTACTACGGGGCCGGATTGCCAGCTGCGGTGTATGTGGCCAATTTCGACTTCCCCAACGCTGGGAATTGGGGCGTAGAAGTGACCGTTGAGCGGGCGACGATGTCTGAGCCAAGTGTGTCACGCTTGCAGCTCCCCGTCAGCGAACGCGCCATTGCCCCCATGGTCGGTGATGCCGCTATCGTGGCAGATACGCTGACCCCCGTCGATGTGGCAGATACTGCCGAGTTGGTGTCTGCCAGCAAGGTCAATTTGGCGCTGTATCAAACAAATCTACGTGATGCACTGGCGGCTGGGCGTCCGATTGCCCTGTTGTTTGCCACTCCAGGTTTTTGTCGCACTGCGGTGTGTGGCCCGAGCCTGACTGTGTTCGAAGATCTGCAACGCGAATACGGTGACGCGATTGCGTTCATTCACAGCGAGATCTACCAGTACCCGTTTAGTGAGTCATTCGCCCAACAAAACGAAATCTTCCAGCAGGCCATGCGTGAAGGTCGGAATTTGACCGATGCTGAACGTAAAACTGGGGTGTCGGCAGCCTACTATGCTTGGAATTTACAATCAGAGCCGTGGTTGTTTTTGATTGATAGTAACGGCATCATTGTCAAACGCTACGAAGGTGGCTTGACCCGCGAAGAGCTCACCCCCGATTTACAGGCATTGATCCAATAGTTTTGCACGGGTTACCAAATATGGTACAGCCCCCTGCTGCAACGCAGCAGGGGGCTGTTGTGCGCTTGCGGTAGCCTAGCGCTTGGCGACTTCAGCCACATAGGCGGCGAACAGCTTGCTCCAGCGAGGCTCACTGGTATGCCAGAGCTCTTCGGGGTGTGATTGGATGCCCACGGCGAAGTGATCACCGGCCGATTGGATGACTTCAACCACACCGTCGCTGGCCATACCGACGACTTTGAGTGGTGGTGCCACATCTCGTACAGCCTGATGGTGCATGGTGTTGGTGGGGATGGTGGTCAGTTCGAGCACCTCTGCCAACCAGCTGTCTTCTTCGATGCGGATGTCGTGCGCCAGCAACGAACCGTCTTGGCTTTCGCCAGACAAATTGTGGTTGAGTGAACCGGGCAATTCGCTGGGGATATCTTGGTAGAGGGTGCCGCCAAGGGCCACATTGAGCATCTGATGACCGCGGCAGATGCCGAGGACGGGTTTGCCGTCAGCAAATGCGCGCCGGGTTAGGTAGACCTCACTGGTGTCTTGGAGTGGGCTGGTTTCACCTAGTTTGGGGTGGGCTTCGTGCTGATACTGCTCTGGGTTGATATCGACGCCACCAGCGAGCAATAATCCGTCGATGGTGTCGTAGAGTCTATCGAGCACTTCTTGGCGTTCTGATAGTGGCAACAACAACGGCACCCCACCAGCTTGTTCGATGGCGTTGAGGTAGGTACTCGAATTGCCGTATGCGAGGGTGCCCCAGCTATCTGTGGAGTGTGTGCAGGGGATGCCGATGACGGGACGTTTGGTCATAACCGATGCCTCTTTCGTGGTATGCAGAGCGACACAGACACAGTGTCTATGCCCGTGGTTTCACTGAAACCAGAATATCAATGGGGTCATGGATGCCGCCCATGAACGTGGGACCATAGCGCTCAAAGCTCGGTGCATAGCCGTGGGTATACGTGGATGTGCGTAGCCACTGGTGGATGTGATCCATGATCTGGCCAATAGTGGCAATGCTGGCTGGGCAAATGGCGTATGTCGATGCCGGTACATGCCACAGCTGATGCCCAGCAAGCGGCAGTGTGTCGGCGCTGACGGCCACGCCAGCGAAGTACTCGAAGGTGTTGGATTGGGCCGATAGGGGCCCCATGCCGCCGTAGGTGGTGTGGGGCTCGGTGCGCCCTTGTATGCGCGGCATATCTGCCACAAAACTGCCCCACAGTTGCATGATGGCTGGCGACATGGGGGTGGTCGTCAGTGATAATCCGGTCAATATGAATGCTGGTAGCGTGATAATCTGGATGTCGCTCATGATCGTAATGCGCTTTCGGAGTGGCTACTGCACGACAGCATAGGCACTTGCACGGGTCACGAATGCCTGGAACATGCCTTGCCAGCGTGGATCAGCGTTGCCCTGTAGTGTCTCGGGATGACATTGCACAGCCACGATGAAGTTGTGATCGGCGCTTTCGATGGCCTCCACGATGCCGTCGTCTGACTGTGCGACCACGCGCAGACCTGTGCCGATGCGGTCGAGAGCTTGGTGGTGCAGTGAATTCACGGCGATGGTGGTGGTGCCGAGCATGTGTGCAAGCTGTGAGTCGGATTCGAGGTGCATGGCGTGGGCCATATGCAGCCAATCCTCACGCTGAGCCGATTCGTTGTGGCCCTCGGCGCCGGTAGCATCGGGGATGTCTTGGATGAGTGTGCCACCGAGGGCTACATTGATGACCTGTATGCCACGGCAAATCCCCAGCACGGGCATGCCATCGGCGACAGCCTTGCGCACCAAGTAGAGCTCGCTGTAATCACGGGCCTCGATAATGTTGTCGGTCTTGGGGTGGCGTTCGGCTCCATATAGGCTGGGGTCGATGTCACCACCACCGGGGATCATCAGCCCATCGAGTTGCGCATAATACGCATCGAGCACGTCGTGGTACTCGGCAGTGACAGGGGGTAACAACAACGGCACCCCACCAGCCTGCAAAACCGATTCAATATAGGCCAAACGATGACCGACGACCGGGGGTGACCATGACCCAGCTGGATAATGCGATACCGCAATCCCAATGATTGGTTTGTGCATGACCAAAAGCCTCTTTGTGTTGGATGCCACGATGCGTCGTATGTGGCGCATTGCAGGAATATGTTGTGTGAAATGATTATACTCATGTTATAACAGAAGTGGAACGAAGTGTGATTAATCAACGTCTTTGTTGCAGTCATTGTACTCACGGATGTGGTCTGTGTGGTTGGGGGGCTTCCACACAGAATCACAGACGAACCTCGTTGCATTTGCATGAAGCGTTTGCTCTGTATGCCGCATATGTGCGCAAGGAGGAACTATGAAACGAATCATTGTGTTTATGGTCGCAGTATTTGTATTGACTGCTGCGGTCGCACATCCGCGTGATATTCCCCAGGCTCGTGCGACAACGACCACGGAGCTGACCCCCAGTGATGGTGTGCTGTATGTCAGTGAAACGGGTCAGTATTTGCATGGCACGTTCCGTGTGTACTACGAAACCCACGGTGGTGTTGAGATCTTTGGTCTGCCTGTGACCCCCATCATCTCCGTAGGCGGGTTGCGTGTGCAGTACTTTGAGCGGGCCCGCTTTGAAGTGCCTGTCGGCCATGATGAGCAAAATACGGTAACTCTGGGTCGTCTGGGGGCTGCTGCAGTCGACGCGCTTGATGCTGAGGCACGGGCGAATCCGCCGTTTGCGGGGATCGTTGAGTCTGCCATTCCTGCCGGTGCACAATACTTCTCTGCCACACAACACTCATTGAAGGGCGATTTTGCGAATTTCTGGCAGGCCAACGGCGGCCTTGCGGTGTTTGGTTACCCACTATCCGAAGAGTTTTATCAAGAAATCGACGGTGTCGTGCTGCGAGTGCAGTACTTCGAACGGGCCCGCATGGAAGCGCGTCTGGTAGACAATGGGGTGCGTATTACCTTGGGGCTGTTGGGGCGTGAATACCTGGCCACACAGCCGCAACTGCAGCCTCTGATGGCGCCCATGCCCGGTCTGCAACGCGTGGCCTCTGCGACGACCTCGTATCGCGGGGCTGGTTGGGCCAAGCGTACCAATATCGCACGGGCAGGTGCCATGATTGATGGCACAATTATCCCCGCGGGAGGCGAATTTTCGTTTTTGCAGAGTAGTAACTTCATCGACACGGATTTTGTCGAGGGGTACGGCATCATTGGTGGCCAGCTGTCGACGGTCATTGGGGGCGGGATTTGTCAGGTGTCGACAACGGTGTTTCGATCGGCCTCCAACGGGGGCTTCCCTATTACTGAACGAGTACCGCATACGTATGTGGTGACCACCTACGAAGACATCCCGGGCTTCGATGCGGCAGTGATGTCACCGTCGGTAGACTTTCGTTTCGTCAACGACAGTGCTGCCTTGCTGATGCTGGTGGTGCGCAACGAGCCCGAACAGTTACGTTTCACCGTAGAACTATGGGGCGTGCCTGATGGTCGCACGGTGCAGTATGCTGGCCCGTACATCAGCAATGTGACCCGGCCGTATACGCCGATTTGGCAGTATGATGCGTCATTGCCACGAGGCGCTACCCGCCAATTGGTCGTCGGTCGTGGCGGCATGCGCGTCAGCTACCAGCGCACAGTGTTGGCCGCCGATGGTCAAGTACTGCGCCAAGACGACTATCGTACTAGCTACGCCCCATGGTATGACTATGTGCTGTATGGCCCAGGGGTGACACCTCCAGCTGGTGTGCGGACACGCTAGTCCGCCTTTTCCCTGTGGGGAAGTGCCTCTCTGTACGAAATTACTCGTGCAGAGAGGCATGTTGTTTTTTTCTGAAAAAACTCTCATACGGTATCTGTGAAAAGTTTCGCTAACGATGGTATGCTGAACAGTAATGATGTAAAGAAGCAAGGTGAACCATGCAACCAATCGTTCAACTCGAGAATGTCACCAAGTGGTATGACGAAGGCGAGATTCGTCGCCAGGTGCTCCATGATGTATACATGCATATTGGCCCTGCCGAGCGTGTGGCGCTCATCGGCAAAAGTGGCAGTGGCAAAAGCTCATTACTCAATATTATTAGTGGTATCGACTATGCGAGCAGTGGCTCAGTCATCGTGGGTGGCCATGATATTGGAGCTCTGACCGAGCAAGAACGTACGCGATACCGGCGTGCCTCCATTGGGTTTGTGTTCCAGTTTTTCAACTTGGTACCGACACTTTCGGTCATCGAAAACGTCCTGTTGCCGCTCGAGCTGAATGGGGTGACCGGGGCAGTGGCAGCTGCTCGTGCGCACGATATGCTGGCCGAAGTCGGGCTTGCCGATCGTGCGCATACGGCACCAGATCGTTTGTCGGGAGGTGAGCAACAGCGTGTGGCAGTGGCCCGTGCTCTGGTGCATGACCCAGTACTGGTGCTGGCGGATGAGCCGACGGGGAATCTTGATAGTGACACGGGCACACAGGTGCTCGAATTGTTGACGCGCCTGACGGCGCAACGTGGACGTGCCTTGCTGATGGTGACGCATAGTCGCGAAGTGGCTGAAAGTGTCGATCGCATTGTGCGTATCCAAGCCGGGCAGTTGGTGACTGAATCCGCCCAGGATGTGGCTGTATGATGCAGAGCATGTTGTGGCGGAGCACGTTGCGTTGGCCGCTACGCCGACCTTGGCAAGCGTTGCTGGCAATTATCGGGGTGGCCATGGGTGTGGCGGTGGTGATTGCCATCGACATCGCCAATGATAGTGCGCGGCGGGCCTTTTTACTGTCGACTGCGACGGTGACAGGGCGCACCACTGATCAGCTGGTAGGCGGCCCCAATGGAATCGCTGAAGCGGTATTTACTGACTTGCGGGTGCGTGGTGGGGTGCGTATGAGTGCCCCGGTGGTCGAAGGCTATGCCACGACCACGCAAGCATCACCGCGGACGTTGCAGATATTGGGGATAGACCCTGTCAGCGAAGTCCCATTTCGTCCCGAACTTTTCCCGGCTGCCACCGCAAATGAGGGGGCTGGATTTGTCGAACTGCTGATTAATCCCGATGCCGTGTTGATGAATCAGTCTACAGCAGATGCCTTGGGTATCGAGCTCGGTGATACATTTGAAGCGATGGTAGTGGGTGTGCCACAGCAGATGCGCTTGGTGGGGATTATTACGCCTACTGACGCGGTGGCAGCACGGGCCCTTAACGATGTAATCGTGACTGATATTGCGAGTGCGCAAATCTGGCTGGGCAAGCAAGGGCGACTCGACCGCATTGATTTGCTGTTGTCTGACGCTGATGAGCGAGCTCGGGTGGCAGAGTTGCTCCCAACGGGTGTGCGCATGATTACGCCTGATCAGCGTGCCCAAAGCACGACACAGATGACGGCTTCGTTTGAAATCAACTTGAATGCCCTGAGTCTGTTGGCGTTGGTAGTGGGTATGTTTTTGATTTACAACACGATGACGTTTTCGGTGGTGCAACGGCGCGGATTGTTGGGCACATTGCGTTGCCTCGGGGTGTCACAACGTGAAATCGCCATCTTGATGTTGGTCGAAGGCAGTGTGATTGGTATTGTGGGCACAGCGGCCGGCATTGGTATCGGGATTGGCTTGGCGCAGTTGTTGCTAGGGCTGGTAGCACGCACCATCAATGACATCTACTTTGTGGTATCGGTGACGACAATTCAGTTGTCGCTATGGCCCATCCTCAAAGGGGTGGTGCTGGGCATTTTGGCATCGCTGGTCGCTTTGGCGATACCCACCTGGGAAGCAGCCAATACGCCGCCACGTACCGTGCTGCGCCGTTCTTCGTACGAAGAACGCACTCGGCAGCTAATCCCCTGGCTGGGCGGCTTGGGCGCAGTGTTGATGTTGGGTGGGGCGTTGATTATGTGGCTGGGGCCCCATATCTTGTTGAGTTATACCGGATTGTTGGCGCTCACTCTGGGAGCTGCCATGGTGACGCCATGGTGCACAGTCATGGTGATGGCGGTCATCCGCCCGTTGGCGGTGCGCTGGTTTGGCTTGATTGCGGGTATGGCGGTGCGTGATGTGGTGACATCGCTCAGTCGCACTGCTGTGGCGGTGGCAGCCCTGATGATTGCCGTGGCGGTGACGATTGCGGTCGGCTTGATGGTGGCGAGTTTCCGGGTCACTGTGGTGGATTGGCTCAGCACCACCATCCGAGCCGACGTGTTTGTGTCAGCCCCATCAATTACTGCCAATCGGCTTGATACGCCGTTGCCTGACGGGGTGTACGATGGGGTGCGTGAAATTGCAGGTGTGGAGCGGGTGCGGCGTTATCGCAGTGCTCTGATTGCCACTGAGACGACGCCTGTGTTGCAGATTGCCCTCGATGTAGAACCGGCTGACTATGAGACGTTTTTGTGGGCCGAAGGTGATCCAGACACGATTTGGCCGGCGTTTCGCCAAGATGCGCTGATTATCTCGGAGCCACTGGCGCTCAAGCGTAATCTATCTGTTGGCGACACCTTTGTGCTCCAGACGGATCGTGGCGATATTGCCATGCCCATTGCCGGGATTTTTTATGATTACGGCACCGAGCTGGGGGTCATCATGATGCCCATCGAACGTTATCGGCAACTCTACGATGACACCGCATTGTCATCGTTGGGGATTTATGTGGCCCCTGACGTCGACAGTGAGCAGATGGTAACCACGATTCAGGCCCAATTCCCCGATACCGCGTTGAATGTTCGCTCGAATCGCACTTTGCGCGAGACATCCATCGAAATCCTCGATCGCACCTTTGCCATTACCAACGTGTTGCAGTTACTGGCCACCATTGTGGCGTTTGTGGGGATTTTGGCGGCACTCACTGCCATGCAACTCGAGCGTTTGCGTGAATTCGGCATGTTGCGCGCGATTGGTCTCGACCCGCGTCAGCTATGGCAGCTGGTGCTCGCCGAAACCGGTTTGATGGGGTTGGTTGCTGGTCTGGTGGCGATTCCATTTGGTACTGCCATGGCCATGGCCTTGATTTTTGTCATCAACCGGATTTCGTTTGGGTGGACGTTGCAGTTTGCCTGGCAGCCAGAGATCTACTTGCAAGCAGTCGTGACTGCAGTCGTGGCCGCACTACTAGCCGGCGTGTTGCCGGCATGGCGCATTGCCCGTATAGCGCCGGCTTTTGCGCTCCGCGAAGAATAGACTGCCTGAAAGGGATCAATCGCCATGAAACAGTTTTTGGTTACCATAATAATGGTGGTCTGGTTGACCGCTTGTGCTGCGCAACCGGCAGCGCTGACCGGCCCGCAGCTGACGGTCGCCGAGAGTATGAATCGTGAGGACATGAGTGGGTTTTTGCGCGCTGACGCACCGCGTGAGTTCACCTTCCCCGCTGATCATGGCCCCCATCCCGGGTTCGCCGTCGAATGGTGGTACTTTACGGGGAATCTGCGTGCTGCCGACGGTCATCGCTACGGCTATCAATTCACGGTGTTTCGTTCGGCACTACAGCCAACACCTGCTACAATCAACTCTGATTGGGGTACTGATGCTATCTACATGGCACATCTGGCAGTGAGTGACATCGACAATCAACGTTTTGTGGCCGATGAGCGTTTTAGTCGTGATGCTGTGGGATTAGCAGGGGCGCAGTTGTCGCCATGGCGCGTGTGGTTAGATGATTGGCAGGTATCGAGTGATGACGCTGATATCGCTACGATGCAGATTACTGCTGGTAATGGTGATGTGGCGTTATCGTTGACGCTCGACAGTTCACAGCAACCGGTGTTGCAAGGAGATGCTGGCCTCAGCCAAAAGTCCGCCGGTGCCGGTAATGCCTCATATTACTACTCTATGCCACGCATGCCCACCACAGGGACATTGACGATGGGTGGTACGACGGTCGCTGTGACGGGCAATAGTTGGATGGATCGTGAATGGAGCACGAGTGCCCTCGATGACGATCAAATCGGTTGGGATTGGTTTGCGTTGCAATTCGAAGACGGGCGTGACTTGATGTTGTATCATTTGCGGCGTCCCGACGGCTCGCAGCATCCCTATTCGGGTGGGTCATGGCATTTGGGTGATGGCGTGGCACAACGTGTGCAATCTGATACGATGCGCTTTACGGTGCAAGAAACATGGCTGAGTCCACATACTGGTGCCAAATATCCCATTCACTGGCGCATTGAAGTGGCCAATCCTGCTTGTCAGCTCGATGTCGTGGCGCAATATCCAGACCAAGAATTATTGGTGACCGTGCGCTATTGGGAAGGGGCTGTGCAGGTGAGTGGGACCTGTGACGGTCGGCCAGTGGCCGGGGTCGGATACCTCGAAATGACCGGTTACGTCAGTCAGTAGATGCATACCTAGATTGTGACGACAAGACAGGGCAAATACATGCTATTGGTGCGGCAAATTCGACATGTATATGGGGTTTTGGTGAGTATGACAGTGCTTGTGGTGCTGCTACTCGGTGCAACATTCCCACTATTGACGCCGGATCGGCTCCAACTCGACGTTGGCACTGATTCGGCGTGGCCCATGTTGTGGGGGGTGCACGATAGTGAATCTCATAGTACGGGTGTACGTTACCGTTGGACTGAGCCATCCGCAGTGGTGGTGTGGTCGGGTTTGCCTGCTCAATCCCTTTCAATGACATCATTGATGGTCGCTGATACAGGTGCTCCGGTCGATATCCGTGTCGATCAATTTGCTACGACGGTGGTGGGCCAACGGCATATTCAATGGCTTTTGCATCCAGCTGATTGGTCGGGCATTACGCGTGTCGAGTTGAATGCCCCCGTCTACACGGCTCCCAATGATGCCAGGCAACTCGGTATTCGCTTGTTGTCAGCTTCGCTGACTCCGGCACAGCACGGGTGGATGCCACTTGGGTTGTGGCTGAGTGCCAGTTGGTTGATTGTGATGGTGACTGTTGCTGGTGTGTTGCTGCGCCCATGGCTTGGTTGGCTGGGATTAGCTATTGGACTCGCCACGGTGGTTGTGATTCCTCTTCTTGATCCAGTGCAGGCGTCTGATTGGTTGATGGGCACCGCTCTCGCATGGAGTTGTGCCCCGCTCATCGTATGGGGGTTGCGCAAGCATGTCCCATCTGCACTACTATCTGTCACACTCGGCATGTATTTGTTTCGGCTCTGGGGGATCATGTATCCCCCTTTTATGGGGCACGATTATCTCATTCACCTGCGCCGTGTTATTCAGTTTGCAAATGGGGGGATGTGGACGATTGAAGCGCATCCCTACGAATTTGGTCGGCGCACCTCAATTATTTTTCCCCTTTACTACCGCCTCGCTGATTTGTTGAGCACCGTGTTTGGGCATCATTTTGCGATGCATGCTCTGATTATTACGAGCGAGACCATGCTGGGTATTGCAGTCTGGTTGTTGGTACGCCGGGCTTCTGGATCTGCCACGGTTGCGGTATGGGCAGGCATACTCACCATGATGTTGCCGATTTCATCTGCGGTGCTGTGGTGGTCGTTCATGCAACAAATCACCGCGCATGTATTCACCATTATTGTGGCCTATGCCACTGTGCGCCAAGATCGTCGCGGTGCGTATATTGCTGCTTTCTGCCTTGGTGGTATTGCCCTCACGCATATTGGTGAAATGATGGTGGCATCGATATGGTACGTGCTATTACGCCTCAGTGAGCCTGACCGTTGGCAAAAATCGTGGTGGCAGCGAACGGTGCCGATGCTGATGCTCGTCCCACTGCTCCTCCCGTTGTACTGGCCGTTTTTGCAAACGATTGGCCAAAATCAGGGCTCGCTTGTCGATCCCAACATCGTGGGTACATGGCCACGCATGGTGGTCTCATTTACGGTTGGTTTCGCACCGTTTCCACTGTTCGCCGTATTGTTGCTCCTCGCTGTAGCGTTGGTACGGCTTGGGCGGGTGGCCTGGAGCTGGTTGGGCGTTGGTGTCGTGTTTTTTGTAGTCGAGCTGTTGACAAAAGCACAGGTGCGCTACGTGTACACACTAGCCCCTTTGCTGACAATTGGGCTGGCATACGTGCTGGCGCCGTGGTGGCGCCGAGGCATGGCTGGCAGAGTGTTGGTAGTCGCGGTGACCGCACTATTGCTGTGGGTGAGTGTTGGTCTGTGGGTTGATGGTGTGCTTGGGTGGCGTAAACCACGCATTGATGGACTCACTCACTAGTTTGTGTTGCGCGCGTCGAGTGCGCGCTTGAGTGCAGCGGCAAGTGGGCTTTCTGCATCGACATCGGCACTATCATGGCTGGCAATGATTGTTGGTGCAGGTGGTTCACTGTCTTCGTCTTCTTCGAGCTCATCGCTCCAGTCGAGATGTAGGCGATCAATGGTATCGCCTGCCAGCTGACAAATGTCATCGAGTCCGAAATGGACCACCGCAATGTCTTTGAGGTCTGTCGGGTCAAATTCAGCATGTGTGGTGAGCGGGATTTTGGGGTTGTTTCGTGCGAAGTCTGCGAGCGTCTGCGGCGGTGTCAAAGGGGCATCAGGATCAGCCATTAGCACGGCAACTTCATCGGCAGTAATGATTCCCGTATCGACGAGGAGCAAATTGCTGGTGATGGTCGGATAAATGCCCTGCAGGATGGCACGTGTTTCACGGAGCTGTTTGAGCCCGCGTGAAATACTGCGCACATGTGAGGAAGCTTTGATTTCGCAGACATGAATGTGCTGTGACGTGACTTCGATGACGGCGTCAAGCTCACGGTATTTGCGGATGACTTGTGTCCCCAGCCGCTCATCGTATTCGACAAAGCGCCGATTACTGAGGGTATACCACTGCGATAGCCAAGTACGGAGCAGTTGCTCGGCCTCACCCCCGAAAATAGAGCGGTTCGACGGAGGTCGCATGGCCTTGTGATTCGTTTTGCTGGCCATGATGTTGGCAATATAGGCCCGATATTGCGGGTCTTGATCATCGTGAATACGGACACGAATGTAGCGCATGAGCGACCTCAGAAGATAGAGAATTTTGATTTTTGTGACTGACCAGCATGGGATTTCCGGTAATCCAACATATCACCACGTGGTCGGGCCATTGTACCACGAGATTGCGTTGTGTCAGCAGCGTGCAAGTCCATTGTCAGATTTGGGCATCGTAGGGCTATGCTACAATACTTTTCGGTACGCATGCACACTGGTTTGATTGGAAGCGATAAAGGAGTATATTTGTGAAAGTGCATCAAACTGTGTTGCGATGGGTGCTTGGTAGTATGGTCTTGGCGCTATTGGTCGCCTGTAGTACGTCAGCTACTGAAGCCCCCGCCGCAGAAGTCAGTGCTCCCGAAGCCACCGAGACTTCGTTGCCCACGGCAACTTCACTGCCCACGCTGGTTCCCACGGCGACAGTCATCCCTACGGCTACCTCCATTGCAATGCCCGATGATTTGACGGTGGTGCCACTCGTCTATGGGCAGATGACGGGTCGTCCATATGCCATGATGATTGACAATCACCCAGACGCCTATCCGCAGTCTGGGCTCAATCGGGCCTCCATTGTCATCGAAGCACTTGCCGAATACGGCATTACCCGTTATTTGGCCATATTCCCGGCAGATCTTACTGCTGATGACCGCCCATTGGGACCAGTGCGTAGTGCCCGCATTTACTTTGTGCAGTGGGCTATGGGGTTTGGGGCATTCTATGCGCATGCAGGTGGTTCACCCACTGGCCTGGCATTGGCAGAATCCACCAATGAAATCGTGAATCTCGACGCATTGCGTGGTGAGTCTTCACCATACTTCTTCCGCATCGAGACTGCCGAGCGGTTCGCGCCACACAACCTCTACACCACCGGGGCGATTTTGGCCGAACGGGCCGCCGCCGAGTCACAGGCCTATACCCGCACGGATGTCGGCTATCGCTATGCATTGCCGCTGCCGCGCGATCAGCGTGGCCCAGCTGCCAGCATCGCGTACTACTTCTTGTACGATGATGCCCCAGTAGGCTGGGAATACGACCCAGACACCAACGCCTACTATCGTACGCGCTTTGGGCAGGTCGCCATCGATGAAGTCACGCAGGCTCAGCTCAGTACGCAGAACGTGGTGGTTATCGAAGTCGAAGAAGCCCCCATTGAAGGTGACGATAAGTCACGTATCGACCAAAAAGTTGTCGGTACTGGCAAGGGTGTCTTCTATCACGATGGTCTGCGTGAAGAAGTCACTTGGAGCAAGGCCAGTGAATCTGCCCCATTGCAGATTTTGGGCAGCGATGGTAGCGAAGTCTTCTTCACCGCCGGGCAAATTTGGATTTCGGCAGTGCCTTCACTCGACAATATCAGCGAAAAATAGACTGATATCGATGGAATGCGTAAACACCGCTGTGGGCGTCGCCCACAGCGGTGTTTGTGTGTCATGCACAGGCATGAATGTTAGAGTTCGCGGCGGCCTTCGAGTGCAGAGGTGAGCGTATGCACGTCAGCCCATTCGAGGTCGCCACCCGTAGGTAGACCACGGGCTAGGCGCGTCACACGTACTCCGAGGGGGGCCAGCTCGCGTTGCAAGTACGAGGCCGTGGCTTCGCCCTCGAGGTTGGGATTGGTGGCGATGATGACCTCGTGGATTTCTTCATCGGGGATGCGTGTCAACAGATCGTCGAAGTAGATGTCTTCACGCCCCATTCCCTCGAGGGGAGCGATGCGCCCATGCAGGACGTGGTAACGCCCGCGGAAGATGCCAGTGCGTTCGATGGCGAGGGCGTCGAGGGGGTCTTCGACCACACAAATGACCGGCGTCTGTCGATTGGGGCTACGGCAGACGACACACAAATCTTGGTCGCTGATGTAGTGGCAACGCTGGCAGTGACGTACCTGGGCTTTGATGGCGACCAGCGCTTCGGCAAGTGCATTGACGCGCGCATCAGGCGCACGCAGAATATAGAACGCCAAGCGTGAGGCGCTCTTGGGACCAATGCCCGGCAAACGACCGAGTTCTTCGATCAACCGGGCTACTGGCTCGAGCAACAACGCAGAATCGCTCATGAACTAAAACAATCCTGGGATCTTCATGCCACCTGTCAGACCACCCATACGTGATTCCGACAACTCTTTGGCCTTGGTGGTGGCGTCTTGGACTGCTGTCAGCACCAAATCTTGCAGGGTTTCGATGTCGTTGGGGTCGACAATTTGTGGGTCAATCTTGATGTCTTTGATGTCGCCGTGCCCATTAGTGGTCACTGTGACATAACTACCGGCACTGCCCACAACCTCGGTCTCTTTGAGTTCTTCTTGAATCTTGGCCATTTGGCGCTGCATCTGAGCGGCCATCTGTTGAAGTTGACGAGGGTTCATTCATCTGCTCCTTGTTCTGCGGGGGTTTCTACATTGACCACGTCTGCATCAAACACATTCATGGCGGTTTTGACAATCGGAATTGAAGTTGCATCACGGATGCGATCACGCGCACTACTCCCAGCGTCGCGTTTGCTGGCTTCGGTGACACTACGTACACGATACACGACCCCACTAAGCCGCGCAATAATCTGCTCGAGGAGCAAAATATTGGCTCGTTCTTGGATCTTGGTGTGCAACCATTCGTTGTCTGCTTTGAGGATAATCGTATCGGCCTCTAGCGCAATGGGATTAATGCCACTTTTGATGAGGGCTTCGAGGCTACGACTGTGGGCCCGCACGTCACGCACAATCAGTGGCCACATGTCGTTGAGATCGTCGAGCGAACTCAGTGCGGAGGACTGCGCCCCGAGTGGCGTCGTGGGAGTGGTTACGCCGGTATCGGCGGCGATATCTGTAGGGGCATCAGTTACACGTGGTGCTGGCTCGTGCGCCCCTGTCGCCGGGGATGGTTTGGCGCGTGAGGGTGACGATGTTTGTGCAGCCGGTTGCGATGATGCTGGTGGGCGCGCCGTGCTCGCCGGCGGCGATACTGGGCGGCTGGAGCGATCACTGGCAGCGGCAGTGTTCGCCGATGGCGACACTGGGCGGCTGGGGCGTTCGCTCGGTATTGCTACTGCCGGTGGCCCGGCAATGGCCTCTACAATGGCTAGCTCGAGTGGCAACTGCCCGTAGGCACTGGTGCGGAGCTCTTGATCGAGGGCGCTCAGTTGCCGCAACCAAAAAACCAACTCACGCATGTCAACGCGCTGTGCCTGGCTATGGAGTGCTTCGAGCTCGCTGTCGGAAGCTTCGATGACGTGACCCTGCGGGTCGGCTTTGATGAGCATGACTGCGCGCAGATGATTGACCACATCACGCCCAAACTGGCGCATGTCTGCACCCTGATCACTGATACGTGCAATGACGTGTAACGCGGCAGTCACATCGTGGTCGATGAGGGCATCGCCGAGGGCGAGCACTTCTTGGGCGGCAGTCACCCCGAGCAATCCCTGTACCTGAGCAATGCTGACGTGACCATTGCCATATGACATAAGCTGATCAAAGATACTCAGGGCATCACGCATGCTGCCGGTGGCTGCTCGGGCAATCGCCTCTGGTACTCCGTCTTCGATGGTAAAGCCCTCTTGGGCTGCAATGGCTTTGAGGTGCTGTACGGTGCCGCCCACATTGTGACGGTTAAAGGTATAGCGCTGACAGCGTGACAAAATGGTGGCTGGTACTTTGTGAATTTCTGTCGTGGCCAAGATAAACATGGCATGGGCAGGCGGCTCTTCGAGGGTCTTGAGGAGCGCATTAAACGCCGCAGTCGACAACATGTGGACTTCGTCGATGATGTAGACTTTGAGGCGCCCCACGGCTGGCCGAAACTGCACGCGTTCGATGATTTCACGGGCATCATCGACACTGGTGTGCGAGGCGGCGTCCATTTCGATGACATCAACAGCACTGCCGTCGGCAATCGATTGACACATGGCGCATTGCCCACAGGGTCGTTGCTCGGGAGCGGCTGTGCAGTTGACCGCTTTGGCCAAGAGACGCGCCACCGACGTCTTGCCGACACCGCGTGGCCCGGTAAAGATGTATGCGTGCCCTACACGACCATCGACGATGGCATTGCGCAGTGTCTGCACGATGTGTTCTTGGCCGACGAGTTCGTCAAATGTCTGGGAACGGTAGCGTCGATAGAGTGCTTGTGTGGCCATACGATACATCCTCCTCTCTTGTTTATTATACATGCTCCGTTCCGTGCTGCGAGGATGAACTTTCGCTGGGGTGACCACGTCTTGCAGTGAGGGGGATTCCCTTGTACAATCGGCTTGGGATGTGAATGTCAATGCGTCATCAAAACTGGAGGGTCAATATGCGTCGTTTATTGAGTATGGTGCTACTCTCCGTGGTATTGGTTGCCTGTGGGAGTGCGGCGAGCGTCGATTCGTATCAGTCAGCTCCTGATCGTGGCGGCGAATCGTTTGCCGAAATGTCCATGGCCGAGCCAGCTGCCGCCCCCGAAATGCCGGCTGCCGAAGAGTTTTATAGCGAAAAATCCGCCAACGGTGCCGATATCTCGACGCCACTTGCACCCGGCGAGCGCTTGGTCATCCGTGATGCGAGCATCGGCATCGAAGTCGAAGACGTGCGGGCAGCCGATCAGTCCATCCGTGCGCTCGTGGCTGAACGCCAAGGCTACGTACTGAGTTCGTCTGTGTCGGGCAGTGGCGAAGATATCATCATTTACTTGACATTCAAAGTGCCGAGTGCCGATCTCGATGCTGTGCTGACGGTAGTCGAAGACATGGCCCATGATGTACGCTATCGCAACATGTCGGGCAATGACGTGACCGCCGAGTATGTCGACCTCGAAGGCCGCTTGGTTGCTCTCGAAGCTGCTCGTGAACGCCTGCTCGAGCTCTTGAAAAAAGCCGAAAAGGTCGAAGATGCAGTGGCGGTCAATCAAGCATTGACCGATGTACAGGGCCAAATTGAATCGATGACTGGGCGCATGCGCTATCTGCGTGAGAGTGCAACCATGTCGTCGTTGACGCTCGAGCTGTACCCGATTCCCGTCATCCCCGTTATTGATCCGGATCAGTGGCAACCCATTGATGACGCCCGTATAGCCCTGCGCGACCTCATCGCCTTCGGCCAGAATTTGGTGAGCTTTGTGATTGGTTTGGCCATCTGGACGCCCGTCTGGTTGCCACTGGCCTGGTTGACACGCTACCTGTTGCGTCGCCGTGCCGCTAAACGCGCTGAGAGTACTCCCACCGACCCCCCCGCTGCCTAGGTGTCATGCTTTGTACGGTCTCACAGTCCAAGACTGTGAGACCGTATTTTTTGTATCGTATGCATCACGTTGATTTGTTAAAAATACCTAAACCATGGGCTAGAGCTTTCGTCCAGAATCTTTTACAATAGATACAGCAGATCCAGGGCATAGTGCAAAAGAGATCACGCCAATGACCACCATCGAAGTTTCACTCAATGCTGCATCGCTCTATTACCAACAGGCGGTGCAAGTGTTCACGACGTGCTATGTGCAATTTACCGAAAAAAGAATCCGAGCATACCATGGTGACAAAGCCGATAAATATATGGCTTATCTCAACGCTAAATACGCCAAACGGCATCAATTTACCCCCGAGCAAGGTAGTGCAGGCTGGGATTTGGCGTTTGTGCTGTTTTTGTGGCAGAGCGATGGTGATTTGCGCCCCAAATTCAACGAAGATGAGGTTGATAGCGCAGATGACAAGGGGAATAGTGGTTATCTGCCGAGTATTTTTGGGATTTCGTATGAGTTGAACAAAACTTCGGTGGCATCCCTGCTGAATGGAATACGGCTTCCGGCGTTTATCAAAATCCGCAATCATCAAGTGTGGGTGGTTGATGGGAATATGTTCTTTCAGATTCGTAATACCCGCAATAACTGGGCGCATGGCAAAGTGCATTCAATCCGTGAATATGCTATAGCAGTGCGCTACATGCATACGATGGTGCGCGCACTGCCCGCCGGCGCGGTGAAGTCTGATCAGTTGAACACGCTCGCATATGCGCAAGGTGTACTCCAGCACATGGTCGATTTGGATACCCAAGCGCAGGCCAAGCAAGCCGAGATGATGGCACAGACTGCGCAGTTACAAAAACAAATTGCCGATGCCAATGCCGAGATTATCACGTTGCGCAGCCAACTTGCGCAGTCAAATGAGACTACGCAGCAGCAGCAAACTGTGCAATCCGAGCAGCAGATACTGGTACAAGCCTTGTTGACGCATATGACCAACAACACCTATGACACCCACACGACCATCGATAGTCTGCAAGACCAGATTCAAGACATCAAAGCCCAAGACCGTGACGACATGTTGCTTGCGACGATTGTGCAGTTGCAGCAGATGGTGGTACAACAGCGTGCCACGATTAGTGTGCTCGAGCAGCAGATGACCGCAGTGGCACAGGGTATGTCGTCATTGACCCGCACCAAGCCCATCGACCCAAACACGGTGCCCACTACCGTCTGTGTGCCGCCTGAGGAGCAACCTGTTTCCCAACCCACAGATACTCACCCCGATGCTGACGATACCCAATTACCTGACTCTGGTGCTGACGATACCCAATCAACCAATCCTGTGGTCACCGTGACACCATCCACTGCTGTGCCACGGCGTCATCCGTGGCAGGTACTCGCGTTTGTACTCTTGACGACCATCGCCATGGTGGTGCTGTGGATGGTGCAATCTGGGCAATGGGTCATCCCAGCACAATGGCTCCACATCTGGCCGTTTTAGGCCGAAGCACCGTGGTAGTGGTGTACTGCGCGTTGCCATACGATGCGGCTACACAGCAGAAAGACGGCAGTAACACCGATTTGGATGAGAATATCTGCAGGAGTACTGCGGCCGGTGATGACCTGGGCGGGCACGGTCACTGCAAATGCGAGTGGTACGACGAACGTCAAAATCATGCGCATCCAGCGTGGGTAGATGTCGACAGGCAATCGTCCTGCTCCAGTGATACTTTCGAGGATGTCGAAGATTGAATCGATGCGTACCGCCCAAAACGCGAGGCTGGCCAGCATGAACATGATGCTGTAGATGATGAGCGCACCACAGACGAGCGTGAAGCCAAAGAGCACCACTTGCCATGGTGACAGCTGAGCGTGTAAGTTCCACAGAGCGTGGATCATGATGCCTAGTCCAGCTGCGAAATCGACGAATTGCCAAAATCGTACTTCACGGATGCTGACCTGCCATTGAGCGTCTACAGGTTTGACCAGCACGAAGTCAAACGTGCCCTGTTGGATGTCACCCATGAGGCGGCTGATATTGGGCTGGATGCTGGCCTGTAGGATGGACATCAGCATGGTGAAAATCCCCAACAATGCCTGTAATTCATAGCGTTGCCACCCGGCTAGTGTGTTGGTATGCCCATACACGAGTGCCAGCACGATGAGGGCAGTGCCCAGTGCGAGTGCAGATTCAAAGACTTGAATGAAAAAATTGATGCGGTATTGCAATTCGTTCATCACGGAAAGCCGCAAATATGTCCAGGCCAAAGTCAAAGCGCGTTTCATCACTTAGGCTCCTACTGCGCTATACCGTTTGATGCCAGCCCGCCAGAGTGTGACAAATAACAGCGTACTGACTGCCAACCACAGGAGTTGCATTCCAAATCCGAAAAAAACTTCGGAGAAAGACAACTTGCCGATGATGATTTCGATGGGGAAGCCGAAGCTCCAGCGAAACGGCAGTACATACGCCACGGGTTGCACCCAGGTTGGCAACAGGGCTTGGGGGACGAGTCGCCCCGATACAATGGTCTCGATGGCGAAGTACAGATTAAACACGGCACTGACGCGTGTGGTCCAAAAGGTGACCATGCCCAGGGCATAGACCAGCACAAAGCGCATGACAAAGCTGAGTACCAGGCTGATGCAAAACAACACGCCCATGCGCCAGTCGTCACTGAATTGCGGTTGAAACAACACGATCAAAATCGCTCCAATTGGTAGCCAGTAGAGTGTGCCGACCACGCGCAATGCGGCGAAATCTGCCATGTCGTAGTGAAACGGGTGCACTGGCCTGAGCAACATGGGGGTGAGTTGTCCTTCGCGGACGCGTTGTTCGAACCCAAACGGTGTCAGCGCAATATTCCACTGCCGCACCAGTGTCCAAGCGATGTAGTAGCCAGCTAGACTTGCGCCGCTGTAGCCCACGATATCGCCGCCCTGCTGATCGGCCAGCGTGCCCCAAATCGTGAGATACACGATGGGTTCGAAGACCATACCGAGTAGCCAGATGATGTTCATGAGGCGATATTGAAACATCACCGCCAGGCTGGTGCTGAACATTTTTTTGTAGACGGCCCAGAGTTGCCGCATGAAAAGCCTCTTTCGTCTGCGTGTCGTGATGATGATGCTACAATGATGCCAACCCGTTGATTCCATCCCCATCCAGAGGAGCCTACCATGATTCGTTTTGGTGCATGCACGAGTGTCCACAATGCGGCACAGCTCGTCGATACCGGCGTTGATTTCATCGAAGAAAACATTCAACGTCTGTTGATGCCTCAGGCCCCGACCAGCGAATTTGCTCCGCTACTGGCAGCCTGCAAAGCCGCACCGTTGCCCGTGTTGGCTGCCAATGCCTTTTATCCAGCACACCTCAAATTGGTCGGCCCTGACGTCGATATGTCCACGCTGCTCACCTATGCCGACACCGCCTGCGGCCGGGCCAGCGAGATCGGTATGGGGCACTTGGTGCTCGGCAGCGGTGGTGCGCGCCAGATTCCAGACGGTTGGTCGCTCGCCGATGCCCAAGCGCAGTTCATCGCCTTGTGTGAGGGGATCGCCCCACTAGCCGCCAAACACGGTGTGGTGGTCGTCATCGAAGCCCTCAACCGTGGTGAATGCAACTTCATCAACTCCTTGGCCGAAGCCGCTGCCCTGATTGATGCCTGTAATCACCCACACATTCAACTGCTGACCGATGTCTATCACATGCTCCGCGAGTCCGAGGGCCCCGATCAAATCACGGCCCACGCTCGTTTGATCCGCCATGCCCATATTGCCGAAAACACCGAGCGTGCTGTGCCGGGCGTGCATGGCGAGGACTTCACACCGTATTTCGCTGCCCTCAAAGCTATGAACTACCACGGCCTGATGGCCATCGAGCCGCGCTACCGTGACGACCTGGTCGCCGATGTGCGCCTGGGCGTCGCCACACTGCGTCAGCAGTGGCAACTGGCCTAGCGCGCATAGACCTCGGCAATGATGTCTTCGATGGGGGGATCGAGCACGGCGATATCACTGACCTCGTAGTGGCTCAGTATCTGCGCCGTGGTGCGTGGCACTGCATCGGCGGCCACGGTGACACTCAGCCGCCCGTCGTCGTCACTCTGCACGGTGCCGAACTGAGTGAGGTCGGCGACACTGGCCGTGGTGCGTATTGTGATGGTGCGATTCAGGGTGTGGCGCTGTACGAGATCACTCAATGCGCCATCGTGGATGATGGTGCCGTGGTGAATGACAATCACGCGTTTGCACAAGGCTTCGACATCAGCCATGTAGTGGCTGGTCAAAATCACACTGGCGCCGTAGCGTTGGTTGTACTCGGCCACGAACTGGCGAATACGTTTCTGCATGGTCACATCCAGCCCAATGGTCGGTTCATCGAGGAAGAGCATCTGCGGTCGATGCATCAGCGCCAGCGCAAATTCCATTTTCATGCGCTCACCCAGTGATAAATTGCGCACCGGTTTGTCGAGTAGGGTTTGCAATTCGAGCAACTCGACCAGTGTGTCACGCGTCTGGGCAAATTGTTGCGCATCGACGCCATAGACCACACGACTCAATTCGAATGAATCCATGCCCGGTAAATCCCACACCAGGTTGTTGCGTTGACCCATTACCAGCGTGATTTGGCGCAGGTAGCGGTAATCGCGATCAAACGGGCGATAGCCGAGCACATCGACATCGCCGTGTGTCGGATTCAACAGCCCCGAAAGCATCTTGAGCGTGGTCGTCTTGCCAGCCCCGTTGGGCCCCAAAAACCCCACGACTTCGCCTGCCTCAATGCTAAACGACACCCCATCCACAGCTTTGATGGTGCGCGTTTGGCGATGAAACAAACTTTTGAGTGCATTCCCCAGTCCCGATTCACGCACCGGTACTTCGTAGTGCTTGCACAACCCGTCTACGCGAACTACTGTGCCCATATCACGTCCTTTGCTGTTGATGCCGTTCAACTATAGCACACAGCATTAATTGATAATTGATAATTGACAATTGATAATTATCAATTCTTAGCGGATGAGTTGGTACAACTGCGCATATTCGGTGGTCAACACGGTACGCGCGGGGATACCTGCCACACTGGTGTCGTGACCCACAAAGTAGACTGGGCGGTCGGGGTAGCGTCGCTCTGCACGGCTTTGCCAGGCATCGTCACCGGGTTCGACCACATCAATCCAGACATCAGGGCGTTGTGCCTCGACGATGCGTAGATACTGCAGTGTCATGCCCTGTTCCCAGTGGGTGATGACGACTGCGTTGGGTGGCAGTTGTTCGTGCACACTGCTGGCGAACTCGCGGTAGAGTGTCAAATCGTGTTTGTCGGTGACGCGATAACGATAGCCGCCCCAGAGCACGGTTGCTACGACGATGCCTGCGATGAACAGCGGGCGCAATGACCATCCGCGCACCTGCATGGGCGTGACCCAGTCCCGCATCCAGACGATGCCAGCACACAGCCATACGGCCCACCCCAACAGCATGGGCAACGTGAAGGCCGGCCAGTCTCCGATGCTGGGCCCGAGTGCCAGTACATACACAAACGAAGGCACGATGACCATCAGACTCATGCCCCAGAGCAGACGCTGTTGGCGCCAGAGGTGTACGCCGCCGAGGATCCCCAATCCAATGCCCACAGGCCCAAATTCATACAGCATGCGGCGAGCGATGGCCATGACCATCGTGCCTGCCGTGGCAGCATCGGGAATCTGGAAGATGCCACGCCGTACCTCGCCGCCACTCAGCAAATCAAAGACATCTGACCACGATTGTGGTGCTCCCCAATAGTAGAGCGTGGGCAAGCCATAATCTTGCCCATCAAATGGCCCAAAACGCGCATACTGGACGAGTGGATAGGCGTGCGGCAACACTCCAATTAGCACCGCACCCACCAAGGGCAAAAACTGCCACTGCCAACCGCGTTGCCACCATACCCAGGCGATGACGACTGCCCCCACAGGTGCCGCACACAGCACAAACATGCCGTGATACAACGACCCCATGGTGCCGATGGCGGCGACTAGCGCCAGCGTGCGGGTCTGTGGGGCCGCGACAAAGTTGAGCAAGGACCAGGCAAATGCCACCATGAGCAGCAAAAACAGGGCATATACCTCGGCAATGGTGGCGGCGTTCCACACGCCAGGAGTGAACCCGAGTGCCAATGCACCGCTGAACCCAACTACACGCGAGCCACTCAGGCGTTCGAACAGCAGATTACTCCAGGCCACCATCGCCGCACCACAGATGACTGACACGAACGTTACGCGCCAGGCCACTACACCAAACGGCACTAATTTGGTCATCAGACTACTCAGTACCATGTAGAGTGGGTAGGTGGTAGGGTGCGGTACGCCGGCCACGGCTGCCGCGAGTTGGAATTCAGCTGAATCACCGGCTTGTACATCGGGTGCAGCAGTAATGAGATACAGCAATAGAAAGCCCACAAACAGCAGCACTGTCATGCGTAGGCGTGATTGCCAAAATGCGGTCAACAACGTCATCATGTGGATGTTCTCACAACACGGCCAGCAAGCGATCAACATCATCGCGACTGTTGAAGATGCTGGTGCCAAAGCGAATATAGCGGTCTTGTTCACGAAAGAGCACGGCAACCTGTGCGTCGCGCAGTCGTTGTGCGAGCATCGTGGCGTCTTGCCCATGCGCAAAGGTGACGATGGCTGAACACCCCGGCTCTGGAGTAAATAGGGCAAACCCACGCTGTGCGAGCTGATGATAGGCATATTCTGCGAGGGCAAGTCCATGCGCTTCGATGTGGCTGATGGCAAGTCCGGGCAATAATTGTAATCCTGCTTCGACCTGCGCAAGTGAAGTGTGGGCGATGGCGGCATATTCGTATTTACGTCCATCTTTTTGGATGTCGAAAAAGAAATCGTTGCTGGCATGCGTAATGTGCGTATGCCCGTAGCGATCTGACGGGATGTGTGTCAGCAGCTCATCGCGGACATACAAAAACGACACGCCAAAGTTGGCATAGAGCCATTTGTAGGTGCCACAGGTCAAAAAGTCGATGTGATCACGCACGACATCGATGGCAAAGGTGCCAACTGCCTGGATGGCATCGACAAAAAGATAGGCACCATGGGCGTGGGCAATCTGGGCCAGCGTGGCCACATCATGGCGAAAGCCGTTGCGGTTCGACACATAGGTGACCGATACGATGCGCGTCCGTGTATCACACAGTGCGGCAATGGCGTCAGTGCTGACGCGCCCCTCGTGTTGCTCGGCAATCCGGACTTCGACGCCTTTGCGTTCGGCCAGTTGGCGATAAATCAGTAGGCTCGATTCAAAGTGTAATTCATCGATGACCACGTTGTCGCCAGCCCGCCAATCAATGGCATTGACCACAATGTTTTCACCAGCACTTGTCGATTCCGTCAACCCCACAGTATGCGCTGGAGCGCCGATGAGTTGTGCAAAAAGATCGCGCACGTGATTTTTGCGGTCACGCAGGCGCAACAACGATGTGGGCGCTGGCTCTGCCCACGGCTCGTAGAGGCGTTCATCGAGGAATGCCACACCGGCCGCATGCGCAGATCGGCTCAGTGGTCCAATGGCTGGGCTATTGAGGTAGGCTTGGTGTTGGGTAATAGGGAATTCAGCACGCACTGCGGCAAGATCATACATCAGTGTTACTCCTGTGTTTGGCGTTGTGCCTATCATAGCACCGACGTGCGCCCAAGAGACATGTATAATCAGGCGCAGTGATGCGTGACAACTGTGCCGATGGAGACCACCATGGAACGCTGGGTTTTGTACGCGCTATTGTCGATGGGGTTTGCCGGCTTTACTGCCGTGATTGCCAAAATTGGTCTGAGCAATATCACGGGTGAGCTCGGGCTGACTGTCCGAACGATATTCGTTAGTGCCTTTGTCCTCTTATTTGCCGTATTCATGGTCATTCGAGCAGTTTCGTACAATCCGTTGGCACAATATCTGGTGGCTGGCTGTATCAGGTGCCGCGACCGCCCTATCATGGATTTTTTATTATAAGGCCATCAAAATCGGTGATGTCAGCAAAGTCGCATTGATTGATAAAGGGAGTGTGGTGGTGTCGATTGTGTTGGCCCTGCTGATACTCGGAGAATCGATTACCTGGCCGATGGCACTCGGGAGCATCTTGGTGGTGTCAGGGGTGTATGTGATGGCTCACGGCTAGGCAGTACGGCGGATCACGGCAAGATAAAACGGTCCCCAGCCATCACGATCTGGAAGCACTTGCCAGCCATACGTGGTAGCCGTGCCGAATGCAAAGGTCGGATGCTGGATTTCGAACTGTCCGGCCCGTTTTTTGTGCAATTTTGCAATCACGTCGTCGTTTTCGAGTTGTGACAGCGCACAGGTCGAATACACAATGGTGCCACCCACTTTGACAATTGCTAG
>VFQT010001342.1_pt1 | contig 30103 bp, 34 predicted proteins | sample 3512381 | NCBI WGS metagenome assembly VFQT01 (sample SAMN10412376, study PRJNA504923) | tailings metagenome | isolation source: Relicate 2 Philex TSF3 active mining site | place: Philippines: Tuba, Benguet | collected 2017-08-29
GCGTCGATGACGGCCGTCTCGGCGGTCTCCGTGCTCACCCCCCAAGCGTTGCATCCGCGGGCCTGCCCCGCCTCGGCCCGTGTCGCGCCGCTGGTACGATCGGCCCGTGCGGAACGTCCTGCGGGCAGCACTGCTCACGGCGCTCCTGGCGCCGGCATCGGCCCTGGCGGCGGGACCCGCTCCCGCACCCCAGGGCGCGGCGTGGCTCTTGGTGGACGGCCAGACCGGCGAGGTGCTGGCCGAGCGCGCGGCCGACCAGCCGCGCGCGATGGCCAGCCTCACCAAGATGATGACGGCGCTGGTGGCGCTGGAGTCGGGTGACCCCGACCGGGTCGTGCAGGTGGTCCCGGCCGCCGCCGCGGTGGGGGAGTCATCGGCCGGTCTTCGCCCGGGCGAGCGCATCTCGGTGCGCGACCTGGTGCGGGCGCTCATGATCGGCAGCGGCAACGACGCCGGCACCGCGCTGGCCTACGCCATCGCGGGTTCGGAAGGCGAGTTCGTGGTGCGCATGAACGAAAAGGCGAAGGCGCTCGGGATGTCGCGCACGCGGTTCGCCAACCCCCACGGCCTCGACGCCCCGGGCCAGGAGTCGTCGCCCGAGGACCTGCTGGTGCTGGGGCGCGAGGTGATGAAGGACCCGTTCCTGCGCAGGCTGGTGGCAGGCCGCGCGGTCACCATCCCGGGACCCGGCGGGCAGGGCACGCGCCGGCTGGAATCGCAGAACGACCTGCTGGCCATCATGCCCGAGGCCGATGGCATCAAGACGGGCAACACCGACCGGGCCGGCTACACCCTGGTGGCGCACGCCACCTCGGCGCGCCTGGGTCGCGACCTCTACGCCGTGCTGATGGGCGAGCCCGACCGCGCCACGCGTGCCCGTGACGCCAAGGCGCTGCTGGAGTGGGGTTTCTCCAACTACGCGCGGCCGGTGGTGGTGCCCCGTGGCCGCCCCGTGGTGGACGTGCCCGTGCAGGGCGTGCCCGGCGCCACGGTGGCGCTGGCGCCGCCCTCGCCCGTGGCGGCCACCGTCCGCGTGGGGCGCCCCGTGACCATGCGCGTGAGCGCACCGTCCGTGGCGCCGGCGCCGGTGGGCAGGGGCCAGCGGCTGGGCACGCTGGAGGTGGTCCAGGGCGACGACGTGGTGGCGCGGTCGGCGCTGGTGGCCCGCGCCGCGGTGGGCGCGCCGGGGTTCGGCGATTCCCTGCGCACGGCGCTTTCGGGTATAGGGTCCGTCTTCACATGATCCTCACGGTCACACTCAACGCGGCGCTCGACCGCACGCTGAGCGTCCCCAACTTCCAGGCCGGGCGCCGCCACCGCGCCAGCGACGCGCTCACCCTCCCGGGAGGCAAGGGCGTGAACGTGGCCCGCGCCCTGCGCAACCTGGGCCAGCCGGTCATCGCCACGGGGCTCGCCGGGGGCCGCACGGGCATCTCCATCATCGAGCAGCTCACGGCCGAGGGCATCCTCAACGACTTCGTGCGCATCGCCGATGAGTCGCGCACGTCCACCGCCGTGGTGGACCCCACCTCGTTGCAGCAGACCGAGATCAACGAGTACGGCCCGTCGGTGGGCGACGCCGAGCTGGAGCTGTTCATGGAGAAGCTGGCGTACCTGTCCAAGGGCGCCGACATCGTGGTGCTGGCCGGGTCGCTGCCCCGCGACGTGCCGGCCGACTTCTACGGGGTGCTGGTGCGGGAACTGGCACGCCCCGACCTGCCCATCGTGGTGGACGTGCCCGGCCCGCCGCTGCGCGCCGCCCTGGCCGAGGAGCCCTGGCTGGTGAGCCCCAACGCCCGCGAGGCGGAGGAGGTGGTGGGCAACGAGTTCTCCGACGACGAGGACATGGTGGTGGGTGCCGAGGCGCTGTGCTCCATGGGGGCCCGCTCCGCGCTGGTGCACGACCCCGGGGGGTGCGTGGCGCGCATCGGCGGCGGTGACGGCGAGGCGGCGGGGCGCACGCTCGCGGCGCGCATCGACGTGCGCAGCGACGTGGTGAGCACCGTGGGATCCGGCGACGCCTTCCTGGCCGGGTTCCTGGCGGGCACGTACGACGGCGACGAGGTGGAGCAGGCGCTGCGGCGCGCGGTGGCGTCCGGCGCGGCCAGCACGCAGCTGCTGGGCGCCGGCGTGGTGGACCGCGCCGACGTGGACGCACTGGCCCGCCAGGTGTCGGTGGAGGAGCTGGCCGCGGGGGCCTGAGGGGCCCCCGGAACCCCATTCCAGGCGGCATCCGGGCGTCCGGACGGGGGTGGTAGGTTGCCCTCTCACGTTGAACGGACCGGGGAGCACGGGTGGAGATCGAGATCGGCCGGGGCAAGCGCGGGCGAAGGGCCTACGGACTGGACGAGATCGCGATCGTCCCCAGCAGGCGCACGCGCGATCCGGAGGATGTCGACCTCTCCTGGCAGCTGGGCCCGTACACGATGGACATGCCGCTCCTGGCATCGGCCATGGACGGCGTGGTGTCGCCCGCCACGGCGATCGAGATCGGCAAGCTCGGCGGCCTCGGGGTGCTCAACCTCGAGGGCATCCAGAGCCGCTACGAGGACCCCGATGCCGAGCTGCGCAAGATCGCGGAGTTCCCGCCCGACAAGGCCACTGCCGGCCTGCAGGACATCTACCGCGCCCGCGACGTGGACCCCGACCTCATGGTGGAGCGCATCAAGCAGATCAAGGCGGCGGGGGTGCTCACCGCCGGCTCGCTCACGCCGCAGCGGGTGGAGGCCTTCATCGGGCCGGCCCTCGACGCCGGCCTCGACATCCTGGTCATCCAGGGCACGGTGGTGTCGGCCGAGCACGTGTCGTCGTCGGTCGAGCCCCTCAACCTCAAGCAGTTCATCGCCGACCTGCCGGTGCCGGTCATCGTGGGTGGCTGCGCGTCGTACTCCACCGCACTGCACCTCATGCGCACCGGCGCGGTGGGCGTGCTGGTGGGCGTGGGCCCCGGCGCGGCCTGCACCACGCGCCAGGTCATCGGGGTGGGCGTGCCGCAGGCCACGGCCATCGCGGACGCGGCGGGCGCGCGCATGCAGCACCTGCTGGAGACCGGCCAGTACGTGAACGTCATCGCCGATGGCGGCATGGCGTACGGCGGCGACCTCGCCAAGGCCATCGCCTGCGGCGCAGACGCCTGCATGGTGGGATCCCCGCTGGCCAAGGCCGCCGAGGCGCCGGGCCACGGCAACCACTGGGGCATGGCCACGTTCCACCCCGAGCTGCCGCGCGGCACGCGCGTGCGCACCACCACGCTGGGCACCATCAAGGAGATCCTCCTGGGCCCGGCCAACGAGAACGACGGCTCGCTCAACCTCATCGGAGGCCTGCGCAACGCGCTGGCCACCTGCGGCTACGAGTCGATCCAGAGCTTCCAGAAGTGCGAGGTCATGATCGCCCCGGCGCTCAAGACCGAGGGCAAGAAGCTGCAGCAGGCGCAGTCGGTGGGCATGGGCTGACGGTGGCGTTCCACCTCGCCCCCGAACTGGAGCACCAGGCGGCGGGCGGCGTGCTGGTGGTCGACTTCGGCGCCCAGTACAGCCAGCTCATCGCCCGCCGCGTGCGCGAGTGCCGCGTGTTCTCGGCAATCGTGCCGCACGACGTGGACCCCGCCGAGGTGGCGCGCATCGCGCCCGGCGGCATCATCCTCTCCGGAGGCCCGGCCTCGGTGTACGAGGACGGCGCCCCGGCGCTCGACCGCCGGCTGCTCGACCTGGGAATCCCCGTGCTGGGCATCTGCTACGGCATGCAGTCCATGGCGCAGGCGCTGGGCGGGGTGGTCACCAACAACGGCTCCGGCGAGTTCGGCCGCACCGACATCCGCGTGCTCTCCCGCGAGGGCCTGTTCCGCGACCTCCCGGCCGACACCTGCTGGATGAGCCATCGCGACGCCGTCACCACGGCGCCCGACGGCTTCACGGTCACCGCCCAGACCCAGGGCGCGCCCATCGCGGCCATGGAGGACCGCGCGGGCAGGCGCTTCGGCGTGCAGTTCCACCCCGAGGTGGTGCACACGCCGTTCGGCACCGACCTCCTCAAGGCGTTCCTCTTCGATGCGTGCGACCTGGCGCCCACGTGGACGCCGGCCAACGTCATCGACGACCAGGTCACGCGCATCCGCGAGCAGGTGGGTGACCAGAAGGCCATCTGCGGGCTGTCGGGCGGGGTGGACAGCGCCGTGGCCGCGCTGCTCGTGCACCGGGCCATCGGCGACAACCTCACCTGCGTGTTCGTCGACCACGGCATGCTGCGCATGAACGAGGGCGAGCAGGTGGAGGAGGCCTTCGGCCACCACTTCCACGTGCCCCTCGTGCACGTGCGCGCGCAGGACCAGTTCCTGTCGAAGCTGGCGGGGGTCACCGATCCCGAGCAGAAGCGCAAGATCATCGGCGCGGAGTTCATCAACACGTTCGACGCCGAGGCGGCCAAGCTGGGCAACGAGAAGTTCCTCGTGCAGGGCACCCTCTACAGCGACGTCATCGAGTCGGGCGGCGGCACCAACGCGGCCACCATCAAGAGCCACCACAACGTGGGCGGCCTCCCCGACGACATGGAGATGGAGCTCGTCGAGCCCCTGCGCCAGCTGTTCAAGGACGAGGTGCGCCTGGTGGGCGAGGAGCTGGGCCTGCCCGAGCGCATGGTGTGGCGCCAGCCGTTCCCGGGTCCCGGGCTGGCCATCCGCATCATCGGCGAGGTCACGGCGGAGCGGCTGGAGATCCTGAGGCAGGCCGACTTCGTGCTGCAGGAGGAGATCCGCCTGGCCGGCATGTACCGCGACCTGTGGCAGTCGTTCGCCGTGCTGCCGGCCGTGCGGTCGGTGGGGGTGCAGGGCGACAGCCGCACCTATGCCTATCCCATCGTCATCCGCGCCGTCACGTCCGACGACGCCATGACCGCCGACTGGGCGCGCTTGCCCTACGACCTCATCGAGAAGATCTCGAGCCGCATCATCAACGAGGTCCCCGGGGTGAACCGGGTCGTGCTGGACGTCACGTCCAAGCCGCCCGGCACCATCGAGTGGGAGTGACCGGCCCCTAGGGGCGCGCCAGCACCCGCTCGATCTCCAGCACCTGCTCGGCGGTGAGGTCGGCGCCCACGATGCGCTCGGCCAGTTCCTTGGAGTGGTCGTCCCCGCGCAGTGACTCGTGGCGCAGGACCTCGCGGTCGGCGCGCGCGGTGTGGTGCCAGCAGAACGGGCTGGTCATGTACGGGGTCTGCATGCAGCGGCGCCCATGCGCGGCGACGGCCTTGCAGCGGGAGATCGTGACTCGGGACTGGCGCATGGATCCTCCGGTGGGGAACGAAAAACGGGAATACGCTGGGCTCGTAACGATTTGTACGAACCTAACATACGGCGTAAGGCGCGGCAAGGGGTTCCGAGGCCGCTTGCGGCACCGCGGGGCCTTCCCTACGATTCGCCGTCGTTCACGGGCGGTGCCGCTGCCGCCTGCTCATTCATCGGAGGACCGTGCCCGCAGCCCACCTCACCAAGACGACGAAGAGCGCCAAGCCCGGCGACGTCGAGCGTCGCTGGTACATCGTCGACGCCGAGGGCCAGAACCTCGGTCGCCTGGCCACCATCATCGCCGAGACGCTCCGCGGCAAGCGGTCGCCGTTCTACACGCCCCACGCCGACTGCGGCGACTTCGTGGTGGTGGTGAACGCCGAGAAGATCGCGGTCACCGGCAACAAGATGGACGACAAGCTCTACTGGCGCCACTCGGGCTACCCCGGCGGCATCCGCAAGCGCACCCTGCGCGAGCAGCTGGAGCGCCGCCCGGAGGAGGTCATCCGCATGGCCGTCCGCGGGATGCTCCCCAAGAACTCCCTGGGTCGCAAGCAGCTGATGAAGATGAAGGTCTACGCCGGCCCCGCGCACCCGCACGAGGCGCAGTCGCCCGAGCCGCTCCGGCTCGAGAAGAAGGTCACCGCATGAGCACCGCCCAGGTCCGCATCCAGGCCACCGGCAAGCGCAAGACGTCGGTCGCCCGCATCATCCTGGAGCCCGGCGACGGCACCATCACGTGCAACGGCCGCCCCATCGATGACTTCTTCGGCCGCAAGGTGCTGGTCACCGCCGCCAAGTCGCCCCTGGTGGCCGCCGGCCTCGAGGGCCAGTTCGACGTGAAGGCACGCCTCACCGGCGGCGGCATCTCCGGCCAGGCCGACGCCCTGCGCCACGCGGTGGCCCGCGCGCTGGTGGAGATGGACGAGAACCTCCGCCCCGAGCTCAAGCGCGAGGGCTTCCTGACGCGCGACGCGCGCGAGAAGGAGCGCAAGAAGGCGGGCCTCAAGGGCGCCCGCAAGCGTCCCCAGTTCTCGAAGCGCTGAGCGAGCAGGCGCCCCCGGCCCGGAGCCTCTTCGGGACGGACGGCGTCCGCGGGGTCGCGAACGCCGACCTCACGCCCGAGTTGGCCATGGCCATCGGGCGCGCCCTCGGGCGCTCCGCGGGCGGCGGGGGGAAGGTGCTGGTGGGGCAGGACACCCGCCGCAGCGGCCCCATGCTCGAGGCCGCGCTTGCCGCGGGCATTGCCTCGGCCGGCTGCTCGGTGGTGCTCGCGGGCGTGCTGCCCACGCCCGGCGTGGCCGAACTGGTGGCCGGGGACGCCACGTTCACGGGCGGCGTGGTCATCAGCGCGTCGCACAACCCGTTCCCCGACAACGGCATCAAGGTCTTCGGGCCCGACGGCTTCAAGCTGCCCGATGCGGATGAGGCCGCGCTCGAGGGCCTGATCGGCGATCCGGGCGGCGACCGGCCCACCGGTGCCGGCGTGGGATCCATCGTGCGCTGGGACGGCGCGGCAGCGGCATACCGCGAGCGCGTGCTCGAGCGCTTCCCCGTCGACCTCTCCGGCACCCGCGTGGTGATCGACTGCGCCAATGGCGCCACGGTGGCCACGGCGCCCGAGGTGCTGGCCGCGCTGGGCGCCGACGTGGTGGTCATCGGGGCCGATCCGGATGGCGCCAACATCAACGTGGACTGCGGCTCCACCCACCTGGGTGCGCTGCAGGCGGCGGTGGTGTCGGAGGGCGCCGACCTGGGGCTGGCGTTCGACGGCGATGGCGACCGCGTGCTGGCGGTCGACGGCACCGGCGCGGTGGTGGATGGCGACCAGATCCTGGCCATCCTCGCCACCTGGATGCAGGGGCGCGGTGACCTGCCGGGCCCCGCGGTGGTCACCACCACCATGACCAACCTGGGCTTCCGCCGGGCCATGGCCGAGCGGGGCATCGAGGTGCGGTGGACCGACGTGGGCGACCGCTACGTGCTTGCCGAGATGCGTGCACACGGCTTCGTGCTGGGGGGCGAGCAGAGCGGGCACCTCATCAACCTGGCCAGCGGCCCCACGGGGGACGGCCTCGCGGGGGGGATCATGCTGCTCAGCGCGCTGGCGGAGCAGGGCGTCAGCCTTGCCGAGGCCGCGTCGGTGATGACGCGCATGCCCCAGCGCCTGGTGAGCATCCGGGTACAGCGCAAGGGTGACCTGGGGGATGCCGCCGAGGTCTGGGACCTCGTCCGCGGCCACGAGGCCGCGCTGGGCGACGACGGGCGCATCGTGCTGCGGGCGTCCGGCACCGAGCCGCTGGTGCGCGTGATGGTGGAGGCGCCGACGTCCGACCAGTGCGAGAAGATCGCCGATGAGATCGCGGAGGCAGCCGGCCGCGCGCTGGGCCTGGTCGAGGGGAGCGCCTGAGATGTGCGGCATCATCGGATACGTGGGCGGAAGGCCCTGCGAGGAGCTCATCCTGGCGGGCCTCGAACGGCTGGAGTACCGGGGCTACGACTCGGCCGGCCTGGTGCTCATGGACCCCGAGGGGCTTCGCACCGTGCGCGCCGTGGGCAACCTGGCCGAACTGCGCAAGGCGGCGCACGCCGAGGGCGCCGACGCGTCGGTGGCGTCCACGGGCCTGGGGCACACCCGCTGGGCCACGCACGGGCGCGTCACCCAGGCCAATGCCCACCCGCATGCCGATGCCAGCGGCCGCATCTCGGTGGTGATGAACGGCATCGTCGAGAACTACGTGCGCCTGCGCGCCGAGCTCCAGGACGCCGGCGTGGTGTTCCTCAGCGAGACCGACGCCGAGGTGATCCCGCACCTGATCTCCCGCCACTACGAGGGCGACCTGGCCGCGGCCATGCGGGCTGCGGTGGACCGCCTGGAGGGGCACTTCACCATCGTGGCGGCCAGCGCCGACGAGCCCGGCCGCCTGGTGGCCTACCGGCAGGAGACCCCCCTGGTGGTGGGGGTGGGCGACGGCGAGAGGTTCGTGGCGTCGGCCATCCCGGCGTTCCTGCCCGAGACCCGCGACATCATCGAGGTCGAGTCGGGGGAGATCGTGGTGGTGGAGGCCGACTCCGTGTCCATCCACCACGGCGACCAGCAGGTGGACCGCCCGGTCACCCGCGTGGACTGGGACGAGGACGCCGCCGAGAAGGGCGGCTTCGACACCTTCATGCTCAAGGAGATCCACGAGCAGCCCGGCGCCCTGCGCGACACCATCGGTGATCGCCTCCGGCCCGAGGGCGAGGTGGACCTCCCCGGCCTGGGCCTGGACGATGCCGCGCTCGCGCGCGTGGAGCGCATGCACATCGTGGCCTGCGGCACCTCGTACCACGCGGGCCTGGTGGGCCGGTACCTCATCGAGGACTGGGCGCAGGTGCCGGTGCACGTGGAGGTGGCCAGCGAGTACCGCTACCGCACCTGCCTGGCCGGCCCCGGCGACCTGGTGGTGGGCATCACCCAGAGCGGGGAGACGGCCGACACCCTGGCCGCCATGCGGGTGGCGCGCGAGCGCGGGGCGCACGTGGTGGCCCTCACCAACATCATGGGGTCCCAGGCCGTGCGCGACGCCGACGGCGTGCTGTACACCCGCGCGGGGCTGGAGATCGGCGTGGCCGCCACCAAGACCCACACCGCGCAGGTGGTGGCCCTCGCGCTGCTGGCGCTCAAGCTGGGGCGCGCCCGCCACGTGCTGTCCGCCGCCGGCGCCGCCGACCTGGGGGACGAGCTGCACCGCCTGCCCGACCTGGTGCAGCAGTACCTCGAGTCTCCGGACGCCGCGCATGCGCTCGAGGTGGGGGAGAAGTACGCCGAGCGACCCTTCTTCCTGTACCTGGGCCGGCACGTGGGGATGCCGGTGTCGTACGAGGGCGCGCTCAAGCTGAAGGAGATCTCGTACGTGCCCACCGAGGCCTACCCGGCCGGTGAGATGAAGCACGGGCCCATCGCGCTCCTGGACGACGGCTCGCCGGTGGTCGTGGTGGCCACCGACGGCCACGTGTTCGACAAGGTGGTGTCCAACATCCAGGAGGTCCGTGCCCGCGGCGCGCAGGTGATCGCCGTGGCCACCGCGGGCAACGAGGAGATCGCCGAGCACGCCGACGACGTCATGTTCGTGCCGCGCACCCCGCCGCTGCTGGCATCGGTCCTCGCCGTGGTGCCGCTGCAGTTGTTCGCCTACGCGGTGGCACGCGCCCGCGGCCTGAACGTTGACCAGCCGCGCAACCTGGCCAAGACGGTGACGGTGGAATGACCCCGGCGATGGGCCCCGGAATCGTGGGCGTGGGCATCGACCTCATCGAGATCGATCGCATCGAGCGGGCGCTCGAGCGCCACCCGCGGTTCGCGCAGCGGTGCTTCACGCCGGCCGAGGAGGCCTACTGCGCCTCCCGGGCGTACCCGCCGCAGCACTTCGCGGCGCGGTTCGCGGCCAAGGAGGCCATCGGAAAGGCCCTGGGGATCGGCATGACCCGCTGGCACGAGGCCGAGGTGGTGCGCGGCCGCGGCGCCCCCACGGCCATCCTCACCGGGCGGTGCCTGCGCCGCGCGGGTGACCTGGGCGTGGTGGAGGTCATGCTGTCCCTCACGCACTCACGCGGGATGGCCGCCGCCGTGGCCATCCTCAGGGGCGCCTCGCCCCGTCAATAGGATGTGGGGCGTGCCGCCTCTCCCGGGAATGCGCCCGCTGTCCGATTCCGCCGCCGTGCGCCAGGCCGACGCGCGCGCCATCGAGGGCGGCATCCCCGGCGAGGTGCTCATGGAGACCGCCGGATTGCTGGCCGCCCGCGAGATCCTGGCCGCGTTCCCGCCGGGTTCGGCGGCCACCGTGCTGGTGGGGCCCGGCAACAACGGCGGCGATGGCATGGTGATCGCGCGCCACCTGGCCGAGGCCGGGTGGGACGTGCGCGTGCAGGCACCGGGTGCCCGGGCGCCCGAGACCCCCGACGGTGCCCTGATGACGCACCGTGCGGTGGCCATGGGGATCGTGGTGGACGACGTCGACCTGGATGCGCTGGCCGCCGGCGGGCGCGTGGTGGTGGACGCCCTGCTGGGCACCGGCACGGCCGGCGCGCCGCGCCCGCCCGTGGACGCCGTGGTGGACGCCGTGGCGGGCTCGGGGGCCCCGGTGGCCGCCATCGACATGCCCACGGGCATCAGCGCCGACGACGGCACGGCCCCCGGCCCCGCCATCCGGGCTGACCTCACGGTCACCTTCGCCGCCGACAAGCCGGGCCTCCACGTGGCGCCCGGACGGGAACTGGCGGGGCGGGTCGTGGTCGCCGACATCGGCATCCCGCGCCACCTGCAGCCGCCCCCGTGCGCGTGGCTGGCCACGCGTCAGGTGATCGGGGCCATCCCGTCGCGCGGCGCGGGCGACGACAAGTACCGGGCGGGCGGCGTGCTGGCGGTGGGCGGCGCGCCCGGCATGAGCGGTGCGGTGCGGCTGTGCACGCGCGCGGCCCTGCGGGCGGGCGCCGGCATCGTGGCGGCGTGCGTGCCCGACGCCGTGCGCGCCGAGGTGGCCTCGGGTACGCCCGAGGTCATGGTGGACGCCGCGGGGCTGGATCCGGTGATGCGCCAGGCCTCCCGCATGTCGGCGGTGGCCATCGGGCCCGGGATCGGTCGTGATCCCGCCACGGGCGCGCTGGTGCGCGCGCTGCTTGCCGGCATCGCGCTCCCGGTGGTGCTGGACGCCGACGGCCTGTGGCACCTGGGGGATGACCCCGGGGCGCTCGCGGCGCGCCCCGCGCCGACCGTGATCACGCCCCACGCCGGCGAGGCCGCCCGGCTTCTCGGGGTGCCCCGCGACCAGGTGGAGGCCGCACGCCTGGAGTCGGCACGCGAGCTGGCCCGGCGCTCGGGTGCCGTGGCGCTGCTCAAGGGCCCCGGCACCATCATCTGCGCGCCGGGGGAGCTGCCGGTCATCCTGGAGGGCGGCACCCAGGCGCTTGCCACCGCGGGCTCGGGTGACGTGCTCACGGGCATCATCGCGGCGCTCCTGGCGGCCGGCATGCCCGCCATGCATGCCGCCACCTGCGCCGCGGCGCTCCATGCGCGCGCGGGCGAGGTGGCGGGGATGGGCGACGGCACCATCGCCAGCGACATCATCGAGGCGCTGCCCGTGGCGCGCCGCGAGGGGGCGGTGGCGTGAGCGACGCCCGTTCCACGGCGGTCATCGACCTGGGCGCGCTGCGCCACAACGCCGCACGCCTGGCCCGCGCGGCCGGTGGTGCCGAGCTGATGGCAGTGGTGAAGGCCAATGGATACGGCCATGGCGCGGTGGCGTGCGCGCGCGCGGCGCTGGACGGCGGGGCGGGCAGCCTTGCCGTGGCCAGCGTGGAGGAGGCCGAGGAGCTCAGGCTGGGCGGGATCACCGCGCGCATCCTGATCATGAGCCCGCTGGCGGGTGGCGGGTTCTCCCGTGCGCTTGCGGCCGGGTGCGAGGTGGTGGTGGGCGACGCCCATGCGGTGGACGGCCTGTCGGGTGCCGTGGCAGGGGCCACCAGCCCGGGGGCGCTGGACACCCCACGCGTGCACGTGGAGGTGGACACCGGCATGGGCCGCCTGGGCACCAGCGCCGATGAGGCGCTCGACCTGGCCCGGCTGGCGGCGCGGAACGGGTGCCAGGTGGTGGGGCTGATGACCCACTTCGCCACGGCCGACGAGCGCGAGGGTCCCGAGGCCGGGTTCATGCGCGAGCAGCTGGTGCGGTTCCGGCAGCTCATCCCCGCATTCCGCGATGCCTTCCCGGGCATCCAGGTGCATGCGGCCAACAGCGCGGGCACGCTGCGCGACCCCGACGCGTCATTCGACATGGTGCGCTGCGGCATCGCGCTGTACGGCTGCTCGCCGTTCGGCGGCGATCCGTCGGATGACGACCTGGTGCCGGTGATGACATGGTCCTCGCGCCTGGCGTTGGTGAAGCCCTTCACGTCGCGCATGAGCGCCGGCTACGGGCGCACCTGGCGCGCCGCGCGCGGCACCTGGGTGGGGATCGTGCCGGTGGGCTACGCCGATGGGTTCGCCCGCGACCTCTCCAACGATGCCCAGGTGCTGGTGGGCGGCCGGCGCGTGCCGGTGGTGGGCACGGTGTCCATGGACCTGCTCGCCGTGGACCTCGGGCCCGACGCACCCGAGCGCGGCGGGGAGGAGGTGGTGATCATCGGGCGCCAGGGCGAGGAGCGCATCACGGCCGATGAGATGGCCCGCTGGCGCGGATCGATCCCCTACGAGGTCACGTGCGCCGTGAGCCCGCGCGTGGCGCGGGTGCACCAGGGGTGACCCACCGGCTGGACGCCCGCGCCCTCACGGCGCCCCTGCAGCCGCTCGACGCGCCCGCCTGGGTGGTGGGGGGCGGGCTGCGCGATGCCCTGCTGGGCCGGCCCGTGGCCGACGTGGACGTGGTCACGCAGGGCGACCCCGCCGCACAGGCGAAGGCGCTGGCCATCGCGCACGGGGCGTCCCGGTTCCAGCTGTCGCGCGACTTCGGCGCGTGGCGCGTGACCGGTGGCACCCTGGGCGTGCAGGTGGACGTGATGCCCCTGCTGGGGGGCAGCCTGGAGTCGGACCTCGCGCGCCGCGACTTCACCATCAACGCGCTTGCCCTTCCTGCCTCGGGCGAGGGCCCGGTGATCGATCGCCATGGCGGCCTCGACGACCTGGCCCACGGACGCGTGGCCCTGGTGGCGCCCTCGGCGCTGGCGGACGATCCGGTGCGGGTGCTCAGGCTCGCGCGCATCGCCGATGCGCTGGGGTTCCGCATCGATCCGGCGGCCGGGGATGCCGCGCGCGCCGCCGCGTCGGGCATCGGGGACGCCCCCGGCGAGCGCGTGATGGAGGAGTTCACCCGCATCATCACGGCGCCCGACCCCGGACGGGCCGTGCGGGCCCTCGACGCCCTGGGCGGACTGGGGGCCCTGGTCCCCGAGCTGGAGGACTGCCGCGGCGTGGACCAGAGCGAGTACCACCACCTCGACGTGCTCGGCCATACGCTGGAGGTGCTGGACAACGTGGTGGCCATCGAGGCCGACCCCGAGCCGGTGTTCCGCGCCGATGCCCACCTGGTCAGCGCGTCGCTGGCGGACCCGCTGGCGGACGGCCTCACCCGGGGCCAGGCGCTGCGGCTGACCGCGCTGATGCACGACATGGCCAAGGCCGAGACCCGCGGCGTCATGGACAGCGGCCGCATCACGTTCATCGGCCACGACCGCCGGGGCGCCGACATGGCCGATGCGTGGATGCGGCGCATGCGCACTTCCAACCGCCTGCGGGAGTTCGTGGTGCGGGGGGTGCGCGACCACCTGGTGCTGGGGTTCATGGTGCATCGCCAGCCGCTCACCCTGGCGCAGTACGACCGCTACCTGCGCCGCGTGGCACCCGACCCGGTGGAGGCCATCGTGCTGTCGGTGGCCGATCGCATGGCCACGGACGGCCCGCGCACCACGCCCATCCAGATCACCCGGCACCTGGCCCTGGCGCGCGACATGCTGGCCGCCCACGCGCGCATATCGGCCATGGAACCCATCCGGCCACCGCTGGACGGCGCCGCGCTGGCGCAGGTGCTGGAGCGCCCGCCCGGGCCGTGGCTGGCCGAACTGCTGCTGGCCACGCGCGAGGAGCAACTGATGGGCCGCGTGCATGACCGGGCCACCGCCGTGGCCTTCGCCCAGCGGTGGGAGCAGGCGCACCCCACCCATCCGTAGGCCCGCCGTGATGGCCGCGACGCGGGCTATGGTGGGGCGATGGGCATCCACCTGACCAAGATCTACACGCGGCAGGGCGACCAGGGCGATACCCGCCTGGGCGACATGACCCTCGTGCGCAAGGACCACCTGCGGGTGAACGCCTACGGCGAGGTGGACGAGCTCAACGCATGCGTGGGCGTGGTGCGGCTGTGCGACCTGCCCGACGGCTGGGACCAGCGCCTGGGCATGGTGCAGAACGACCTGTTCGACGTGGGCGCCGACCTCGCGGTGCCCGTGGATCCCGAGGCCGAGGAGGGGCGCCTGCGCATCGCCGGCGAGCGCGTCACCTGGCTCGAGGAGTGGTGTGACCAGGTGAACGCCGGGCTCGAGCCCCTCACCAGCTTCGTGCTGCCCGGCGGCACGCCGGCGGCGGCGCACCTGCACGTCGCGCGCACCGTATGCCGTCGCGCGGAGCGGTCCGTGGTGATGCTGGCCGACCACGAGCCCACCGGGGCGGTGGGGGTGAACGTGATCGCCTACCTCAACCGGCTGTCCGACCTCTTCTTCATCCTGGCGCGCGGCGCCAACAAGGCGGCGGGCACGGGCGACGTGCTCTGGGTGCCCGGGGGCGGCACGGCCTCCTAGGCGGCCGCGGGGCCGGTGCGCAGCGGCGCGGGCCGGTTCCATCCCCGCCACACCAGCACGGCCCCGATGGCCATGATGGCGAGGGAGATGATCTGCGCGGCGGTGAGCCCGCCGGCCACGATGGGCGTGGCGCGCACGAACTCCACGAGGAATCGCTCCAGCCCGGCCAGCAGCAGGTAGAGGCCGAACAGCGCCCATGGGGCGGGCAGCCTGCCGCGCATGCGCCACAGGATCCAGAAGATGACCAGGCTGGCGAGCGTCTCGTACACGGGCGTGGGGTGCACGATGTCGGTGGTGGGCACGGTGCCCTCGGGGTATGCCATGCCCCACGGCAGCGAGGTCAGGTCGCCGTAGTCGCCGTCACCCGCCAGCTGGCATCCGATGCGCCCGATCGCGTAGCCCAGGGCCAGGGGCGCGGCCACCATGTTGGCGGTGATGCCCAGCGGGACCCGCCGCCATACCGCCCACAGGATCACGCCGATGAACCCGCCGGCCACCCCGCCGTACCACACGATCCCGGTGGTGGAGAACAGCCCCAGTCCGGGCTCGCCCCAGTTCTCGACCAGGTAGTAGATGCGGGCCCCGATGAACCCGCCAAGGCCGGCGGCGAACGCCACCTCGATGGCCCATGAGGGGTCGTAGCCGCGCTGGCGCAGGTCGATGGCCAGGAACACCGCGGCCACCACGACTGCCACGGCGATCATGAGGCCGAACGAATAGAAGGTGAAGGGCCCGATGGACCCCAGCTCTGGCAGCACGCGCTAGCGGGCGCCGACCGGCGTGGGGGAGTGCGGGGCGGCCACCGTGGCGGGCACCACCGCGGTGGATGCGGGCATGGCCACGGGCTGCGCGCAGGCGGCCTGGTCGCGCGGCGCGCGCGAGCGGCGGATGGCCGCCCGGACCATGAGGCCCGCGCCGGAGAGGCCGGTCATCACCGCGGGGACGTTCTGGCACACGACGCACATGGGGCACCTCCGTAGGGACGACGCGATTGCCGCGTGATCAGGGTCGTACGGCGCCCACGTAGTTGCCCGACCGGCTGGCCATGGATGTCACCTTCACCACGTCGCCGGTGCGGGGGGCGTGGACGAAGTTGCCGCCCCCGATGTAGATGCCCATGTGGCCCAGCCCGCTGAAGAACACCATGTCGCCGGGCTGCAGCTGGTCGTACGGCACCTGCGGGAACATGCCCCAGATGGCGTAGGTGTAGTGCGGCACCGACTTGCCGATCTGGCGGTAGGCGTAGGTGGCCAGGCCCGAGCAGTCGAAGCCCGAGGGCGACTCGCCGCCCCACACGTAGGGCACGCCCTGGAACGACAGCGCGATCCGCGCGGCCTCGGCATTGCCCGCGCCCTCGGGGAGCGGTCCGTTGAAGGGCGTGTAGCCGGAGGAGGCGAGCGACCGGGCCTGCGCGGCGCGGCGGGCCCGCTCCTGCTGGATGGCACGGCGCAGGTCGGCACGGGCGTTCTCCAGCAGGCGCTGGCGCTCGGCGAGCAGGGCGGTGATGCGGGCCTTCTCGGCCTCGGCCTTCCGCACCTGGACCGAGGCGGCGTCGCGGTCCTTGGCCAACTCCACGCGCACCCGGCGGGTGCGGTCGCGGTAGCGGCGCACCTTGCCCACCACCTGGGCGTCCTCGCCGCCGGCGCGCTCGATGCCCTCCATCTCGCTCATGGCGTCGGTCAGGCTGCCGCTGGAGACCAGCACCTCGACCAGGCTCGGGTCGGGGCGGCGGTACAGCGCATCCAGGCGGTCGCCGAGGATGCGCTGCGACACCTGCAGGTCCTTGATCGCCTTCTCGAGGGCCTTCTGGTTCTTGTCGAGGCGCCCCTGGATCACCGAGAGCCGCCACTTGGCGCCGTTGTAGCGCTCGGCCACCACCGACACGCGGTCCTCCACCTGCGCCAGGCGGGCCTTCAGCGCACGGACCTCGCGCTTCTTCGCCGCAACCGCGGCCGGGTCGGCCAGGGCCTGCGTGGGGGCGCCCACGCCCACGGCGAGGGCGCTGCCCGCGACGAGTGCCACCAGGGCACGGCGGATGGATGTGGCGTTGGGGTGCCGCACGGCCTCCGACCTTTTCACGAAACGTGCCTGTGCAGGGAAATCGCGGTTGCAGATGACACGCCTGCGCATTTCGCGTTGACCCCGTCCGGGCCCGGGGCCACAATCGGGGGCGTGTCCGGAGCCCGGAAAGCCCTGCTGGCCTGCGCAATCGCCACCGGTGCCCTGGCGGGCGCGTCGGTGGCCGTGGCACCCACGGCCGCCGACCCGTCCGCCAGGGCCATCGGGGCCATCCTGCCCGGGGGCAATGCCGCGAGCGCCCTGGCCGGGCCCCGCACCCCGGTGCGCACCGCGCGGGGCACGTTGCGCGGTGCGGTGGCATCGGGCGGCACCGTGTCGGTGCGCGCCACCGCGGGCCCCCGGGGGAGCGGGCAGCTGGCCGCCGCCACCGCCCGGGCCTCTGGCGTCACCCTCCTGGGCGGCCGCGTGGTGGTGAACTCCCTCAGCGTGGGCGTGCGATCCGATACGGCGGCCGGGGGCACCACCGCGGGGGTCACCGAGTGGTCGGCCGACGTGGTGGTGGACGGCCGGCCCATCGAGGAGTCCCCCGGCACGCCGGTGGAGATCCCCGGCCTGGGCACCATGGTGCTGGTGGAGCGCCTGGTGCAGGCGGGGGAGGTCACTGCCAACGCCCTGCGCATCGAGGTGGCCGACCCGTCCACCGGGCTCGCCCCGGGCACGCAGGTGGTGCTGGGTCGCGTGGAGGCCGCCACCGGCGTCACGATCCCCGACGCGCCGTCCCCCGACCCGGGCAGCGCGCCGTCGGCTCCCGGGGCCGCCACGCCGTCGGCCGACGGGGCGGCCACCCCCGCGCCCGGCCGCGCACTGCCCGTGGCGCCGGCGGCGCCCGCGGTCACCCCCGGCACCTCGCCCGGGGGCGCCTACGTGGCCCCGTCCGCATCGGCGGGGGCGTCGCCGTCGCTGGGCCTGCCCCGCCAGGACCCGGGCACGGCCGTGGGGGTGCCGTCCACCCAGGGCTACGCCTTCCCCGTGCTGGGCGACGGGGTGTCCTTCTCCGACGACTACGGCGCGCCGCGCGCCGGCACCGGCTGGCACCAGGGCAACGATCTCTTCGGGCCCATGGGCACGCCCATCGTGGCCGTGGCCGACGGCGTGCTGTCGAAGGTGGGGGTCAACACCCTGGGCGGCAATCGCCTGTGGCTCACCGACGATGCCGGCCACGAGTACTACTACGCGCACCTCTCGGCATACGCGCCGGGCATGGCCGACGGCGTGCGCGTGCGCGCCGGCCAGGTGATCGCCTTCCTGGGCAACACCGGACAGGCCATCACCACGCCGCCGCACCTGCACTTCGAGATCCACCCCGGGGGCGGCGACAGCGTCAACCCGTACCCGTACCTCATCGCCTGGCAGCGCAACGCGTCGGTGCCACGGGCCTACGTGGCGGCCACGCAGGCCACCGGGCACGTGCCCGCCGCGGGGGTGCTGCTGCTGGGGGCCACGCCCGTGGAGGACCGGCCGGGGGCCGGTGCGTCCGAGGGCGTGGCGGTCCCCGTCAGATAGGCGAGGCCTTGCCGCGCCCCCGGCGCGGCTGCACCACCGACTGCAGCTGCTCCTCGGTGAAGGGGCCCACTGCGATGCCGTCCGCGGCGAAGCGGTACAGCGCCACGGCCAGCACCTGCGACAGCGTGGCCGAGAGGATGGACGCCACGATGATCGCCAGGGCGCCGATGACGATGAGCACGAAGCCCCCGATGGACGGCGCGATGGCGATGCCGATGAACAGCATGGCGATGCCGGGGAGGATCCCGAATAGCGCGACCACCCCGGTGGTGACGCCGAGGCCCACCACCTGCTGGCCCCAGCGATGGCGGAACAGCCCTGCGGAGCGCTTGAGGGTCTGCATGGGTCCCGTGCCCTCGAAGGCGATGACGGGCACGGCGAGGAAGGTGACCAGCGCCCACGCCAGCCCGCCGAGCACCGACACGATGGCGCCGCCCACGCCCTGGAAGCGCGCCTCGATGGCCCTCAGGATGAGGTTGACCGTGGTGGTGACCAGCGCCCAGCCCGCGATCTGCGGAATGCGCTCGCGTGCCGCCGCGATGCCCTCGCGCACGGTGGTGTCCTCGCCCTCGAGCGACCGGTTGGCGCATGACGCCAGGGCCACCGAGAAGAAGATGCCCACGAACGCCGCCAGGTAGGCGGCGATTGCGAAGAGCACGATGCCCGTGACCATCAGGGCCGTGCTGGCGCCCTCGTCGGCCACCAGGAACAGTCCCGGAATCACGAAGGCCGCGGTCAGCGCCACGGCGGAGATGGCCCCCAGCACGGGGAACACCGCCAGCGATCGGTCGTTCACGATGGTGCGCCAGCTCACGCCGGCCAGCTCCAGTCCCTGCCGGAAACGGCTCATCTCACACTCCGAAGGAATCGCCGCACGAGCACGTGCTGGTGGCGTTGGGGTTCTTGATCACGAAGCCGCGGCGCATGAGCGAGGTGGTGTAGTCGATGACCGAGCCGCTCACGTAGATGGCGCTCTTGAGGTCGAGGAACACCGCGACCCCGTTGCTCTCGATCACGCGCTCCGAGGGCTCGGCCTGCGCCCCGCGCTCCACCAGGTCGATCGAGTACTCCAGGCCGGAGCAGCCGCCCGCGTGGATGCGAAGGCGCACCGCGTGCGCCATGCCCTCGCGGTCGGCGCACTGGGCGATGTACTGCGCCGCGGCGTCGGTGACCTCCAGGCCTGCGCCCGCGCCCTGCTGCTGGGCCTCGCGCGCGGCCCGTGCCCGCTCGCGCGCGGCGGCCTTCTTCTCCTCGAGGGTGAGGGGACGCTCCGGCGCGGCCTGGTCAGCCATAGCCCATGACCTTCATCATCAGCTTGCCGTCGTCGGTCATCTTGTCGGGGCCCCACGGCGGGTCCCACACCCAGTTCACGTCCACCGACGTGACGCCGTCCAGCGGCTCCACGTACTTGCGCACGTCGGCGATGATCTGCTCGGTGAGCGGGCAGCCCATGGAGGTGAGGGTCATCTGCAGGTCCACCTTGCCGGTGGACTCGTCGATGCCGATGTCGTAGAGCAGGCCCAGGTCGACCACGTTGATGCCCAGCTCGGGGTCGTCCACCTGCTTCATCGCCTCGCGGATCTCGTCCTGGCCAACCATCATCGTCCTCCCATCGCGGTGGTCTCGCGGTACTCGGCAATGCAATCACGCAGCGCCAGCCACGACAGCAGCGCGCACTTCACGCGAACCGGGTAGCGGGCCACGCCCTCCAGGGCCACGGCGTCGCCCAGCAGGTCCTCGTCGGGCTCGGCGTCGCCGTGCATCATCAGGCGGAAGTGCTCCACCAGGTCCAGGGCCTCGTCCAGGTCCTTGCCGCGGGCCACCTCGGTCAGCATCGACGCCGCGGCCTGCGAGATGGAGCAGCCGTCGCCATCGGCCCGGATGTCGGCGATGCGGCCGTCCTCCACGAGGATGTCCAGGAAGCACTCGTCGCCGCAGACGGGGTTGTTCTCATGCACCGACGCCGATGCGCCCTCGATGCGCCCCCTGCCGCGGCGGTTGCGGTAGTGGTCGAGGATGAGCTGCTGGTAGAGGTCGTCGAGCCCGCCCATCAGGCCACCCCGAACCACTGGCGGCACTCGGCCAGCGCCGACTGCAGGGCCGCGATGTCGTCATCGGTGGTGTAGAGGTAGGCACTCGCGCGCGCGGTGCTCTGCACCCCCAAGTACCGCATGAGCGGCTTGGTGCAGTGGTGGCCGGCGCGCACGCACACGCCCTTGCTGTCGAGGAACTGGCCGATGTCGTGGGGGTGCACGCCATCCAGGCTGAAGCTCACCGCCGCCCCGCGACGCTCCACGTCGCGCGGGCCGAACACGGTGACGCCCGGCACCTCGTCCAGGGCGTCCAGCATCTGCTGCGCCAGGTGCTTCTCGTGGGCGCGGACGCGATCGGGGCCCAGCTCCTCCAGGAACCGCACGGCCTCGCCCAGGCCCACCGACTCGGCGATGGGAGGGGTGCCGGCCTCGAACTTCCACGGGATGTCGTTCCACGTGGATCCCTCGGTGGTGACGTCCGAGATCATCTCGCCGCCCCCGAGGAAGGGCTCCATGGCCTGCAGCCGCTCGGGCCGCGCCGCCAGCACGCCGATGCCCGTGGGCCCGCACATCTTGTGGCCGGTGAACGCCAGGAAGTCGCTGCCGATGGCCGCGGCGTCCACCGGCATGTGCGGCACGCTCTGGGTGGCATCCACCAGGGTGAGCGCGCCGGCCTCGTGCGCCATGGCCACGATCTCCCGCACGGGGTTGATGGTGCCCAGCGTGTTGGAGGCGTGCACCACCGCCACCATGCGGGTGCGCGGGCCGATCATGGCGCGCATGGCGTCCATGTCGATCTCGCCCTCGGGGGTGACGGGGCAGAAGCGCACCACGGCGCCCGTCATCTGCGCCACCAGCTGCCAGGGCACGGTGTTGGAGTGGTGCTCCATCATCGTCACCAGCACCTCGTCGCCCTCGGTGAGCTCGCGGGCTCCCCAGGCCCAGGCCACCAGGTTGATGGCCTCGGTGGCGTTCTTGGTGAGCACCGTGGCCTCGCGCGGGTGGTTCACCAGGCGGGCCACGGCGTCGCGACCGGCCTCGAACCGCTCCGTGGCCTCGGCCGCCAGCTCGTACACCCCCCGGTGCACGTTGGCGTTGGCCTCGCGGTAATAGGCGTCCATGGCGTCCAGCACCCGCTGGGGCTTCTGCGACGTGGCCGCCGAGTCGAGGTAGTGCAGCTGCCCGCCGCCGGGGCGGGGGGCAGCGAGGATGGGGAACTCCGCGCGCAGCGCGCGTGCGTCCAGCGCGGTGTGCGCGGAGGTCCCCATGCGGCTCCTAGCGGGGCGCCGAGGCCGGCTCGGCCGACCCGAAGCCCACGTAGCCCTCGGCCTCCAGCTGCTCGGCCAGCTCGGGACCGCCGGTCTTGGCGATGCGGCCCTCGAACATCACGTGCACCACGTCGGGCGTGATGTAGTTCAGGATGCGCGTGTAGTGCGTGATGATGAGCACGCCCAGGTCCGGACCGCGCTGGGCGTTGACGCCCTCCGACACGATGCGCAGGGCGTCCACGTCGAGGCCCGAGTCGGTCTCGTCGAGGATGGCGAACTTGGGCTCCAGCAGGGCCATCTGCAGGATCTCGTGGCGCTTCTTCTCGCCGCCCGAGAAGCCCTCGTTCAGGTACCGGTCGGCGAACGACGGGTCGAACTTGAGCAGGTCGCTCTTCTCCTTGAAGAGCTTGGCGAACTCCCGCACCGGGATCTCCTCGCCGCGCACGGCGTTGACCGCGCTGCGCAGGAAGTTCATCACCGACACGCCCGGCACCTCCACCGGGTACTGCATGGCCAGGAACAGGCCGGCCTGGGCCCGCTCGTCGGCCTCCATCTCGGCCAGGTCCTTGCCGTCGAAGAACACCGATCCGCCGGTGATCTCGTACCGCGGGTGGCCGGCCAGGGCGTAGGCAAGGGTGCTCTTGCCCGAGCCGTTGGGGCCCATGAGCGCGTGCACCTCGCCCTGGGGGATCTCGAGGTCGACGCCCTTCAGGATGGGCGTGTCCTCGACGGCCACCTCGAGGCCCTCGATCTTCAGGATGGGGTCAGCCACGGAAGCGGTTCTCCTTCGGGTTACGGGGTGTCGAACGGATGCGGGATGCTGGGGTCGGTGCCCACGAGCACGCGGCCCTCGCGCACCTCCACCGGGAACACCGGCAGGGTGGCGGTGGCGGGCGGGGTGAGCGCCGCGCCGTCGGACAGTCGGAAGTAGGCGCCATGGCGCGGGCACTCCACGCGGCCCAGGTCGGGGTCGAGCCAGCCGGCGCTGAGCGACGCCATGCCGTGCGTGCAGGTGTCGTGCACGGCGTGCAGCGTGCCGTCCACGTTGGCCAGGCACACGGGGGTGCCCTCCACCTCCACGCGGGCCATGGTGCCGGGCGGGATGTCGTCGACCGCCATGACGTCCACGAGGCTCATCGCACCTTCGCGCGGGCGGCGGCCTCGAGCTCCTCGCGGAGCTCGTCGAACGAGATCTCGTCCAGCACCTCCTGGAAGAACCCGTAGACGATCTGGTGCTTGGCCACCAGCTTCGGCACGCCGCGGCTCATCAGGTAGAAGAGGTGCTCGTCGTCCACGCGGCTCACCGCGCCGGCGTGCGAGCACTTCACCTCGGCCGTCTCGATCTCCAGGAACGGGATGGTGTCGGCGCGCGCCCCCTCGTTGAGGATGAGGTTGCGGTTGGTCTGGTAGGCGTCCGTGCCCGGCGCGCCCGGCGGCACCACCAGGTTGCCGAAGAACACCGTGTGGGCGGTGTCCTGGATGGCGCCCTTGTAGAGCAGGTTGGAATACGCCTGCGGGGCCTCGTGGCGCGACACCACGCGGTGCTCGAAGTGCTGCGAGCCGGTGGCGAAGTACAGCCCCAGGGCGCGGGCGTCGGAGCCCGTGCCACGGCAGTACATGGTGGGCTCCACGCGCACCACGTCGCCGCCCAGGGTCACGTTCACCGACCGCACGCGGGCGTCCTTGCCCGCCGCGGCGCGGATGGTGGCCTGGTGGCGCACGCCGCGGCCCCAGTTGATCACCGACACGTGCTCCAGCTCGCCGCCGTCGGCCACGAACATCTCCACCACGGTGGATGCGTGCACCGCGCCGTCGAGGTCGGGCGAGAGGTAGCGGTCGATCACGGTGGCCTTGGCGCCTTCCTCCACCACCACGAGCGTGCGGCCGAACACGCGGCCGGTGGCCCCGGTGGCCGTGAGGATGGCCTCGACGGGGAGTTCAACCTCCACGCCGCGGGGCACGTACACGAACGTGCCGGCGTCCCAGCCGGCCGCGTTCACGGCGCCCGGCCGGTCATCGAAGCCCGCCAGCGAGTACAGGCGGTCGCGCACCAGGTCCTCGTGCGAGGCCAGCGCCTCGCCCAGCTCGGCCACGATGACCCCCTCGGGGAGGGCGATGGCCTCGGCCGGGGCCGGGGTGCCGTCGATGAACGCCAGGCGTGCCGCACGGCCCGTCGTGGCCGGCAGCGACACCTCGCCGCTGGCCGCCCCGCCGGTGGCGGTGTCGCCGTTCATGCCCAGGTCCGCCGGGGGGGTGAAGCGCCACTCCTCCTCGGTGCCGGTGAGCTGGGGCAGTTCCGCCAGCGCGGCGGCGGCCCGGTCGCGGGCCTCCGCCGCCCAGCCCGGCGCGCTACCCAATGGAGCCCTCCATCTGCAGCTCGATCAGGCGGTTCAGCTCCACGGCGTACTCCATGGGGAGCTCCTTGGCGATGGGCTCGATGAACCCGCGCACGATCATGGCCATGGCCTCCTCCTCGCTGAGCCCGCGGCTCATGAGGTAGAAGACCTGGTCGTCGGCCACCTTGCTCACGGTGGCCTCGTGGCCGATGGAGGTGTCCTCCTCCTGGATGTCCATGTAGGGGTAGGTGTCCGAGCGGCTGTCCTCGTCCAGCAGCAGCGCGTCGCACACCACCGACGCCTTCACGCGGCGGGCGCCCGGCTCCACCTTGACCAGGCCGCGGTAGCTGGTGCGGCCGCCGCCCTGCGAGATGGACTTGCTCACGATGGTGCTCGAGGTGTCGGGCGCCACGTGCACCATCTTTGCGCCGGCGTCCTGGTGCATTCCCTCGCCGGCCATGGCCACCGAGAGCACCTCGCCGCGAGCACGGGGGCCCACCATCCACACGGCGGGGTACTTCATGGTGAGCTTGCTGCCCAGGTTGCCGTCGATCCACTCCATGACGGCGTCCTCGTGCGCCACCGCGCGCTTGGTGACCAGGTTGTAGACGTTGTTCGACCAGTTCTGGATGGTGGAGTAGCGGCAGCGCGCGCCCTTCTTCACGATGATCTCCACCACCGCGGAGTGCAGCGAGTCGGCCGAGTAGGTGGGGGCGGTGCAGCCCTCCACGTAGTGCACGTAGGAGCCCGGCTCGCAGATGATGAGCGTGCGCTCGAACTGGCCCATGCTCTCTGCGTTGATGCGGAAGTAGGCCTGGAGCGGGATCTCCACCTGCACGCCCTCGGGCACCCAGATGAACGATCCGCCCGACCACACGGCCGAGTTGAGCGCGGCGAAGGTGTTGTCACCCGGGGGGATCACCGTGGCCCAGTGCTCGCGGAACAGGTCCTCGTGCTCGCGCAGCGCCGTGTCGGTGTCGCAGAAGATGACGCCCTTCTCCTCGAGGTCCTCGCGGATCGAGTGGTACACCACCTCCGACTCGTACTGCGCGGACACGCCGGCCAGGAACTTCTGCTCGGCCTCGGGGATGCCCAGGCGGTCGAAGGTCTTGCGGATGTCGTCGGGCACCTCGTCCCAGGAGCGCCCCTGCTCCTCGGCGGCCTTGATGTAGTAGTAGATGTCCTGGTAGTCGAGCTCCGAGAGGTCGCCACCCCAGTCCGGGATCTCACGGCTCTCGAAGATCTCCAGCGAGCGCAGGCGGAACTTGGTCATCCACTCCGGCTCGCCCTTGATCATGGAGATCTCGCGGACGATGTCGGCGTTGAGCCCCTTCTTGGGCTCGAACACGTAGTTGGCCGGGTCGTGCCAGCCGAACTTGTATGTGGTGTCGATGTCGATCTCGGGCTTTGCCGTCGACAATTCGGACGCTCCTTCGGGGTGGCCGTCGAACGGTCTATAGGTTACGTGCATTTCCCGAATGGTCAACCGCCTTCGGACGCGGTTACCGCACTTTTCGCGCACGGGGCGGGGCGTCGTATCCTGTGCGGCGTGGGCACCGATCTCGCACACCTCCCCGACGACGAGCAGGAGATCCAGCGCATGGTCGCCGCGCTCGGGGATCCCACGCGCCGACGGGTGTTCTTCACCGTGCGCGAGGCCGGCGAGCTCATGGGCAAGGACGACGTGGCCGAGGCCGTGGGAATCACCCGCAGGCTGGCGGGCTTCCACCTGGACAAGCTGGTGGAGCAGGGCTTCCTGCGCGCGGAGTTCCAGCGGCGCACGGGGCGCACCGGCCCGGGGGCGGGCCGCCCGGCCAAGCTCTACGCCCTGGCCGAGTCCGAGGAGGATTCACGTCTCAACGTGAAGCACTACGACCTGCTGGCCGAGTTGCTCCTCAAGGCCATGAGCGACCGCTCGGGCGAGGACCCGCAGGAGGTGCTGGAGCGGGTGGGCTACGAGTTCGGCCGTGAGCTGGGCGAGGCCGAGCGCCAGGCCGGCCGCAGCCCGTCGTACGCCACCACCACCGACGCCGTCACCGGCGTGGTGGGCGTGCTCACGCGCTTCGGCTTCAGCGCCACGGAGTCCGGGGAGGGCGGGTTCACGGCGCGCATGTGCCCCTTCGAGGAGATGGCCAAGGTCGATCCGCAGCGGGTGTGCGGCCTTGACCGCGCCATATGGCGGGGCGTGCTGTCGGCGTTCAACCCCGACGCCACCCTCGCGGGCGCCCGGTCCATGGCCCAGGGCGATGCCGCGTGCGGCGCCCTGGTGGTGGAGGACGAGGAGTCCTAGAGGTCCTTGAGGCGGCTGGTCCCGAACAGCCAGAACATCCAGCCGGCCAGGCCCGTCATGATGACGGCGCCGACCACGTCGCCCCAGTAGCCGCGCTCGCTGGCCGCGATGGCGGCCACGAAGATCTCGACGAACATGCCCGCGGCCAGCAGGCCGAACAGGACCCAGCCCACCCACATGATCCAGCCGTAGGGGAAGAAGCGGCGCACGCCCACGGTGTGGGCCAGCGGCGCGTAGTTGGCGCGTCGTCCTCCGGCGCGCTTGGGCTTCTTCTTAGGGGCCATCGACGGGAAGGATACCCCGATTCGCGGCGGATGCGCGGGCGCGCCAGTTGCCCCGGCGGATCCGGGCGATGCTCACGCCCATCGCCACCATGTACGCGGCGCTGAAGGCCACCTGGGGAATGGAGACCAGGACGATCCCGTAGGCGATCCACGGCACGCTCGCCGCGATGGCGAGGGCGCGCAGGCGTATCTGCCCGGGCGACAGGCGCGACATGGCGATGCCCAGCAGGCCGAGGCCGGCGAGGAGGTCCATGGGGCCGCTCCACAGCACCACCAGGAGGATCGCCGTGACCGGGATGCTGGCCCAGATCACCGCGCGCCCGCGCGGGTTGCGCGGATCGGTGCCCGCGATGTCCATGGCCGCCACCACCACGCTTATGGCCACTCCGGCCGTGGCGCCCAGCAGGGCCCAGTGGATGCCCATCACCAGCGACCCGGCGGCGTCCAGCCCCAGCAGGAGGGCCCGGCGACGCATGAACGTGGACGCCAGCAGCAGGCTGATGCCCACTACTCCCACCAACTGCGCGATGATCTGGGTGCTGGTCATGCATCTATATGGTGACGGACCCCGCGGCGTTGCCCGGGGGCATCGGGGAGGAACGGGTGGACCTGGGCATCGCAGGGCGCATCGCGCTCGTCACGGGGGGGAGCAGGGGCATCGGGCGCGCGGCCGCCGAGTCGCTGGCGCGCGAGGGCGTCACCGTGGTGGTGGGCGCGCGCGGGGCCGAGGGCGTTGACGCGGCCGTGGCGCAGCTGCGCGCCGCCGGCGCCACCGCCGAGGGCATCGTGGTGGACATGGCCGACCCGCTGGGCCCGGCCGATGCCGTGGCGCGCGCCCAGGCCATCGCCGGCCCGGTGGACATCGTGGTGGCCAATGCGGGCGGCCCCCCACCGGGGCGGTTCGTGGATGCCGACGACGATGGCTGGGACCTCGCCGTGCAGCAGAACCTGCTGGGCACGGTGCGGCTCATCCGCGCGGCGCTGCCGGGCATGCGTGAGCGGGGCTGGGGTCGCATCGTCACCATCACCAGCACGTCGGTGCGCGAGGTCATCGACGGCCTGGCGCTCTCCAACGCCACGCGGGCCGGGGTGGCCGGCGCGGTGCGCACCCTGGCGCGCGAGGTGGCCGCGGACGGCGTGACCGTGAACAACGTGCTGCCCGGGCCCATCCTCACCGACCGCATGCGCCAGTTGCTGTCGGCCCAGCCCGACCTGGACGCGGCGATCGCCGCCCGCGGGGCGCAGAACCCCACGGGGCGCGTGGGCGACCCCGCCGAGGTGGGCGACCTCGTGGCCTTCCTGGCGTCGGATCGCGCCGCGTTCATCAACGGGGCATCGGTGATGATCGACGGGGGCGAGAGCCGTGTCGTCGGCTAGCAGCCACGAGCATCCGCCCTTCGGGTTCAGCACGCGCATGCGCGTGGACTTCGCCGACACCGATGCCGGCGGCATCGTGTACTTCGGGCGCTACGGCCGCTACCTCGAGCGCGCGATCATCGACTACCGCCGCGCCGCGGGGGTGCCGCTCATCGGCGAGGAGGGGCACCTGTTCGCCATCCGATCGTTCGAGGTGGCCTACCACGCCCCCCTCAGGTTCGATGACGACGTGGAGGTGTTCGTGCGCCTCGGCCGCATCGGCACCACCAGCCATGCCATGGAGGCGCGGCTGGAGCGCCTGGACGCCGATGGCGCCCTGCACGTGGCCGACGCCGCGGCGGTGATCGTGGGCGTGGACTCCTGGGACGGGGGGCGGCCCACGCCCATGCCCCCGCACATGCGCCAGGCCTTCGAGGCGTTCGAGGCGCGCACGCATTGAGCGGGCGCCTCCTGGGCCAGGACGCCGCCGTGCTCGGCGCCGCCGGGGCCGGGGTGGGCGCCCTGCGCGACATCGAGCAGTGGGCGTTCCGGTCGGTGATCCGGCCCGAGGGCACCCGGGTGGTGGACGCCCACTGCCACCTGGGCGTGGATCGTGACGGCCACGCGCTGTCGGCAGGGGACCTGGTGGCCGACCTCGACGCGGCCGGCATCGCGGCCGCGGTGGCATTCCCGCCCGATGAGCCCGGGCCCGGGGGCGACTTCACGCAGGCCAACCAGCGCGTTCTGGATGCCGCCGGCGCGCGCCCCGAGCGCATCATCCCGTTCTGCCGGGTGGACCCTGCGGCGGGTGCCGAACGGGCCATGGACCAGGCCCATGCGGGCGGCGCGCGGGGGCTCAAGCTGCATCCGGTGGCGCAGCGGTTCGCGCCCGAGTCGGATGCCTGCGTGCACGCGGTGCGCCACGCCACCGACCTGGGCTGGCCCGTGCTGTTCCACGCGGGGTTCGGGGCGCGGCCGCTCGGACCGGCGTTCGCCGCGCTCCTGGAGCAGGTGCCCACCGCACGGCTGATCCTCGCCCACGGCGGACGGGGTGATCATCGGGCCCTCGCGGCCCTGGCGGCCGGGTATCCGCAGGTGGTGTTCGACACCTCCATCGCCGCGCTGCCGGACCTCGTCACCATCCCGCCCGAGAGGGTGGTGTTCGGGTCGGACCGGCCCTACGGCGACCATGCGCAGGCACTGCACCTGGTGGGCGCGGCCGCGCGGGTGGCCGGGTGGGACGACGTGGCCATGCGCGGCGTGCTGGGCGGCAACCTCATGCGCCTGCTGGGCGACGGGGGCGGGGAATGACCACGGCCGATGCGCTGCGCGTGGTGACGCTTGCCGCGCAGGCCGAGATGGCGCTGGTGCGCCGTGACCAGGTGGCCGGACCCCTGCTGGCCCAGGCCGCGCGCGCGGCCGACGGCATGCCCGCCGGTCCGCTGCTCGCCCAGGCGGCGGCGCTGGTGCGCGCGGCCCCCGAGCGCGAGGCCGTGCGCCAGGCCGCGCTGTCGCTGTGCCGGATGGGGCTGCAGGAGGCGCAGGCGCAGGTGATGGGGGCCGCTTCGTGAGCATGGAGAACCGCGCGCGACTGGCCGAGGTGATGCGCGGCCCCGAGCCCGACCTGGCCGAGGCCAACCTGCTCATCGCCGCCGAGGGCCGTCCGGGGGTGGACCCGGCCCGGTGGCTGGATGAGGTGGACCGGCTGGCCGTGCAGACGGGGTCCACCGACGCGCAGGCGGTGTTCGACCTGCTGCGCGATGAGGGCTACGCGGGTGATGCGCAGACCTACGACGACCCGCGCAACTCGTTCCTCGACCAGGTGATGCGCCGGCGCAGGGGCCTTCCCATCGCGCTGTCGGCACTGGCGGTGTCGGTGGCCACGCGCACGGGCGCCGAGGTGGTGGGGGTGGCCATGCCCGGGCACTACATCGTGGCCGAGCTGGGCGGCGGCCACGTGCGCTATGTCGACCCGTTCAACGGCTGGGTCACCCGCACGGTGGAGGAACTCGCCGGCATCGCCCGCGACGCGGCCGGGGTGGACCTGGAGCCCGGCCACCTGGCCCCGGCGCCTGCCCGCGTCACGGTCACGCGCATGCTGCTGAACCTGGAGGGCTCCTATCGCCGGCGCGGGCGCCCCGATGACGTGCTGTGGTGCTGCGAGCTCCTGGCCCTGGTGAACGCCGACGACCCCGCCCCGCGCGTGCGTGCGGCCGAGGTGCTGGTGGAGCTGGGCCGCCCCGACGAGGCCGAGGCCCTGCTGGGCTCGCTGCTCACCACCACCCCGCCGTCGCTCGCCCTGCGCGTGGCGGAGTCCGTGCTGGACGAGATCCGCGCCGCGCGCCT
>VFQT010001343.1_pt1 | contig 30085 bp, 16 predicted proteins | sample 3512381 | NCBI WGS metagenome assembly VFQT01 (sample SAMN10412376, study PRJNA504923) | tailings metagenome | isolation source: Relicate 2 Philex TSF3 active mining site | place: Philippines: Tuba, Benguet | collected 2017-08-29
CACTGCCCAACACCACCGAGTGGTAATGACCCGCCGACACCCCCACCATCGTCGAAGGGAGCCCCTGGAGCGGAACACTCGTCTGACCGAATCCATCGTCTCCCCAGGTCACGACATTGGCACCGCCACCCGACACGCCCATCCCATGGGCCAGTCCCAGGGCCACCTGCGACAGTCCCGCCAAGGCGCCTTGCACCACGGGAATCGCACGTCCTTTGCCACCCACGATGGACCAGGTGCCCGAGGTCCTCAGTCGACCCAACAGTGCCGAAGGGCCCGCCGAAAGGGATCGGTACTGGATGGAGGCATCGATCGCCTCCGGCATCCCGGAACCCGAACCTCCGGCGATCTGAAGCCGTCCGTCGGCATTCAACCAGGCCGTGTAATCGGCCCCCGCGACGACTTGGAAGACCCCGCCCAGCCGCGTGGTGGCCGCGGTGACCGCCGGAGCGGTTGAGCCCCAGGCTCGGATCGAACCGTTTTCCAGGAGTGCAACGGCATGCTCGCCACCGGCGGCGATCGCCACCACCCGGGCACCGAACACGGGAGGCGGACTCAAGGTGCCATTGACGACCACCGACCCGTCGGCCCGAAGCCCGACCGTGAACCGCTCACCCGCCGCCACCGAAACCAGATTGGTCCACGAGGCGTCGAAGACCAGCTGTCGGTACGCGTTGTCACCCCAACCCTGCACCTCCACCCTCGGTCGCTGGACCGTCAGGAATACGGGCCCGCTGCGAACGGTGGCCACGGAATTTCGGACGCGCAGTTCATAGGCTCCGGCGTCGGAGGCGGTGACCGAAGACCGATTCCAGACCTGGCCCGTGAACACCCGCTGTCCTTCCCGGAACCACTCGTACACCAGAGGCTCTCCCCCGACGGCATCGGCCTTCAATTCGGCCGGGGTGCCCTCCGAGGCCCAGACGCTGACAGGCGGCGTCAGGAATTTCGGAGGCTCCACCATGACCACGGTGACCAACCCGGATTCATGCTGACCCAGATCATTGGAGACCACCACCGAGTACCGACCCGATCGTTCGGAACCGGCGGGGGTCACGCTCAGCACCGGTCCGTCGGCTTCGTCGACCCGGACATTGTTGTGATACCAGGCGTAGTGGAACGGGGCTGTTCCGGTGGCCTCGATCGGGAGCTGCAGGGTGCCTCCGACAGGAAACTCTCCCCCTACGAGCGGACTGACGATGCGAGGCGGCGACTGCACGACGACATCGAAGGCTCGGGAGGCGCTTCCGCCGGCAGCATCGGTCACCGTGATCGTCACCGGAACGGTCGCGGTGCCATCGGCATCCGGGATCACGGATGCCACCTCGAGGAACCACCCTCCCTGATGGACCGCACGGAGCGCAGCGGCCGGAACCACCGCGGTGTCGCCACTGGTCAACACCACCCCCAACGTGGCGTCGACCGCACTGTCGATGTCGGAGACGGGGAGCGCGACGCGACGCGGCAGATCCGCGGGGAGATTCCAATCGACCCCGACCAGGCGGATGATCGCGGGTTCCACGGCCCCGATGACCGGCGGATCGTTCACCGGTGTCACCTGGATCGTGAGGGTTCCCGGCACCGAGGCATCGACGCCATCCCGCGCCCGGAACGTGAACTGGTCCGTGCCGAAGAAATCCGGAGCCGGTGAATAGACGGCGATTCCGTTTTCCAGGCTCACGCTGCCATGGGTCGGAAGGTCGACCAGTTCGAAGGTTAACTCGGTGGAGTCCACGTCGGTCGCCGACAAGGTGATTTGCAGGGTGGAGTCCTCGGGAGTGGCAAGGGTCTGAGCCACGGCGACCGGCGGATCATTGATCGGTGTGACGGTGATGGCGACCGTGTCGACATCGACCAACCCGCCACTGTCGGTCGTCCGGACTGTCAGGGTGTCGGCACCGAAGTAATCGAGTGAGCCCTGATATCCGAGGGTCGCGAGGGCTTGATTCAGCGCGGTCGCCGAACCGGCGAGCTTCAGCGTCGCACTGCCATTGGCGCCGCCGGACACGGTCACCCCGGTCACCGGCAGCGTGACCGTCACGGTCCCGTGCAACACCGACAGCTCCACCGACAGAGCGGCACTGTCGATGTCACCCACGCTCACGGTCGAGGCACCGGCCAACGACAAACGGGCGTCTTCGGTCACCACTTGGATTCCAGGCACCGTATTGAACGGAGCATCATTCACCGGGTTCACCACCTGGGTCACCGAGACCAGTCTCAGACTCAGCGAGGTGGTTCCGCCTCGAAGACTCGCATCGAGCGTACTCCCGGAGGCGGGGTTCGCCCCACTCTCCATGAGCGCCACCGTCAACGGAGACGCCGAGCCGTTGAAGTCGGATCCGGGACGGAACCTCAGTCGATCTTCCGCGCGGACCACCCGGGCGGCGGAGGGGCTCACCGACTCCGGAATGGAAACCCATTCGGATTGTCCCGAGGTCTGGTACTGCCATTGCCCCATCGAACTCGTTGCGGAGGTCCCCATGACAACCACACCGAGGAGCGGATTGGCGCTCGAACCACCCGTGACCGCATCGGCATCGTCCTGGAAAACCGCGCCGAAAAGCGACGCGACGGTGGCCCCGATGGGCTCCGCATCCTCGTCCACCGGAGCCGAGACCACCGAAGTGAATTGGGACTCCGAAACCAGGACCTGCGAAGCATCGTAATCTCCCACCAGATACCGCCCCGCCTTCGGATCGTAGGCGATGAACGTGGGATTGCTGATGGCACCGCCCGAGGTGACGGTCCGGAGGTTCCAAGCCCGACCGTCGTACGCGACCGTGCCGGAGTTCAGATCATAGGTCTTGTAACCCTGGGTGAATGAAATCCGGACAAGATACTGGCCATCGCTCGCGGTCCCGTGCTCGTCCACCGCCCAGGAATCGTTGACCGGCAGATCCCGGTCCCAGGTGAGGGACAGGCCGTCGGCGGACACCGTGTAGAGACGGATCAGAAACTGGCCACCACTGGTGGGCCCCATCACCCCGAGACGACCATCCGGGAAATTCAGGAGGCTTCCCGACAACCACCCCGCAGCCGTCAACAAGGGTCTGCTGGCATCCACACTGACCGGTGAACTCGTCCAATCATTGGTCGAAATCCGGTACAGAGCCGAACCGTTGCGAACGAAGATCGCGCCGCGCACGAACACCATCTGATGACTGCCCGAAGGCAGATTCTGCACCGACCGGGAAGCCACGAGGGAGCCGTCGAAACCGAAGGTCCGTATCTCGAGACCGGCATGGTTGATGAAGATCCGGTCGCCGTCGGAGGCGATGCCTCGGATGGTGGTCGACCCCGCCAGGCTCAGGATCCGGGCCGTGTCCGGCTTCAAGGGCTGACTGGCGACACCCGAGGCCCCCACCACCCCCGGCGCATCGTTGACCGGGGTGATGAGGATCGAGACCGTCGCCGCCGCAGAATCCGCCGAACCATCATTCACCTTGAAGGTGAAGGCATCGCTTCCGTTCACATTGGCATTCGGGGTGTACGTCAGATTCGGAGCGGAGCCACTCAAGACACCCTTCGTCGGTGGCGACACCACCGTGTAGGTCAGTGAAGAACCCTCGACGTCGGTGCCGGTCAGCACGATCGCCTTGCCCACCTCCTCCGCGGTGGTCACCGATTGGGCTGCAGCCAGCGGAGCGTCATTCACGGCGGCCAAGGAGATCGTGACCACGGCCACCTCGGAGAGCGCCACTCCGTCGGAGGCCTTGACCGTGAAGGTCTTGGATCCGGTGTCGTTGGCCACGGGCGTGTAGGTCAGGCTGCCCAGATTCGCAGCGGGGATCGTTTGCCCGACGGTCACCGCCACCCCGGACAGGCTCAGCGCGCCACTGGCCGGCAGGCTGACCACCGTGATGCTCGAGAGCGCGGTGCCTTCCACATCGGAGTACACGGCGCTGAAGTCCGTCGCGGCGAACGTCACCACGGTGTCTTCGGTGCCCGGTTTGGCGACGGGCCCCAGCACCGGCAGGTCGTTGACCGGAATGAACGACAGCACCCGCGACCCGGTCGCCGTCGCGCCGCCGTCGGACACCGTGACAGTCATCGTGCGATCGGCCGAATTGTTCGGCGCCCCGAGATAGGTCACGCTGCCCGCCGTGGCGAAATAGGTGTTCAGATCGGCCGCCGTGCCGACGAACGTGCGGGCGATGCTCGAACCCCCGACCGTGACGCCCGAGCCGGGGTTGCCCGTGATCACGCCGTCGGGGACCGAGAGCGTCACCGTGAGGGATGCGCTGTCCAGGTCTTGCACCAATGGAGAGCTGAAAAGGATGTTCCCAGCGACATCCTCCGTCAGCATCGAGGCCGAGACCGGGCCTCGGACGTACACCTCGAATTTCAATTGGCGATTCAAGCCGACGGAGTTCTGACAGCATCCGATGTAGTCACCCGCCGACCAATTGACGCGATCCAACCCCAGACCGCCGGTGACATCGTTGGAGCCCTCGTTGCCCCCGGGATAGACGCCCCCTCCGTTCTCATTCCATCCGAAGCCGAACCGGGCCCGGTTGTTGTTGACGGTGCTGACGTAGTTGAACCCGAAGAAGCGCACATCGGTCTGGGTGGAAAACACCCCGGAACCCGCAGCCCGATACGGGGTCGTGGTCACCGCATCCCGGATGAAGATCTTTTCACCGCCGGCGAAGAGTTCACGCAGCGTCTTGCCCGTGTAGTCGCCTTGGGCGGGTCGCCCGGAATAGGAAGTCGTGTTCGCCGGTGTCGGCATGGACTCCTTCCAGACGAATCCATAGTTCTGACCGGTGATCGCCCCTCCGGCCGTGGCCTCGGGAAAGATCACGAGGATCTCCGTGGCCGGCATGGTATTGAAGACCTCGAATTTGGCGTCTTCGTTGTAGACGTCATTCCGACGGTTCGCAGCGGTGTTCAGCGTGGTCGCTGTGGTCCAATGGGCTGAAGAATAATTGAACGTGGCTCCACTGTTGGCGCCCTTCATGGCCAGCATCCATCCGCCTCCGGCCAAGGCGTCATTCATCAAGCAGTAGACCGGTGTGGAAACCCCGTTGAAGAACAACGAATAGACCCCGTCGGCCGTGGCTCCGGTCGACGCTTTCAAGGTCGATGCATTGAGGACCGTCGAACCGAAGGTCGAGACCGTGAGCACCGGTGCATCGTTGACGGGGGTGATGGTCAGGGTGCCGGTCGCTGAATTGGCAGAGAACGACCCGTACAACGAACCGGCGGTCACATCGAGGTAGGTGGTTCCGATCCCGGCCAACGATCGATTCCCGGAGACGGTGACTGGCCCACCCGCCAACCCCTGGATCTGTGCCTCGGTCAACCATACCCACAGCGCCATGGTGGACGGCACATAGCTGTTCTGAGCCCCGCCGGCGCCGCCCATCACGAGCCCTTGTCGCTGATCGGATCCCGTCCCATGGTCGAGGTAGACGGCCTTGAACTGCTGAGAGTCCGGGATCTGACCGTAGTCGAGCGCCGGGTTGTTCCCGTCGTTCATCACCAAGCCATACACTCCGCCGTACCCCGCCCCGAAACTCTTGTTTCTCAAGTACATCTCCGCGGGCATGGCGGGTGAACCGGTCAGCGTTCGCACTGGGACCCACGATTGGTCCGGATGTGCGCTACCCACGGCAAAGGAGATCGCCGCGTTTCTCGAAATGTGGAAATCGGGCGGACTGGTGGCCGTACCATCGAAGGACATCGCCGAGGCTTGGGGCAGTGGGAATGCGATCGCATGGGAATAGGAGGCGATCCCTCCCACCGGAAAACCTCCACCCGCCACCGTCCAACTCATGGCCAACTCGGAACTGCTCTTCAGAAGACTCAGCGCCGGCAACACTGCCGAGCCGGACCGTACCGCCGATGAGAAGGTTCCAGAGGCCGAGTTCAAGAAACCACCGAGGCTGGCATCGGCCCCATAGGCCACCAACGCCCAGGCTCCGCCGCCCGTCGCGGTCAGATCGAGCAAGGCCCCGTCGGATCCCACCACCTGATCCCAGGCGCGATATTGGAGGGTGGCGGTCCCATGGTAATGGGGGTTCGGCAAAAACCGCACCCGATGAAGCTCGTCCCCTTTGAGCAATCGCGCCGACGCCGAACTCACACCGGACAGCGAGCTCCAGACCCCACCCCCGTCGATCGTGTACTGCCAGGAACCGTTGCTCGAGTCGACCGACGTGATCACGATGCCCTTGAGCGCGCCGGCATCGCCGTCCGAACCGGCGTCCGCGAAGACCGCAACCGCCGTGCCCGCATTGTCCACCAAAGCCACGTCTTCAGCGATCGAGGTGAACGCCGCGGTTCCGGCCACCGGGGCATCATTCACCGGAGCCAAGGTCATGGTGACCGTGGCCACACCCGACCAGGCCGTTCCGTCGGAGGCCTTCACGGTGAAGGTCTGGTCGCCCGTTTCGTTGGCTGCAGGCGTGTAGATCAATGAACCCAACTGGGCTGCCGGGATCACCTGGGCAACAGCGACCGCGGAACCGGCCAACGTCAGCACTCCGGTCGACGGCAGGGACACGATCTGGATGCCGGCCAGCGCAGCCCCTTCCGGATCCGAAAACCCGGGCGAAAAGTGGGCGAGCGAGAAGCTCAGCGGCGTGTCTTCGGTGCCGGAGACTCCGACAGCGGCCAGGGTTGGCGGCTGTTGAACCGGGAACGCGGCACTGAAGGTCGGGCTGTACAGAGGAGCCATCGTGAAATCCGCCCGAAGCGCGTATTCTTCCCCACCGGCAAACATCAGCCGCGATTGGGGATGGGTGGCGACGTCGGCCAACGCCGACTGGATCTCGAATTGCGCCCAGTAGGCATCGGCTCCGAGGAATACCGCGGGCCCAATGTAGACGTCCAACAACTGGATCGTCTCGACCTGATTCGGTTGGATTCCTGAGCCGGTGAATTGCCGTTGATCGATCGCCAGCAGACTCCGCCCTGCACCCCGAGCGTTTCGAACCACGTAGGCCCACTCGGCCTGGCCTCCGGTGGATGAAGCCTTGTAGCCGCTGCTGAACCTCAACCGGTAGGTGCTGCCGAGGGTGCCCGTCATCGTCAGACCGTTGAAGGTGGCGATGCCATTCACGGCACTGACGGTCTGGGATCCGCTCAGGACACCGCCGGTCCCGGAATCGATGGACACCGTCACGGTACCCGTACTGGCGGTCCGGTTGCCCTGGCTGTCCCGGATCTCCACCACCGGCGACGAGGTCATCACCCCACCGCTGACCACGCCCGAGGGCTGCGTCGTGATCGCCAGTTGGGTCGGCGGCGGCACATCGATCTGGATCGTGAGGGGGGCGCTGGCCGTCGCCAGCCCATCCGACACGGTGAGCGTGTAACTCTCGGAGGCCGAGGCTTGAAGCGGATTGATGCCAGCCGCCGAGGGCGCGAACAAATACGCCCCGGTCCCCGTGTTGAGGGTCAGCGTTCCGAAAGAGCCTGTCTTGGCCACCTCGCCCTCGGTGGCGGTCGCGGCACCGCCCTGGATTCCGTACACCAGCGTGGTGTTGGGATCGGGATCGGTGCCACTCGCCGAACCGGAAATCGCCGAAAAATCCGTCCGGGTGGCGGAGCCCGTGACAGTGAGGGTCCGAGAGGACTGCGTTGTATTGGCACCGTAGCGAACGATCACCACACCGGATCCACCCGCACCCCCCAAACCCTCGGGATCACCGCCGCCACCGCCGCCGCCGGTGTTCGGTGTCCCTGCAGCACCTTGGCCCCAATTCGAGCGGGCACCCGCTCCACCGCCCCCCGCCCCACCATCCCCCCCGAACGTCGTCGAAGAGGCGGTGTTGTTGTTGGCGCCACCACCCCCGCCGCCCCCGTAATACTGCGCGGTTCCCGAGATGGAGTAACTCAGGCCGGTGCCTCCATTGCCACCGGGTGACGAGGAGGTAGCCCATCCATATCCATCAGCAGAATAGAGCCCGCGAGTACCGACTGCACCAGCGCCACCACCGCCACCTCCAGCAACATAACCGTCGTCGGCCGCACCATCGGCTCCCCGGAAGCCTTGGGTCGCCGCTCCGGAGGCCGCGGACGTGTCACCTCCGGTGCCACCGCTGGAGGCTCCCGATCGACCCGCCCCCCGAAACGCACCACCGCCACCCCCACCGAAACCCACCAGAGAACCAAAGGCCGAAGAACCGCCATCGCCGCCGGCGAGGACCGTGCCACTCAAGGCTCCTCCCGATCCACCCGCTCCCACGGTGACGGTGACCGATTGAGCCGCCGTCACTGGAAACGCACTCTGATAGACCACCCCACCCGCGCCCCCGCCACCACTACCACCCCCGCCGCCACCACCCACCACGAGCACTTCCACCGTTCCCGAGAACGACGGCACGAAACTCCCGCTCTGTCGGAAGGTGTGCAGGGCTGAGTCTCCGATTCGGGTCACCTCGTCTCCGGTTCCCTCGCTAAGAGCGAAAAAGCCCAAGGTCGGCGCCACATTGGCCATCGAAGCATGAACCACGGCGGGGTCTTCGACGCTGCTGTAGAAACGCAATTCGCCGATGGTTCCCCGGAACCACCGGGTCGAGGTTTCCCGCTCTCGACCGAACCGGATCAAGTCGGTGACGATCCCGGATCCGCCGTCGGTGACCAAGGTGCCTTTCAAGACCCCGTCGAGATAGAACCGGGCCGTTCCATCCCCCACATCCGTATCCGCCCAGGTGAGCATCATCGTGTGAGCCAAACCATCGACAACGCTGATGGAAGAAGGGGTTGCGATCGCTCCGTTGAAGAATGCGTGAGCCAAGCCATCGGTGCCGATGGTCAGTCCGAAATCGTTCGGTGCGCCGGGGGCTTCCGCATTGATGGGCCCCGGATATTGCCAATGATTGCCGTCGCTGCCAGTCGCCGCCTGGGTCGTTTTGAACAGGGCGACCATGGTGACTTTTTTTTGACCCGCGATCGGGTTGTTGGCGGCCGTCACCTCGAAAAAATCGTCCACTCCGTCGAAGACGATGCCACTGTTGGAGGCACCGCCACCGAATTGGCTGGTGGCTTTGGCCGGACTTCCATAGGCGGCCGCGATTTTGCCGCTGACCCGGTCCACCCAGCTGGCTGCACCGCCAGCCCAGTCATCGGCAACCCAGCGTGCCACGGGATTGCCCGCGGCCAGTCGGAACGCTCCCTGGAACCCCACGAGGGCCGGAATCAACACCGAGAGTATTTGCCGTCGAGACGGCCGAGGAATGCACGAAATCCCGGCACGCATCGCCCCCATCGCGCCCCTCAACAGGAGTGATGACACGGTCGTGAGGTTGCAGGTGCGGGCAGGCATCCGAGGGCCTGCGACACTTCGACGGAGATTCAAGTCTCAGGCAGCTGGAATCGTTACAAAAATACACCAGACCATCAAAAGAATAGTCAGACTCTGATTTTTACATTTTTCCCTGGGCCCCGGGGCTGGGGGATCGAGTGCCAGCGACGAAACTCGTCGACGACGTTCATTCCCTCTCACCCGCCACTCCGAACGCCTCAACCCAAGGCCCCCAAGCGTGGGCGCCCCCCTCCGATCCACTCGCCCGCTTGGTGTACCCGTTTCCCCCAAAGCACTTGCCCGGATGCGATCCGCAGGAAGACTGATCGGCATGCCGAACGACCCTACCCCACGCCGACCCGACTCCCGAACGGCCGGCATCCGCTGGTGGCCTGCAGGGGCCATTCTGGGGGTGATGGCCTTGGCCATGGCAGGCGTGCAGGCGTGGAGCGAGTTCCCCTTCCAGCGACGGAACCTCATTTGCCTGGGAATCGCCGGGGGGGCCGCCGCGCTGCTGCTGGTGTGGTGGCTGTTCGGATCGCGCGCCCGTTGGGCGGTGCGGCTCGTCGGTCTGGCCGGCGTCGCCATGCTGGCCGGCATGGCCCGGTGGACTCTCCGCATCCGCGGGGTGACGGGTGATTTGATCCCGATCGTGGAAACCCGATGGGCCCGCCCCGCTCCGTCAGCCGCGAGCGCCCCCGCAGCCCCCGCAGCCCCGCCCACCCCCGGGATCGCCTCTCAGGCCTCGCCCCAGGTCTCCCAACGCCGAATCCCCGGAGATTACCCGCAATTCCTCGGAGAAAACCGAAGCGGTATCGTTAGCGGCATTTCAATCCAGCCCCACTGGAACCAGAACCCACCCCAACTCCTCTGGAAACAACCCGTGGGTGGTGCTTGGTCGGGCTTTTCCGTCGTCGGCGACCGGGCCGTCACTCAGGAACAAGGCGGCGAGGAGGAATGGGTGGTTTGCCGGGACGTCGTTACCGGTCACGTTTTGTGGAAAACCGCAAACCCGGGCCGTTATTTCACCCCGATCGCCGGCGAAGGACCCCGCAGTTCGCCCACCCTCACCCAAAACCGGGTCATCACCCTCGGAGCCCGCGGCTGGCTTCAGGTGCTGGAGTTGTCCACCGGAAAACGACTTTGGGGCACCAACATCCTGGAATTCTCCAAGGCCGGCATGCCGGAGTGGGGGCTTTCGGGCTCACCTTTGGTGGTTTCCAACAAAGTTATCGTTAGCGCTGGTGGCCGCGACGGCCGCTCCTTGTTGATGTGGCACTTGGAGTCCGGGCAACTGGTGGCTTCGGGCGGTTCCTCATCGGCCCAATACAGCTCGCCCTGGCTCACCGAATTGGCCGGGGTGCCGCAGATCCTGCAATTCAACCACCGGGAAATCAGCGCCCACGACCCGGTCACGGCCCGGGTCCTCTGGAGTCGCCCCTTCGGGGTCCAATTTCCTCTGGTGGCCAATCCGGTGCGAGTCTCCCCCGACCGGGTGTTCCTCAGCGCGGGCTACGGCGTGGGAGCCGAGTTGCTGGAGATCGCCCGCTCGCCGGCCGGCCCGCTCGAAGCCCGCTCCCTCTGGACCTCCAAACGCATGAAGGCCAAGTTCTCCAATCCGGTCTTCCGCGACGGGTATCTCTACGGTCTGGACGACGGGATCCTGGCCTGCATCGACGCCCGAGACGGCTCCCAGCGCTGGAAGGAGGGGCGGCACGGGCACGGCCAAGGCCTGCTGGTGGGCGACCTGTACCTGCTGATGGCCGAGCAGGGCGAACTGGTGCTGTTGCGACCCACGCCCGACGGCCCCGGAGAGCTGGCTCGACTGAAGGTCTTCGACGACAAGACCTGGAACCCCATCGCGCTGGCCGGAGATCTCCTGCTGGTGCGCAACGACCGGGAGGCCGCCTGCTACCGAGTGGCGGTGCGCTGAGAACTCAAGGAATCTTGATCCCGTAGAAACACTGCCACTGGCTCTGGCTGGATCCGAGCGTCACCGAACGCGACTGGATCCATTGCACATGCCCGTCTTCGAAGAGGAAGTTGCCGCCGGAGGGCACGCCCCGCTGACCCGGATGATTGGCGGTCTTGGTCGGACGGCCGTTCTCGGGCAGGATCCACTTGATCCCGGGGTCGAAGAGGTTGGTCGAATGGGCACCATGACCCTGGAGGCGATCGATGAGGATCGGGGCCGCTGAAAACTCGCCCCCCAATTTCTTGCGGTAATGCCAGTCACCCAGCCCGTCGGAGTTGTAGTCCCAAGCACCATTCACACGGCCCGGCAGGAAAAAGTATCCGATGAACACGGGGCGGCTGACATTCGCACCGAAGCTCCAGGCGTCGGCCTGGCGGTTCCACTCGTCGGTCGGGCAGAACAGCACGTGGTTGGCCGCCTTGCGGTCGTTCCGCGACCGGGGCGCCGCATTCTTCATGAGGTACTTGTCGGTGAAGCTGCGCGCATTGGCTCCGAGCCAGCTCAGGCCCGTGCCGTCGGTGTTGTCCGGGAAGCGGTCTTCGTTGTCGTTGCCGTAGAGATTGACCGCGATGCCCCATTGGCGCTGGTTGCTGGCGCACAACGTCTTGAGGGCCGAGGAGCGGGCCTTGGCCAGTGCCGGCAAGAGCATGCCCGCCAGGATGGCGATGATGGCGATGACCACCAGCAGCTCGATGAGCGTGAAGGCGGCCGATCGCGGAACGGTGGGCCGGTGAGAGTTCATGACGGGGACGAGGCCTTCACACTGGTCGAAAGGCTCACCCTCGGTCAATCGATCGTGACAATCGATCGCTGGGCCCAGCGCGGGCGCGTGGTGAGCGGATTGCGACTGCAACCAACGGGAGGTCGATCGGTGTCACTCCCCCGCCACGGTGACGCGATAGAATCGGGTCGGTCCGTCGGGCAGCGGGATGACGGCCTCGGTGTCGATGGATTTCGCCCGCGGGTCGTTCTCCTCCACCTCCAAGCGACTCCACCGGGCTGTCGCCCCCAACTCCGACGCCCACTCCACCTCGAATCGCCGCCCCGCCCACCGGTCGAACCGCAACGTGACCCGGGATCCGTCTCGGACCAACACGGGCTTCCACACCCGTTTCGGATTGAGGGGCCGTTCGGCCAGCAGGTATTCGGTGAAGTTGTCGAGTCCATCTCCGTCGGGATCGAGCGACTGGGCTCTCAATCCCTCCCAGGGTTCCGACAGCCATCGCGTCGCCCAGTGGCTGTAACCCTGCCGCTCGGGCAGCACCTCCGCGATCCAGCGTCGAACCCGTTCGACATTGTCGGCGTCCAGTTCGGAGGTCCCCAAGGGCGGCATGTGGAAGGCGCCCAGGGTGGAGATCCGCAGGTAGAGGGAGGAGTTCTCGGGATGGCCCGGATCCACCAGGAAATCACCGATCCCCATGCCCGATCCGGAGGAGCGGACCCCGATCAGGCCCATTTGATCGAGCGCGGTACCGATGCGGGCGTCCCACGGCATGCGGGTCAGCCCGCCCGGCCGGTGGCAGGAGGCACAGTTGGCATCGAGGTAGGAGCGAACCCGGCGCTCCAGAGTCTGAGTGTCATCCGACGGAGCCACCAGGGCCGGCATCTGATGGGTGCGCACCAGCGGTCGCTCGAAGTAGCCCGCAGCGGACCACTGATCGAGTTGCGAGAGGAGGGTCACCCCTCCGCGGGTGCGTCGATTGAGCTGGGCGGTGTTGAAACCGGCCGGTCCCCCAGTGGCGGCCGTGTGACACGAGAGGCACTCGTTGCGGCCCGGAAACCGCCAGTTCTGGGTGACCAACGCGGTCGGAGTCCAGGCATAGAACAGGGCGTTGGCTCCCTCGGCCGGCACCAAGTCGGCGTCGGTGCCCTCGTCGTTCCAACGGTAGCTGGCCCCCGACACCCCTTGGGCCGTCTGGATCAGAATCCGCGTCTCGGTGGGAAAGAGCATCGTGTTCGGCCGGTAGTACGGACGGTCGAAGTGCTTCACCCAGACGGTCCCCGTCGGAAAGGTCCAAGGTCCGTCCCGGTTGAAGGTCATGGTTGAATCGTCGCCCGGCAGGGCGAACCACCGCCGCTTGAGCATGTGGTCCGACCAGAAGGGAGCGTTGACTTCATAGGGAACCAATCCGGACCGGGGCTTGAGCGAACCCAGATTTTCAAACAAACCGGTCTCGGACAAACGCCGGGGCCAGGGATCTCCGGGATTGGCGCGCTGGACCAATCTGAGGATCCGACCCGAACCCGAGGTGAGCAACAACGACCCGTCGCGGGGATCGGTTCCGAAGGCCACCACGCCCGGCAGATTGGCGATCCAAGTGACTTCAGTCTCACCCGGTTCGCCCGGCCGCAGCACGGCGATGTCGCCGGACCAGTCGGCCAAGAGATAGGTGCCATTCAGATCGGGATAGACCGAGCCGCGGTAGAAGCGACTGCCCGTGATCGCCGTCCGCCCCGAGAAATGGGAGTACTCGAACTCGGGCCCTACCGTACCGGAAACCTCCGGAACGGTGGCCGACAGGGTCCCCTCCCACCAAGGCCAGCCGTAGTTGGCCCCGGGACGGATCCGGTTGACCTCTTCGCGAGAACCATAGCCGACATCGTTGCACCACAACTCGCCCGTCTTGGGATCGAAGCTGAACTGCCATGGATTGCGCATGCCCAGCGCATAGAACTCGGTGCGCAAGGCCGTGGGATCCCCGCCGTTCCAGACCACCCGGCTTCCGACCCGGTATTCGCGGATCCCGACGAAGGGGTTGTCGGCGGGAATGGAATAGGCGGCCGGATTGACCCCGAAACCGGGATTCGGTGGCAGGTTGCCCGGCTTGCGATCGACATCGATCCGGAGAATGCCCCCAAAGAACCCGGCATCCAGACGTTGGGTCACGTGATCGGCCCCCAGACTGCCGTCGCCCACCGACAGATACAGGTAACCGTCGGGACCAAAGGACAGGCACCCGGCATTGTGATTGGGACCGGGGTCGGGCTGATTGAAGAGGATCACCTCCGTGGCGGGATCCGGACGACCATCCCCGCCGGGCGGCACGGTGAATCGAGACAACCGGTTGAACGACTGGATCAGGCCGCCGGCCCCTTCACGCGACGAGTAGTACACGAAAATCCAGCCATTGGTCTGGAAGCGGGGATGGAAGGCCAAGCCGAGCAGTCCAGATTCCTGCTCGAAAAACACCCGTTCGGACAGGTCCAGAAACAAGCGACTGGACGGTGAACCCGCCAATGACACTTCGTAGGCCAACCCGCCCATGCCCACCAGGATCAGTCGTCGGGTTTCACCGGGAGGCACCGCGAATCCGAGCGTACCGGGAATCGGTCCGAGCGACGGGAAAGCCTCCTCCAGCACCCAGGGGCCGGTGCCCGGATTGCGAGGAATCTTGCCGCCGTCCCAGAACGCCCGGTCCTGGGCCCCCAACGGAAGGACCGCCCACACGAGGAAAGCCACGAGCAGCCCCAGAGCATATCGCCCTGCGCTGGTGCCCGGTCTCGAAATTCCGCCCATTCCACCCCGCCAGACGCCGGACTTGTAACGGTGGTTTCACCCATCGATGACAATTGTAACCTCATCGGGATGGGAAATCACAAACCACCCGGGCCCAAAGTGGGGCTGGGACTGGAACCCAGGCCCCAGGGGTCAGCCGCCCAAATAGGCGCTGCGCACCTCGGGGCTGTCACGCAACGCGGCTGAACGGTCTGCCAAGAGGACACGGCCCGTTTCGAGCACGTAGCCGTAGGAGCTGACCTCGAGGGCCAGATGGGCGTTCTGCTCGACCAGCAACATGGGCAGCGACCGCTCGCGGTTGAGCTCCACCAACCGGGCGAAGATCTCCTTCACCAGCAGGGGTGCGATGCCGAGGGAGGGCTCATCGAGCATGAGGAATCGCGGACGACTCATCAGGGCGCGGCCGATGGCCAGCATCTGCTGCTCGCCTCCCGAAAGCGTCCCCGCGAGTTGCTCACGACGCTCCAAGAGCCGGGGAAACATGCCGAAGACATGATCCAGCTCCGAGGCGATCCATCGGGCGTCCCGCTGCAGGTAGGCCCCCATGCGGAGGTTCTCCATCACCGTCAGATTGGCGAAGACCAACCGGCCTTCCGGCGAATGGGCCAGACCCCGGCGCACGATCTCATGCGGGGCCAAGCCCGTGATGTCCTGACCGTCGAAGACGATCCGCCCCGAGGACGGCTTCACCATGCCCGAAATGGCGCGCAACGTGGTCGTCTTGCCCGCGCCATTGCCCCCGATGAGGGTCACGATGCCGCGCTCGGGCACCGTCAACGAAATGCCGTGGAGGGCGGTGATCGCCCCGTACTGGACACTCAGATTGTGGACTTCGAGCACGGTGGAAACAACAAAGGGTGTCGGTGGCCGTCAGTCTCCGAGATAGGCGGCGATGACCTTGGGATCGGCACGGATCTCCTCGGGCGAACCCTCGGCGATCTTGCGTCCGTATTCCAGAACGTGGATGCGCTCGCAGATGCCCATGACCACCTTCATGTCATGCTCCACGAGCAGCACGGCCAGACCGAAGCGGTCCCGCACGAAGCGGATCAGGCGCATCAATTCGTCCTTCTCCGAGGGGTTCATGCCGGCGGCCGGTTCGTCGAGCAGGAGCAACCTCGGTCCGGTGGCCAGTGCACGGACGATCTCCAGGCGACGTTGGTCTCCGTAGGAAAGACTCTTGGCCGGAGTCTCCTGGAACCGCTCCAGGTTGAAGATGCCGAGCAATTCGCGGGTGCGCTCGCCCAACTCGGCTTCTTCGGCATGGAAACGGCGACCGCGCAGCCACGAGTGCCCCGTGCGGTGCTCCAGATGCCGATGGAAGGCCACCCGCACGTTGTCCGCCACCGAGAGGCTCGGGAAGAGGCGGATGTTCTGGAAGGTCCGGGCGATCCCGCGCCCGGTCAGGTGGAAGGGCTTCACCCCACCGGTGCCCGCGCCCGCGAACTCGATGCGACCATCGGTGGGCTGATACACCCCGGTGATGAGGTTGAAGAGGGTGGTCTTGCCGGCCCCATTCGGGCCGATGAGCCCCGCCAACTCGCCCTCCTTCACGTCGGCCGTCACCGACGACACCGCCGTGAGGCCACCGAAACGGAGGGTCACCCCGGTCAATTGGAGCAGCGGGCCGCTCATGCGCGCTTCCTCCGTCGTGCGTCCCGATGGAACAACCCCTGTGGCCGCGTCAGCATCAGCACGATGAGCAGCAGCGAGTAGAGGATCATGCGCATGTCCTTGATCCAGTCGAGCGACCAGGCCGCCCCTCCGAAGGGATTCGGCACCGAACGACCGCCCAGTTCCCGGAGCCCTTCGGGCAGCAGGGTCAGCAGGATGGCCGCGAAGACCACACCGGCATGGCGGCCCATGCCCCCCAGGATCACCATCACCACGATCTCGATGCTCTTGTCGAACGAGAAGCCGCCGGGATTGAGGTACCCCTTGAGGTGCGCATACAGGCCACCGGCCACGCCCGCGAAGAACGATCCGATGCCGAAGGCCGTGATCTTGTAGCGGGTGGTGTCGAGTCCCATCGCCTCGGCCGCCACCTCGTCATCGGCCACCGCGAGGAATCCACGCCCATGGGTGGAATTGAGCAGCGCCCACACGGTGTACACGGTCAGTGCGGCCGTGCCGAAGGTCCAGAACAGGGTGCTGTAGGTGGGCACACCGGTCAGGCCCCGGGCGCCGCCCACGGCGTCCACATTCTGCAGGATCACGCGGATGATCTCTCCGAAGCCGAGAGTGACGATGGCGAGGTAGTCGCCCTTGAGCCGCAGCGACGGGGCTCCCACGGCCAAACCCGCCAGCGCGGCCAGCACGCCACCCACGACGAGGCTGAACGGGAAAAACACCCATTGGAGCAGCGCCGGGCTCCAACCCAACCGGGGAGCCACCACCGTGGACAACATCGCCGAGGCGTAGGCGCCCACGGCCATGAAGCCGGCATGCCCCAGCGAGAACTGACCGGTGAAGCCATTGATGAGATTGAGGCTCGAGGCCAGCACCACGCTGACACCCACGCCCATCATCACATCGAGGAAGTAGGGGTCGATCGACCCCGACAAGGCCGAGGCTCCGAGGGAGATCACCAGGACTCCGAGCAACCAGCGTTGGGCAACCGGGAACGCCATCGTCAGACCTTCTCCACCTTGAGTTTGCCCAGCAGACCCGCCGGCCGAAACAGCAGAATGGCGATGAGGATTCCGAAGGCGATGGCATCACGAAAGGTCGAGAGCCGGGTTCCCGACACGAAGGTCTCCACCAGACCGATGACCAACCCGCCCAGCGCCGCTCCGGGCAGGTTGCCGATCCCGCCGAGCACCGCCGCCACGAACGCCTTGAGGCCCGGCAATGTGCCCATCAGGGGATCGATGCTGGGGTAGTTCATCGCATAGAGCACCCCACCCGCGCCGGCCAAGGCCGAGCCCAGGCCGAAGGTGAACGAGATGATGCGGTCCGTGTCGATGCCCACCAACGAGGCCGCCGTGGCATTGAACGAAAGGGCCCGCATGGCGGTGCCCGTGCGGGTGTGGTGGACGATCCAATAGAGCACCCCCAGCAGGCTCAGCGCGACGGCCAGCACCACCAGCTGGTGGGTCGAGACGGTCAAGGCGCCGAAGTGGAGCTGCTGCGAGGGGAACAGGGCCGGGAACGCCTTGGGATTGGGACCGAAGCCGAGCCGCGAATTCTGGGCCACATTCTGGATGAGCAACGAAACGCCGATCGCCGTGATGAGCACCGTGAGCGTGGAACGCTGGCGCAGGGGCTTGTAGGCGAGCTTCTCGATCACCACACCCAGGATGGCGCACACCGACATCGACAACATCAGGGCCGCCAGACCGCCCCCGATGGATTGGGTGGGCAACCCCAATTTCTCAACGGAATACCATGCCACAAAGGCGCCCAACATGAACACATCACTGTGGGCGAAATTGATGAAGCGGAGCACGCCATACACCATGGTGTACCCCAGCGCGATGAGGGCGTAGATGGCCCCCAGGAGCACTCCATTGAGCAGTTGTTGCAGGAACTCGGTCATCGGCCTCGGTGCGCGTGTGCCCACCGACAGGCCCTCAAGAAAACCCCAGTCGCCGCCAATGTCGAGCGCGGGCGAGGCTCCGAGGGTGGGCACCTCATCGTTGCAACGAGGCTTGAGTGGAGACGATCACCCTCCGAGCGAGCATCTGAAGACCATCCTCCCCACCCATCCTGTCCGGGTGGATGTATCCCATGCGACCGAAACGCAGGACCTTCTCGAGGGCGCTCTTCAGATCTCCGACCCGAAGATCGGCATCGATCAATCGGGCCATCATGCCGGGGGGACATCCAGGGTCCCCCGAAAAATCCAGGGTTCCGAAACGGGACTCATCCGGATGGAGCGCCTCCTCGAACAGAGTGCGGGCGCGGGCGTCGTTGCCCCGGTCCCAACTGACCTCGGCCAAGCGCATGCGGTGCACCCGCTGCAGGGCCGGATCCAACTCGATCAGGGCTCCCAGGAACACTTCGAGGCGCACCGAGTCGGGCACATGGAAGGCCGAGCGTTGGGTCCTGTGACGCAGCAACAGCAGGTCGGCCAACTGACGCATGAGCTGGATGTCCCGAAGCTGCTCCTCGCTCGAAAAGGCGGGATGGGCCGCCAGTGAGGCCACCTCCCCGTCTGGCGCGGGATTCTGGACGGCGTAGGTGGACAGGAGTCGGACCACGGTGGAATCCCGCGGCTCCAGCTCCTGCCACCGGCGCAGGATGGACCGGAAGACCGGGAGCTGAGGCACGCCGAACTTCGCGAACTGACGAGCCAGGGCACGACAATCGGCGGCGTCCATGGGTCGCGAAGCCAAATGCTCGCCCAGGAGGGTCCGGGGCCTCGGATGCCTGATCTCATTCAGGCGGTACGGGACACCCGCCATGCCCCGGGCGAAGAACGCCCGCTGGGCCCGGTACTCCAGCACCGGATGAAAATCGCTGTGGAGGGGGGTGTTGTCGGGGGCGATGAAGAAGGCGTCATCGAAGGCGATCATCTGGAGCGACAGGACGTTGACCGGCCGGGTGATCTCGATGCGGGCGAGGTCGGCCGCGACGGCGGGCTCGGCGAGGCGGCGGGCCATGGCCTGCAGGTCCGGCCGGAAGGGTTGGGCGGCCCCGATGAGCAGCAGGTCGCTGGTGGAGGTCTGCCAGAGGCTCAGGTGAGGGAACACCGAACCGAAGGTGGCCACGACGGTGGCGAAGGTCTCGTCGTCGGTCTCGTAGGTCTGGACCCATTGCGCACAGAGCCCACCGGGCTTCAAGCGCGTCAGGCAATCCTGATAGTATTCCCGGCTGAACACGGCCGCGACACCGGCCATCCAGGGGTTCGAGGGCTCGGTGACGATGATGTCGAAGGACTCCGGGGTGGTCTGGAGGAAGGTCTTGGCATCCTCGATGTGGGTCCGGCACCGGGGATTGCGCAGGGCGTCATGGTTGAACGGCGCGAAATGGTCGCGGGCGACTTCGGCCACCTCGGGCGAGATCTCGACCAGGTCCACGGACTTGACCGACGTGTGCTGGAGGATCGAACCGACGGTGACGCCACTACCCGCCCCGACCACGAGAACCCTCTCGGCGGCCGGAAGGAGCAACATCGGCAATTGGCCCGCCAGGATCTGGGTGCTCATGTCCTCGCCGGAACTGGCGTCGGCCTTGCCGTTGACCTTGAGGCTGATGTTCCTCTGTCCCGCGACGTTGGTGACGGCCAGGATCGCGACCGTCGATCCGGCTCCGTCCCGGTGGTAGGCCAGGTCGTAGAGGTCGGCGCGCTTGCGGAACTCGGCGATGTTCGCAGGGGGACGCACGTCGCGCCAAAGCCCGAGCATGAAGGCGCGCGACCACCGTTCGCCCAGGGTGAACGAGACCGCCGCAACCAGCAGCGCCGTGGCCACAAGCCCCTGGACCACGGCCTTCGCCACGGCACCGCGCCGGGAAGCCAGAGTGATCCATCCGATGAGCACGTTGATGCCGATGCCCAAGGCCAGGGTCGATGCCAGCCCGAGCGCGGGCAGGAAAACCAACCCGGTGAGGACGGCCCCCAGCACCGTGCCGACCGTGTTGACGGCGAACACCCGGCCGACCGAACCGCCGGTCCTGCGGAAATCCGCCGTGGCGACACGACTGGCCAGCGGCAGGGTCATGCCCAGGCATACCGCCGGCACGAACAGCACCCCGAAACACACGAGCGTCTGGACCAATTCATACAACGGATAGGCCGCAGGCCTCCGGGCGATGATGTCGGCGAGATGGGAGAAGGCGTACGGGATGAGGTCGTAGAAGAAGATCGAGACCAGCAGCGTACCGGCCAACGCCCATTCGGCGATGGCGAAGGCCATGAGCGTGTCGAAACGCCGACGCCAGGCCGAAACCAGCGCGCTGCCGACGGCGATGCCGCTGATGAAGGTGGCGAGCATCAACGAGTAGGCGTGCGTGCTGGACCCGAGCGCCAGGGCCAGCAGGCGGGTCCAGGCCACCTCGTAGAGCATGGCCACGAACCCCGAGAGGCCGGCGGCCACCAGAGCCACCCGGCACTCCAGAGGCGTAAAGGATTCGTCGGTCGCGGAGCGCGCCACAGCCGGGGCCGGCTCATCGAGGCCTTCACCGCTGCGGGAACTCAAAACGTAAGCGACCAAGGCGATGCCCAGGCTCAGCGTCGCGCCCAGTTGCACCACCGCCTCGAGGCCGAGGGCCGGAATCCACCACCAATCGGCCAGCAGGATGCCGGCGACCGCTCCCGCGCTGTTGATGGAGTAGAGGGCCGCCACCCGCCCGCGGAGCTCCGAGAGGGAGCGGGTCACATACTTGGTGAGCACCGGGAGCGTCGCCCCCATGAGCACGGTCGGCACGAGGATGGTGAGGACGGCGAAGCCGAACTGCAGGGCCAGGCGCGGGGTGCCTTCGGGATGAACCGCCCGGACGACAGACAGGAATCCCTGCCGGACGGCCTCGAAATACCACGGGAACACCACCGCGAAGAGCCCGATTCCGGCCTCCAGACAGGCGTAGAAGAACAGCGGCCGTCGGAGCGAGTCGGCACGGGTGCCCAGCAGGGCGTTGCCGGCGGCCAATCCGCCCATGAACGCGACGAGAACCGCCACCACCGCGTAGCTGGTGCTCCCGAGGAAGAGGGCCAGGTATCTCGTCCAGACAACCTGGTAGAGCAAACCGGCAAGGCCTGATACGAAGAACGAGGCCAGGATGGTCCAGAACACCCCGCGGGAATTCGACTTCATGGTAGGAGCCGAACCCTACACCGGGTTCCCAAAAAAACTAGGCCAAGGTCGGGGACCCGGATTGCAGACGGTCCCAGATCACCCGGAAGGCGCTGGCGAAATCACCCGGGCGGCGATCGATCCACTCCGAGACCGCCTCCGGTGAAAACCAAGCCCCACCCCGGATCTCCGAGGCCTGAAGCACGAACGGCCCCTCGTGATCGGCGCGATACACGCCGCAGAACTCCCAACCCGTGGCCTCCGTGGCCCCCAGTTCAAAGATCCGTCGGGGAGCCTCGCTCAGTGACACGCCCAATTCCTCGGCGACCTCCCGCAACGCCGTCTCGTCCATGGCATCGCCGGCACTGACATGCCCCGAGGACGAGGAGTCCCAGACGCCGGGAAAATCATCCTTCCACAGCGCCCGTTGCTGGAGGAACAGCTCGCCGCGGGTGTTGAAGATCAGGATGTGGACGGCCCGGTGGCGCAGTTTGAGCCGATGCACCTCACTGCGCGGGGCCTTGCCGATCACCTGATTGGCCTCATCCACCACGTCGAACCATTCCTCGGACATACGGGCCCGAGGTTCCGACAGGAGGAGGCCCCCGTGCAATCGCCGATCGGGTCGGCCGCTCGAATCCGATAGGGCACACCCGACGGGAGTCGGGGGAACCGATCAAGCGCTTTCCCGGGACTGCCGCTTGACGGATGGGGAGCGGCTTTCGAGATTGGTGGCCGATGTCGCAGGCCAAACAATCGAAGCTGGGAAAGCGGGAAACCCGGGATCTGGACGTGGAGATCGGATTCCTCGAAGGGTTGGTCGGCAAGGACCCCCAGTATGTCGAGGCGCTCCAACTGTTGGCCGACGACTACACCCGGCGGGGGCGCATCAACGACGGCCTGCGGGTCGACCATCAGCTCAAGTCGCTCCGACCCGGTGATCCGGAGGTGCTCTTCAACCTGGCCTGCAGCCTGTCGCTGGCCGGTGAACTCGAAGCCTCCATCGACGAGTTGCTCCGGGCCATGGCCGCGGGCTATCGCGATTTCGATTGGATGCTCAAAGACCCCGATCTGGCCGCGGCCCGCAAAGACCCGGCATTCAAGCGGGTCCGGGACCAGCTCAAGACCCTCAAGGCCGGGATTTGATCGGCGCGGCCGGGCGTTCCGCACCCGGGCCCGCCCCCTGCAACGACCGGGCCCGACGCACCAAGCTCAGGAACTCGGCGCGGTAGCCCTCGGGGTCGGGCCCCTGCCCTTCTTCGGCGAGCGTCAGCACCTTTTCCCAAGTCAGGTCTCCCTTGTAGGGTGAATCGCGCAGCAGCAACCCATAGCCGACCACGGCCGCGGCGAATTTGTAGTCGGCCGTCGCGGCATCGGCACTGCGACGGACATCGGGCACATCGACCCGGAGGCTTCGCGAAGGCGGGGGTTGCCTGTCGGCTTCGGAAGGCGGTCGATATCCCACCTGGAGTTGGAGCAAGTCGTTCGAACCCGCCGGAGCGGTCGCGGATCGGGCGGGGATGAGTTCATACAAGGCCGTGACCGACTGTCCGGCCTCCATCCGGGCTCCGGTCGCAGACCCACGGGGGGCGACGGCCGATGGGGCCGACTTGGCCGCCGGATCGCGGGTCTCCTGACTGAGCAAGCGCCATTGGTCGACGCGGTCCGGATTGAAGCGGACCTCGACCTCCACCCCGTCGGCCACCCCGGTCGGAGCCGGGCGCAACTCCCGCTGCATGGCTTCGCGGGCCTCCGCCGCGGAGTCCACCGAGGCATAAGCCCCGCCCGGCGCTGTCGCGACCCAGGGGGCGGCACCCGGCCCGGAACCCGGCTCCGAACCGAACCCCAGCACACTGAGCAACACCCCCCATTCGGTCTGTTCGCGGATGAGTGCAGCGAGGGCATCGCGGGTTCCGGGTTCGGCCGAGAATTCACCGTCGAGGATCCAGATCACCCGATGGATGCCGCCGGGCCGCGCCTTCTGGGCCGCGAGGGCATAGGCCTTGCGCAGGCCGTCCAACCCGACGGGGGCCCCTTCGGCACTCAGGGACGATATCCCGCGCGACAAGGCGGCCCGATCGGCGCCGGAGGTCGGGGGCAGCACGAGCCTGTTCCGGGGGCCATCGAGCAGCAACGCCAACGAATCTCGCGCTCCCAGGGAATCGATGAGCGTCTGCAGGCTGCGTTGCGCCCAGGCCAGACGCGACGACGATCCGGGACGCAGGCCCACCAGCACCACGAGGTTGGCCGGGGGCCGAACCACCGGAGGCTGGGGTCGGGCCTGGACTCCGATTTTCACCAACCGGTGATCGGGGCTCCACGGAGCGTCGGCCACCTCCACGTGGGCCGTCACCGGATCGGCACCGGCGTTCGAGGGAGTGGTGTAGGAGAAGTAGTTGAGCAACTCCTCCAGGCGCACGGCGTCGGGCGAGGGCAATTCCCCCTCCTCGAGGGCCTTGCGGACCCGAGGGTAGCTGTCCTTGCCCGGATTCAACGGGACGGTGGATCGGGGCGAGGTCGCTGCCGATTGGAAGGGGATCTCGCGGGTGGACCGGGCTTCGCGACGCACCACGGGCTGAGGAGCCGGCTCAGAGTGATCGAGCTTCGCGGCCGGCAAGGCGGCCACCTTCGCCCGGGCCGGATTCGCCAGGGCGGCATCGGTCACCGCCCGGGGCGAAACGCTGGAACCCGCGGACGATACCGCGGCGACCAGAAGGGCCGGATCCGAGGTGGGGTCGGGAGGTGAACCGGCCGCGACGGAAGCCGGCTCAGGCGATATCGATGCGGCACGCTGGAGGCCCCAGCGGAGCTGGGGTTCACCCCGGACGGGTTCCTCCGACGGCTGGGGCGGCAGGGCCGATGCCGATGCCGGCAGGCCAACAGCAACTCCCGCGCCCTCGGCTTGGGCCGACTCGGCAATGCGCTCGGGCATCGCGGGCGCGGCATTCGACACCGACGCGGGCCGCGGCTGCGATGGAGCCGCCGGTCGGGGAGCCGAACTCCATGGGCTCCACAAGGCCAGTGCGATGCTCAACGCCGTCGCCGCCGCCAGACCGAACCCCATCGCCGGCCGGGTGAGACCCGACCAGAACCGGGCCCAGGCCGAATCGCCTCCGGAACGGGCCTCGGTCGTGGACCCCTCGGACGATCGACGGGGAAGCCCCCGACCCGGATTGCGGGCGTAAGCCAGCACCGACTCGCGGCGATCGGAACCCAGTCGGTGGATGGGCTCGCGGGCCAGATCGGTTTCGACGTCGTCGGACAGGCGGCGGATCTCCCCGATCTCGGCCCGCAGCGCCGCCGACCGGGCGACGGCCTGCTCGGCCTCGGCCCGACGCTCGGCCCAGCCGGGCACCGCCGGATCGAACGGCCCGTCCTTGAGGGCGAAGGCGGTCAACTCCGGGGAATCGGGAGTCCAGTCCGCGGGGGAAGACGAGGGCTTCATGAGGAGAATCGGGTGGGCGGATGAGGCCGGAGCGGCGACGGACCCGACGGCCGACCGTCCAGGTGTTCCAATCGGGCCCGCAGGGTCTTCAGGGCCGTGTGCAGCAGAAAGCCGACGTTCGTCTCGGTCAGGCGGGTGAGCTGGGCGATCTCACGGTAGCTGAGCTGGTTCTGGAACTTGAGACGCACCACCTCCCGCTGATGGGGCGGCAGCGCACCCATCAACGCCACGAGGTTGCGGACATCGTCGCGCACCTGGGCCGAGGCCGCGGGTGAGGGAGCACCCCCCGCCAGATCGGCCGCCTCGGATTCCGAGGCCCGCGGCCAACGCGATTCGCGACGATGCCGGTCGAGGGCCTGGTTGCGCACCACCGTGAAGAGCCACGGCACCAACCGCCCGCGCAACGCCGCGGCATCCTGCTTGCACAGCTTGAAGAACGCGTCCTGGACCAGGTCTTCGGCCGAAGGCAGATCGCCCACCAGGGAAAGCGCATACCGCAGCAATTCCGCTTCGTGCCGCTCCATCGAAGCCCGGATCCACTCGACCCGTTCTTCGGTCTGGCTGGAGGAGTGGGACGGAGTCATGGCGGCTGCGAGGTATTCCACCCTGACAACGCCCGAGCGTGAAGTTTCTTAGAACATTTTTTGAGGATCACTGACTGCATTTATTGCATCAATGACCGCTAAATAAGCCTTTTTTAGGCAATCAAAACCTATCAAGGACGGTTCAAGGCCTCGACCGACCGGTCGGAGGTCAGATCTCGCGCCAGCGCTGGGCCACCGGTTGACGACGCCCGACCCCGAAGGCGCGGGAGGTGACCTTGAGGCCGGGAGCGGCCTGACGCCGCTTGTACTCCGACAGGTCGATCAACCGCAGCACCCGCCGCACATCGGCCTGACTGAAACCCGCGGCGATGATCTCGGCCGCCGAACGGTCTTCGACCACATAGGCTTCGAGGATGGCATCGAGGGTGTCGTAGGGGGGCAGACTGTCCTGATCGGTCTGATTGGGCCGAAGCTCCGCACTCGGAGCCTTGGTGATGGAGGCATCGGGAATGACTTCGCGGTCGCGGTTCATCCAGCGCGACACCCGATACACCCAGGTCTTGGGAAGGTCGCTGATCACCGCCAACCCGCCGCACATGTCGCCGTACAGCGTGCAATACCCCACGGCCAGTTCGCTCTTGTTGCCGGTGGTCAGCAGCAGTGAACCGAACTTGTTGGACATGGCCATGAGGGTCACGCCCCGGAGGCGCGCCTGCAGGTTCTCCTCGGTGGTGTCCTCGGGTCGACCCTCGAAGAGCGGGCTCATCTGCCGCTTCAGGGCTTCGAAGGAACCCTGGATGGGCACCACGTCGAAGCGGATGCCCAGATTCATGGCCAGCGACCGTGCGTCGTCGATGCTCCCGGCGCTGGAGAATTCGGTCGGCAGGGCCAGACCCCGGACATTCTCGGCCCCCAGCGCGTCGACCGCCAGGGCGGCGACTAGCGCGGAATCGATGCCGCCCGAGAGCCCCATCACCACCGAGTTGAAACCGCATTTCCGGACATAGTCGCGGGTGCCCAGCACCAGCGCATCGTGCAACAAGGCCTCGTCGGCGACGGCCCGCAGCGGGCGGTCACCGGCGGAACCCACGTCCACGACGAGGAAATCGGGAGCGAAATGAGCGGCCTCGGCGATGCAGCCGCCCTCGGCATTGAAGGCCAGGCTCCGGCCATCGAAGACGAGTTCATCGTTGCCGCCCACGAGGTTGCAGTAGACCACCGGCACCTGATGCCGTCGGGCCAGAGACCGGAGCAGGTCACAGCGGCGACGTTCCTTGCCCAACTGCCAGGGCGAGGCGCTGAGGTTGATGAGGATCTCGGCCCCCGAGGCCACGAGGGCGGCGGCCGGATCCGGACGGTAGCGACGATGCACTCCGAATTCGTCGTCGTTCCAGATGTCCTCGCAAATCGTGAGCCCCAGACGGCGGCCTTCCCAGTGAATGACCGCATTCTCGGAGGCGGGCTCGAAATAGCGGTCTTCGTCGAAGACGTCGTAGGTCGGCAGGAGGGTCTTGGTGCGGATCGCCACCACCCGCCCCCGATGCAGCAGTGCGGCGGCGTTGGTGAGCGGTCGGCCCGGCCGGGCCGGATTCTCCCCGACGAAGCCCACGATCAACCCCACCTCGCCGACCGCCGCGGCCAACCGATCGAGGGCCGCCAGATTGGCCCGGATGAAGGAGGCCCTCAGGAGCAGGTCCCGCGGCGGATACCCCGTCAGGGACAGCTCCGGGGTCACGACCAGCCCGACCCGGGATTCGGTACCACGGCGGTAGGCCTCGAGGATCAACCGTTCGTTGCCGGCGATATCCCCGACGGTGGTGTTCAACTGGGCCAGTGCGATCGTCATGCGGGCTTTCCAGACGGAGTGACAGGGCGGCGGGCGATCAGTGAAGCTGGGCCACGGGACCCAGAACCTCGGCCAGGCTTCCCCGATCGGTGCTGATGAGGGTGCCCGGGCCGAATCCATTACGGGTGAAATAGTCGGGCGCGGCCTCCAGCACGAACTGGATCCGGGACGATTTCGAGGGCACGCCCCGCACGTCGTTGGCCTTGAGTCGAACGATCTCCTGGATGACGCCCTCGGAGTCGATGTAGGCCACGTCGATGTCGAACGGCACGTTCTTCATGTAGAACGAGCGGTCCCGCGGACCGGCAAAGATGAAGAGCATGGTCTCTTCGGGCCCGATCGACGGGCGGTGCATCAAGCCCGTGGCGATCTGCGTCACCGTGTGGCACAACTCCGAGACGATCTCGCGCGAACCGATCCAGAGCTTAACCCGGGGCAGATTCACCTGGGCCGTGGCCTGATGGAACACCGGTTCGGAGTCGGCGGACGCCGCAGCGGCGGCCGTGCCGGAGTGGGCGGGCGGCGGATTCGACGGAGCCTGAGCCGTCGGGGCCGCCGGGTTGGCCTGCGAAGGGGCCTGGGGCTGGGCACCACAACCCAGCCACCACACACACGACAGGAGCGCGAACAATCGCTTCACGTGGCGCACAGTGACCGCAGCGCGATCCGAGGGCAACCGGGAGAATGGCCACCCCGCCGCACGGCACCCACCCTGGGCGGCCTCAGGAACGGGCCGGACGCAACGCCGAGGCCGGAGCGACCTCGAGGTGCGCGGCGAAGTCGGCCGGGAACGGCTGCGACTTGAGCGCCCCGCCGGGCCCCCGCCCCACGCAGACCACCGTCACGTGGCCCACAGCGACCTCCTCGGCCGGACCGGGCTCGATGCGCCAGAACCGGATCTGGTAGGTCACGGTCTTCTCCCGCTTCTCCTTCACCAGCAGGTGCATCTCGACGAGGTCTTCGAAGCGGAGGGGTTTGAGGTAGTCGCAGTCGGCGTGGACGCGCGGCAGTCCCAGCGGCTCGGCCGCCCCTCGCAGGATCACCGATTGTCCGAAGGATCGATAGAAGGCTCCCTCCACCGTCTCCATGTAGCGGAAGAAATTGGAGAAATGGACGATGCCGGCGAGATCGGTCTCGTTGAACTCGACACGGCGGGTGGCTCGGAATTCGAAGAACGGCATGGGGGCGGGTCGGTGGGAAGGGCTGGAGTTCTGGGTCGAAGACAGTCAGGGCGAGGCCGCGGTCCCGTCGAGCAGAGAGCGGGTCTCGGCGAGCACCTCGCGGGCCATCGCGGCATCGCTGAAACGCTCTCCCACGGCCCGACGGCCCGCCTCACCCAGGCGCCGCAGCGCGTCCGGGTCGGCCAACAACTCGGCGAGCGTGGAAGCCAGGGCGGTCGGGGTGTTCTCCGGGCACAGGCGCCCGCCCCCGGTCGCCTCGATCAACTCCCGGAAACCACAGACATCGGGCTGGACCACCGGGGTGCCGGCGGCCAGGGCCTCGATGACGAAGAGCCCGAAGGCCTCGCTGAAGCGGGAGGGCACCGAGAGCACATCGAGCGAGCCCAGGAACGCCACCTTCTCGTCGCGGGACAGGTTGGGATGGAACGAAGCCGCATCGGCCAGTCCGGCCGCGGCCAGGCGACGGCGCAGCGACTCGACGAACGCGACGTCGCCCGGACCGCAACCCCCGCCGACCTTGAGCCTCAGATCGGAGAAGCTCTCCTGCCGTCGCAGTTGGATGAAGGCATCGACCACGGTCTCCAGTCCCTTGTCGGGGCACATCCGGGCGAAGAAACCCAGCGTCGGAGCATCCCCCCGGAATCGGCCCTCGGGACGGCCGGGCAGGTCTCGGTAACCCTCGAGCGAGATCCCGCTGTGGGCCACGCGTACCCGTTCGGGACGCAGGCCCAGTCGGTGGATCATGCGATCGGCGAAGTAGCGGGTCGGGGCGATCCACCCGTCCAACTCCCGCCCCCGCTCGGCCAAGAGCCGCCAGGATTCACCGCGGAAGGGCTCGGGCAGCGAATCGAGGAAGGACTCCTCGCTCTGCAGGAAGCTGATCACCCGCGTTCCCAAGCCCGAGCGGAGCCGACGGGCGAAGCCCAGCAGCAGCGCGTTGGAAAGGTAGACCGCGTCGGGTCGGGGCAACCGGGACATCCACTCGATCATGTCTCCGAGTTCGCGGGTCTGGCAGCCCTCCTCACCCCGCAGCATGGAGACGGTGAGTTCGCCGACGTCTTCGGGCCGGGTCTTGGCCGTTTTGCCCGCGGCCCACTTCAGCAACCAGGGGGCGTCGGCGGCCCGCCGCATCCAAGCAGGTGCCCGGCGATACCAGGCCATCTTTTGCGACAGGAAGACGTTGATGCCCCCGAAGAATGTCGGCGTGCCGCCCACCGTGGGGGCCTCGTCCAACGTCATGGGCAGGTACAGCGGCACCATCACCGTGTCATGCCCCTGCCGGCGCAGCTCCGCCACGAGGGCATTGTCGCGGAAACAATTCCCGCAATACATACCTCCGGCTCCCGGAGTGATCTGGATCAGGTTCACGCGTCGGGGGACTCCTAACCTCCACTCCCACCGCTGTCGAGGGGGCGCAGCGGATTCGTCGCCCGGGGGACAGGCTCCCCGGCCGTCCTACCGGAGCCCCTGCCCCACGGCCTCTCCTCCTGCTGACAACCAATGGAGCTTCTGCCAAGGTGCCGACTCCGATGAACATCAAGAAGGCTCTGATCACCGCCGCCGGGCGAAACCAGCGCACGCTGCCG
>VFQT010001344.1_pt1 | contig 30082 bp, 23 predicted proteins | sample 3512381 | NCBI WGS metagenome assembly VFQT01 (sample SAMN10412376, study PRJNA504923) | tailings metagenome | isolation source: Relicate 2 Philex TSF3 active mining site | place: Philippines: Tuba, Benguet | collected 2017-08-29
TAGAAGTTTGCCCATGGGCTGAACTTGATGCTCTCATCGTCTCCAGCAAACACGACTGTGCCATCTCCTGCCGCGAACACAGAAGTACCGAACGGGGTTTGATACTCTACTCCGTTATGCGGGTCTCGTTTTCCATTAGACGTGGAGGCGTAGGCATAGGTCAGGTCAATCATGTCATTATCAGGTGGTTGGATCGGGCGTTGAAACAGGAAATGCCCCAACCCAATGCAATAATCCATTATGAGAGGGTCACATGGAGTGGGAGTAGCAGTTAATGTTTGGGGGATAAAAGTTTCAGTCTCTGTTAGAAGCGGAAAATCCGTCTCGGTTGGTGAAACCATGATTTCAGTATTCGTAGAAAGTGGAACTGGGGCGGTTCCAAATGCAGGCAAATTACAAGAAGCGACCAACAGGGCAAATATCAGATAAAATACTTGTTTCATGGTGGAGTTCATTTTACATCAGGAATAAAAGCATATTAATTTCATACCAGCCAGGGGCGAATTTATTGCAGAAAATATAATGGTTTTACGTCGTCGCCTCAAGCAGGAGAGCATTATGAAACCCAAGACAATAAAATTCGCATTGATCGGCTTGCTGATCCTTTCAACGATTTTTACAAGCCACACTCAAGCGGTCCATGCCCAAACCGACCGGATCGTATTTGCTGTCATCGGTGATTATGGAATCGCTGGGCAACCGCTCCTGGATGTATCCAACCTCATCAAGAGTTGGAATCCTGATTTTATTGTGACTGTGGGAGATAATAACTATCCAGATGGTGCCGCCTGGAGTATTGACGATAATATTGGGCAGTATTTTCACGAATATATTTTCAAATACAAGGGGAAGTATGGAAGCGGCTCACCTACCCGGCGTTTTTATCCCTCATTAGGAAACCACGATTGGACAACAGGCGCAAAAGCCTATTTCGATTTCTTCGGATACTACAATCCGGTTACGTATTATGACTTTACTCAAGGACCTGTTCGCTTCTTTGTTTTGGATAGTGACCGCAACGAGCCAGATGGCATAACATCTGACTCTGCGCAGGCACGCTGGCTTCGCAAGACCATGCCCATCTCCACAGCGCCATTTAATGTGGTTGTCTTCCATCATGCTGCTTATTCATCCGGACGGCATGGTTCTACAGAATACATGCGCTGGCCGTTCAAAGATTGGGGCGCAGATGTTGTGATGAGTGGACATGACCATGTCTATGAACGGTTGCTGGTTAATGGAATTCCTTATTTTGTAAATGGCATCGGCGGCGCAGAGATCTATAACTTCAATGATATCTTGCCCGAAAGCCAGGTGCGTTACAACCAGGATTTCGGAGCCATGCGGGTGGAAGCCACCAGCGCTTACATGAAATTTCAAATGTACTCGCGCGCAAGCGTCCTTGTGGATGAATACACCATCGGCGGTAGTACACCTACAGTATCTTCAATCACCCGCCTCAATACCAACCCAACCAATGCAAGCACAGTTAATTACCAGGTCGCCTTTTCAGAAACAGTTACCGGACTGGATGCTTCTGACTTCGTCCTCTCTACGAACCTTGCAGGCGCAAGTATCGCAAATATCAGTGGAAGTGGCAACACTTATACGGTCTCCGTCAACACAGGCAGCGGGGATGGAAGTCTGCGCCTCGACCTAGCCGATAACGACTCCATCTTAAGTAGTCTTGGCATCTCCTTGGGCGGATCTGGCGCTTCGAACGGAAATTTCGCGGGCGAGTCCTACAGTATCGACAGAATTTCTCCATCTGTGATTTCTATTTCGCCTGTAAACCCCAATCCCACCAATGCGGCAGTTGTAGATTTCACCGTGACATTCTCTGAGTCTGTATCCGGTGTGGATATTGCTGACTTTTCCCTTATCACGTCTACTGGTGCAACTATTTCGAACATAACTGGCTCAGGTACTAGTTATTTGATCTCTGTCAACACAGGAAATGGCAACGACAATATACGGCTCGACTTTATAGATAACGACACCGTTATGGATATAGCAAGCAACCTGACTACTTCCGGCTTCATCAATGGAGGGACATATTCCATTGACAGAACATCCCCCGTGGTGACATCCATTACCTCCATGAGCCAGACAAACGCTTCCAGCGTAGAATACGCTGTCAATTTTTCAGAACCAGTGATCGGTGTGGATGGAGGCGACTTTTCTTTGTTCACCATCAACAATGCAATGATCACAAACATCTCAGGGTCTGGCAATCAATACCTGGTCTCCATCGCCTTGCAACCTGGCAGTGACAGCATCCGGCTGGACATGAACGACAACGACAGCATTACGGATAGTCTGGGCAACTCTTTAGGTGGTGTGGGTGCAGGCAATGGAAACTTCATTGGCAATGTATTCAACATCGCCATAGATACACCTATCGCAACCTCAATCATTCGAAGCAACGCCAACCCAACAAATGCAGCGAGTTTGGATTTTATTGTCACCTTTTCTGAGCCGGTATACGGGTTGGACACGAGCGACTTTACACTCTCAAACGGCGCAGTCATCACAAATATAAGGAACTCGAATCCGTTCTATATCATTACAGTTATTACAGGGGTGATGGAGGGAGAATTAAAACTTCAACTGATGGATGATGACAGTGTTCGAAATTCACAGGGTATTCCACTGGGTGGCAATGGAATTGGGAATGCAAATTTTATAAATGGTGAAACCTATATTGTTGACCGCACGCCACCGCAAGTGACGTCGATCATCCGCGCTAGTAGCAACCCGGCAATTAACCCGACAGCGGATTTTATTGTCACATTCTCTGAGCCGGTGATCAATGTGGAAATGAGCGATTTTGTGGTGACAGGTTCAAATCTTATCAAATCCACAGTTCTTGAGATGCAAAACGCAGACCCATTTTACTGGGTAAAAGTTGGCACGGGTGCTGGGTCTGGCACGCTTCGGCTCGACTTGCTTGACAATGGCAATATCACAGACCGCGCTGGGAATCAGCTAGCGAACAGATCATTCACCGGAGAGAGTTTCAACATCGCGAAAACAACAGTCGACTTTTCAGCACCGACAATTAATTCCATTTCGAATGGGGTAACGAATGATCCACTTCTTCCATTCACATGGTCGTCGGTGTGGAGCGCTCAAGCCTATGAGGTCTTCGTTGCACGTGATAGCAGCTTCTCTCAACCTGTCTTCACCCAGACAACAACAGAAACAAGGTTTATTCCAACAAGCCCGCTAACCGATGGGATGTATTACGCCCGCGTCCGCGCTTATAACGCAGCTCTCAACCCTGGAAAATTTAGCAAAACAGTATCTTTCACGGTCGACTCCACTCCCTTCCCCACTCCAATACTTCTCAGCCCAAGCAACGGTTCTGCCACAGTAAGACGTCCATGGTTCAAATGGTCAGCCGTGACTGGAGCAGTAAAGTATCAGATCGAAATAGATAACAATCTCGATTTCTCCAGCCCTGAATTTTCGGCATCAACCAATAAGACAACACTCCAAGCAAAAAATCTGTTATCTAGACCGTATTTCTGGAGAGTGCGAGTCAGCGATGCTGCTGGAAATTGGAGCATCTGGTCTGTGCCCTACACATTTACACCTCGATAAACCTAAACAAATTTTATGAAATTTATTTAGAAGATTGGTCGAAGCAGATAGAGCTGTTAAATTGACTTATATGAAATCTACGCGACAAAAGATTTTTAAGTACTCGATCTTGTCTTGCTCATAATAGAGGATGAATTATCAAGAAAAATGTCTAACAATCTGATAAAGGAATTGATTTCGATTTTCCTTTCCACTTATCAAATCTGTTTGTTTATCCATATCAACAGCATGGCAGATTATTTCCAGGAATGCACCGGGTTCTATAATGTAATTGATAAATTTTATACCTATCGTCAGAAAATAGTTTAGTTGAGTATGGTCTTTGTATGGTTTCCGATCACCCAAGGTTTTTTAACCGGAGGGCAAAATGTACTCAATAAAACAAATATTGACCCAATGCCTAACCATTGTTGTTCTGGCAGGAACAGTGGCGGGATCGTTTTCTTATGATCGCGTATCTGCTCAATCCCCCTTTTTTTCCAAGATTTCTCCACTTAATGGGACGGTGATCGTCCTACCTGCCACCACCTATCAACTACTACAGTGGAGTGATGCTGGCATTGCCTCAACCGACCGTTATCAATACTGCATAGACGAGACTGATAATTCCGTTTGCGATAATAACAATTGGTTCACAAGAAATTCCACCTACTCAGGTGGACCTGGAGAGTTCCTTCTCACGGTTGGTCACACGTATTATTGGCAGGTTCGAGTACGGGATACAGGAAGCCTGGCAGATAATGGGACATGGTGGAAATTCACTGTACAAGAAGCAGTAACATTCACAAAAGTTAGCCCTGCCAACGGCGCGATCATCAATTCCCCCACAACAACTTATCAATTCCTGCAATGGAACGATACCCCTAAAGACAGCACAGATAGATATCAATATTGCGTGGATGAAATCAACAACTCACTTTGCGATACAACCTGGATCACACGTGACTCTCTTTATTCTGGCGGGCCAGATGAATTTCCCGTTCTCGCCGGTCACACTTATTACTGGCAAGTCCGGCTGCGGGATGCAGGAACTTTGTCAAACAATGGGACTTGGTGGTCCTTTACTATAAACCAGCCGGCGAATTCTCTAACCAAACTCTCCCCCGCTCCAGATGTCATCATTCCTATGCCCTCCACGACATATTTATTTTTACAGTGGTCAGAAGTAATGAAAGCTGCGACAGACCGCTATCAATACTGTATCGATGAGGTCAACAATTCGGTATGTGATGGCAAATGGATCACTCGAGACTCAACGTATTCAGGCGGACCAGGTGAATTTGCGTTGAGCGATGGACACACCTATTATTGGCAGGTGCGCCTGCGCGATGCAGGGACTTTGGCTAACAATGGTACTTGGTGGTCGTTTACCATCAAACCTACCAAACCATCCGTCCTACGCATCACCCGGACCGCACCAAGCCCTACATCCAGCGCTTCTCTGGGTTTTGCGGTTACCTTTTCAGAGACAGTTACCGGTGTGGATGCGGCTGACTTTACACTTTCCTCAAATCTTGGCAACGCAACAATCACTTCCGTGGTCGGTTCTGGCAATCAATATTTTGTTTCTGTAAACGCCAGTACCGGAAGCGGAAATCTTCGCTTGGACCTCCAGGATAACGACACCATCAAGAATGTGTTTGGCACCAATTTAGGCGGCTTAGGTGTTGGAAACGGAAATTTCACAAACGGCGAGTCATATATTGTGGATAGAACTCCACCCGCCATTCTATCCATTGTCCGAGCGGATCTTAACCCTACCAATGCCACCTCCGTTCGTTTCAACGTCACATTCACTGAAGAAGTGACCGGCGTCGACCTTTCGGATTTCAGCCCCATCACCAGTGCAGGTGCAACACTCGACTCGATCAGCGGATCAGGTGCTAATTACATTGTGACAATCAAAACAGGAGCAGGAACCGATACCCTCCGTCTGGACTTCATCGACAACAAATCCATAATAGATATTGTCGGAAGCACAACAAATTCTGGATTTACAGCTGGCGAATCTTATTCCATTGATCGCACACCACCAACTGTGACCTCCATTACCCAAGTTTCACAACCAGAGACCTTCAAACTAGCTTTTGCCATCAGCTTTACTGAAACGGTTCAGGGAGTGGATATAACCGACTTTCAGTTATCTTCCACCAATGGCGCAACCCTTGCTAATGTGACAGGTTCAGGAAATATTTACACGGTGTATGTCAGTCTGATGCAAGGAAATGACACGCTCCAACTTATTCTCCTGGATAATGATAGTATCCTAGATACAGTTGGAAACATGTTGGGAGGTTCGGAAGCAGGAAATGGCAACTACACAGGTGGAAGTGTTAATATCTCCGTAAGTGCTCCAAAGGTTACATCCATCATCAGGGCAAGTCCAAACCCGACAAATACGCAATCGGTTGATTTCATCGTCACATTCTCCGAACCCGTCACCGGTGTGGATGCCAGCGACTTCCAAGCATCAAATGGAATCCCAGTTACTGTCAACAATCAAAATCCTTTCTTTGTGGTCACTGTCAACACAATTTCCGACGGACTCTTAAAATTAGACCTGATAGACAATGATTCCATTGTCAATTCCCAAGGGGTAGCTCTAGGTGGATCGGGGCTGACAAATGGGAACTTCCTGAATGGAGAGTCGTTCACCATTGATAAAACTCCTCCACGCGTGTCATCCATCGTTCGTGCAGGAGCAAACCCGGCGACCGGGGCAACCGCAGATTTCATTGTCACTTTCTCTGAACCCATTTCAGGCGTGGAATTAAGTGACTTCACCGTACTACAGACCGGCGTCATCAAGTCAACTGTTGCAAATATAAAAGATGTTAACCCGTTCTATTGGGTAGTAGTTAACACCGGCGCTGGTTCTGGGGCTATCCGCCTGGATCTAAGTGACAATGGCAATATCACTGACTCTGCTGGGAATAAACTCGAAAATAACAACTTTATTGCGGGTGAAAGTTTCAATATATCGAAGGTCGCTGTAGAATTTCCCGCACCAATCCTTGCAGTACCAACAAGCGTGGCGACTCAAAGCCCAATCCTAACTTTCTCTTGGTCTGGTGTCACCAATGCACAAGCTTACGAGTATTTTATTGCCAATGACAGCGCATTCCTTCAAATCGTCAGCGTGCAAACCGTATACGAAACTACCAATCAGATGCAATTGCAAGTTCAAGATGGTATTTACTTTATAAGGGTTCGTGCTTATGACCAAAATCTTAATCCGGGCAGGTTCAGTAATGTCGTTTCAGTTTTGGTCGATTTGAACCCTCCTGCTGTTCCTAGACCGCTTACCCCCAAAAATGGGGATGAGGCACCGAGACGACCCTGGCTAAGATGGACCATAATTCCGGATGCAACCCAATATCAGCTTGAAGTGGACAACGATCCTGATTTTTCCAGCCCTGTATTTTCCACTACAACACGTGATACCTCCATTCAGACCAGTTCACAATTGCCTCGTCGCACTTATTATTGGCGCGTCCGCGCCCAAGATGCTGCCGGAAATTGGAGTGTGTGGTCTACTGTATTTATCTTCAAAATACCCTAATAAACCTCCTTAAATAATTTTTATGATATTTATCTAGAATATTGACAAGAGCATACAGGGCAGTTATACTGCCCTGTATGAAATCTACGCGAGACAAGATTTTACAAACATTACTGAAAAAGCCAAAATCCACCATCAATGACCTGGCGGAGGCGGTTGGCATTAACCCCATTTCTGTGCGCCACCACCTTACCAACCTTCAAATGGAAGGCTTGGTCGAATCACAGGAAGAGCGCCACGGAGTGGGCCGCCCCCGTCTGGTTTACGTTCTGACAGATGAGGGCATGGAACGCTTCCCCACCCGTTACCTGCGTTTGACTACACGCCTCATCTCACAGATGAAGGAAACCATCCCCGGACCGATGGTCAGCAAATTATTTGGTCAGATCGCAGAAGACCTGGCAAATGAATATGCGAATGACATCAAAGGTCTAAGTATGGAAGAGCGTCTAGACTTCGTCAAGGAAATGTTGGCGCAGGAAGGCTTCACCGTGGAATGGGAAAAGAAAGATGGAGAATACCAGATCCACGAAATCTCCTGCCCGTATTATCAGATCGGTGTTGCCCACCCTGAAGTTTGTACTGTGGACCAAACCCTGATCTCTAAAATGCTTGCACTGCCGGCAAACAAGGTGCAATGCATCTTAAGTGGCGGTGCGCACTGCACATATGTGGTTCAGCCCGTCGGAAAAATAAAATAAGAAGAGGACCTTATGAGCGAATCACAAATTAACGAAATACAATGGACGATCCATACCACCAACCCAGAACTGGTCAAGTCTGCACGTGCCAGTCTTTCAGAGGTCGTTGACCCTGAAATCGGCATGAACATTATTCAACTTGGACTAGTCCGTGATATTGAAGTTGAGAACGGCTTGGCGCGTCTAAAAATGATCTTGACCACTCCGTTTTGCCCTTATGGTCCTGCCATGATCGAAATGACCAAAGCCAAGGCAACCGAAGGGTTGAATATGCCCGTTACAGTAGAAATGGGAATGGAAATGTGGGACTTCTCCATGATGGAAGACCCTTCCGCACTCGATTGGGGTATGTACGCCTAGTAGGTCTAAAGTCAATTAACCTAATAATCAAAAACGCCACCCAATGGGTGGCGTTTTTTCATTTTCTTATTTATTTCTTCCAGTGCATGGCTTGGGGTTCTTCACCTTCTGCAAAACCAGAAATAATGATCAATGCGTTGGTAACAATGTTGGATGGATTCTTCCAGCGATGGCGTAGTTTGGAAGCAAAGAGCAAACTATCCCCCGGCTCGAGGTGGAAGGTCTCTTTTTCCACTGTGTAATCCAACTGACCTCGTAGACAAAAAACAAATTCATGCCCCGAGTGGACAATATCGTGGGGACCACAGGATGCGCCGCTCTCCATTGTCAACATGAAGGGTTCCACACGCCCCGCGAAATTCTCCCCTCCCAGGGCTTCAAAGACTCCACGAGTAAAAGGCAAACGAGTTCGTGCATCATGCTTCAAAAAGACAACCTGCCGCTTTTCACTTTCCGTGCCAAAAAAAGCTGTGATCGAAACTCCTAGGGCATTCGCTAATTTATACAACGTGCTTACCGATGGAGAAGTTTTACCCCGCTCGATCATCGATAGTGCATTTGCAGAAAGCCCGCTGCGTGAAGCCAGGGTACGCATTGAGATCCCCCGTGCCTCTCGTAATTCTCGCAGACGGGAAGAAACGTCTACCGATATAGCATCTCGCTGAAAAGACTCCATAAATAACTCCAAATCCAAGGCAAATTTTGATTAATATTCCCCAAATTATACACTCATTTTTGTGACATTAAACGAAACTTAATATGACACACTCCACTATTGTACAAATCGTCACAATATTATGATGCAGTTGTAAATATTCGTTTATATGCATATAAGAAGGTGACCCATGGTTAACCCCAGCCTAAAACAAGAGATTTCCCAGCTTGAAGCCAATTTTTGTGCTGCTCTGTCAGACCCCCTCCGCCTTCTCATCCTTTACACCCTCAATGATGGACCGCACAACGTTACCGAATTGGCAGGCGAGCTCGGTATCAACCAGCCTACAACCTCGCGCCACCTCAAGGTTTTGCGCGAACGTGGTTTGGTTGAAAGCACGCGCAGCGGAACCACCATCACATACAGCTTATCTGACCCTCGTCTAATTCAGGCACTTGACCTGTTGCGAAGCATCATGCGTGAGCGACTCGCTTATCAAGCGAACCTGATCAATGAAACCGTACAGGAGTCTCTATGAACAAACGCTTCCCTTCCTGGACATTGGGATTGGTCGGCATTCTTTTGCTGATCCTTGTCCCTGTCTTGTACTTCCTTCCTCGTGCGCAAGCAAAGAACGACCCGGCTTCTTATATTCCCGAAAAGCCAGTGCACGTAGACCATAAAGACATCGTTCAGGGTGAATTTAAAACCGGACAAGATGTGACCCGTGCTTGTTTGGAATGCCATGAAGATGCAGCAACAGAAATGATGGCAACCACCCATTGGACATGGGAATCAAAAGAATTCGATGTCCCATGGCGTGATGAACCCGTCACAATTGGTAAAGCCAACCAGATCAACAATTTCTGTATTGGCACCCAAGGCAACGAAAACAAATGTATGTCCTGCCATGCTGGTTATGGTTGGGAAGAGGGGCGCGAAGCACAAAAATCAAACCCTGAAAATGTGGACTGCCTCGCCTGCCATGCTGACCCTGGTACATATGGCAAAGGTACCTTTGGCAACCCAGCCGAAGGCATCGACCTGCTCGCTGCAGCACAGTCCGTGAAAACCCCAACCCGTGAAAACTGCGGAAAATGTCACTTCGACGGTGGCGGCGGTAACGGCGTCAAACACGGCGACCTCGATGAAAGTCTCTACTTCCCCTCCGAAAATCTTGACGTTCACATGGGCGGCGAAAATGACATGCAATGTGTTGACTGCCACTGGACGGAAGATCACCAAGTTCTCGGGCGTATGATTGCAGATAACTACACCATTGACCCCAAAGAACAGGTCTCTTGCGAACAATGCCATGTGGATCAGAAACATGAAGATGAACGCATCAATACCCATCTTTCTTCTGTAGCCTGCCAAACCTGTCACATCCCTGCACTCGCTCTCGAAGACCCCACAAAAGTGTATTGGGATTGGTCACAAGCTGGTCAGGATGGACGCGAAGATGACCACTTCACCTATCTCAAGATCAAAGGTGAATTCGTCTACGACAAGGCATTTGCTCCCACCTATCTTTGGTTCAATGGCAATAATGAATATCGTTACATCCTTGGCGACCCGCTCGGTGAAGACGGCATCACTTACATCAACAAACCTGCCGGCAACATTGAAGACCCAACTGCCAAGATCTTCCCCTTCAAACTTCACATCGCCAAGCAACCGTATGATGTAAAGAACAACTACCTGTTACAACCTGTCACCTCTGGCAAAGATGGTTTCTGGACCACTTTCGATTGGGACAGCGCCTTCAAACTCGCCGCACCCATCACCGGTCTCGATTACAGTGGTGAATACGGCTTCACTGAAACTTACATGTACTGGCCCACAACCCATATGGTGCAACCTGCCGACCAGGCACTGCAATGTGACTCCTGCCACGGCGAAAATGGACGCATGGATTGGGAAGCCCTCGGTTACCCCGGCGACCCGATCGATTGGGGTGGGAGATAAACCATGAAAAAATACACTCTCATTACACTGATCGGATTAGCCATCCTCGCACTTGCCTTTGGGATCAATGCGGCTCTCGCCGCGCCCAAAGCGGACCTGCCCCAACAAGCCTCGGTCATTCACCCAGACTTTGCCCTGCTCGATGAGAACGGCGTGAACGTACTTGAAAGTAATGGCGCCATTTCCACCATGCAGACCTGCGGACAATGCCATGATACAGAATTCATTGCATCTCACGCGTTTCATTCTGACCTCGGTTTGAGCGAATATGTCAATCGCAGTGAAACGCTCGACCTGAGTAATGGTCTCTTTGGCGAATGGGACCCAATGACCTACCGCTTCCTCTCCACATCCAACGATGAACGGCTCGACCTGAGCACTGCCGAATGGCTGATGCTCAACGGCGCCCGCGTCGTCGGCGGCGGACCTGCAGATACCTCCCGTGACGGCAAGGACCTCACCTCCCTTAGCCCAAACAAAGCCAATCCCGAAACCGCGATCTTGAATGAAGATGGCAGTGTAACGGCTTGGAACTGGGACAAATCTGGCACAATGGAAATGAACTGCTTCCTCTGCCATCTTGAAACACCCAATAACGAAGCACGTGTAGAAGCGATCCAGGCTGGTGAGTTTGGGAATGCCACCACCGCCACATTGCTCGGACTGAACATCGTCAACAAGGTGGACGGTGCCTGGGCTTACAACCCCGAAGTCTTTAATGAAAACGGTGAGTTACAAGATAACCTATTGGGCATTCAAGACCCGACCAACGCAAATTGCGCCACTTGTCATGGTGAAGTCCACGCAACTGAAGATCCGCTAACCTTCACTGCTTGTGATCTTGAGTATCCCCAGACTGCTACAACCGGTCAAGTTGTTTCTGCGCAGCGCATCAATGACTCTGGTGTGAACCTCAGCAACAAGAACGAACTCGACCGCTCATGGGATATCCATGCCGAACGCCAATTGCAATGCACCGACTGTCACTACGCTCTCAACAATCCCTCACATTTGAGTGAGATTCAAGCTAATAACCCCGAGCATTTGGTCTACGACCCACGCTCGTTGGAAATTGGCGAATACCTCGAACGCCCTGATCACAACTTCGCCCGCGGACAAAGCGCACAATTCAATCTTGCGCCTGACTACAAAGGTACGATGCGCCGCTGCGAGAACTGCCACGACGCGAACAAGGGTCACGCAGATTGGCTGCCCTACATCGAAACCCACATGGATGCCGTCGCCTGCGAAACCTGCCATATCCCGCAGATGTATGCTCCCGCCATTCAAACCTACGATTGGACCGTGGTTACTACTGATGGAACCGCTGTTGAAACCTGCCGCGGTATTGAAGGCACACCCAATCAAGTAACCTCGCTTGTCACTGGGTACGAACCTGTACTTCTGAACCGCACAAATATGGATGGGCAAAAGTTGCTCACGCCCTATAACCTGATCACCTCCTTCTATTGGGTCTATGATGACGCCAATGGCAACACCCGCCCAGTTCGCCAAATGGACCTCGAAGCGGCTTTCCTCGAAAATGGCAACTATGCTACTGACATCGTGACTGCCTTCGATGAAAACGGCGACGGCAAATTGAGCAATAGCGAACTTACCATCAACTCCGCCGCCAAAGAGGAAGCTGTCAAAGCCAAACTCTCCGCGCTTGGACTGAACAATGTCCGCATGGATGGCATGGTACAGCCGTATAGCATCAACCATAATGTGACCAAGGGTGAATATGCGGTCAATGACTGCAAAGCCTGTCACGATGCCGACTCGCGCATTTCGCAATCCATCAAACTGGCAGATAACGCTCCTGTGATGCCTGCCTTTGATACAGATAACAATGTCAACAGCACTGGCGAAATTGTCAAAGGTGAAGACGGCGCGTTGTACTATCAACCCGTTCCTGCCAATGACGGCATGTATGTCTTCGGCTCCAGCCGCGTGAATTGGATCGATTGGTTCGGTGCCTTGGCATTCGCCGGGTCGCTTTTAGGAGTGCTTGGGCATGGAACGCTGAGATACCTCTCAGGACGTAAACAACCCAAGGGTCAGGCGCGAACCGAGCGTGTGTACATGTATGACGCGTATCGCCGCTTCTGGCACTGGCTGCAGACCTCTGCGATCGTCATCCTCCTGTTCACAGGGTTGATCATCCACAGACCTGATATCTTCGGTGCATTCTCCTTCCGCGGCATGGTGACCGTCCACAATGTGGTTGCAGTGGTGTTGGTTGTGAATGCCCTGCTCGCGGTCTTCTATCACATCGCCACCGACCGCATGCAGGAATATATTCCACGTCCTTACGGCTTCTTCGATGATGCGATGGTGCAGGCAAAGTATTACATCTCTGGCATATTCAAAGGCGAGCCTCATCCATTCGAAAAGACGCCAAATCGCCGCATGAACCCCATCCAGCATTTTACATACTTCGGTATTCTAAATGTTTTGCTGCCATTGCAAATGATCACCGGCGCATTAATGTGGGGCGTGCAGAAATTCCCGACCTTTGCCAATGCTCTCGGCGGATTGCCCTTCCTTGCTCCGTTCCATTCACTGGTTGCCTGGTTGTTCGCCACTTTCATTCTCGTACATGTGTATATGACGACCACCGGCGCAACTCCGCTGGAAGCGACGCGCGCCATGATCACTGGCTACGAAGAAGTGGAAGTGCATGAGCCGCATCACGTGGAAAAGAAGGAAACTAAGAAAGGAAAAAAGTAAATCGTGAAGCGTGATGCGTAATTTGTGTAGTCCACGATTACGCATCACGGATTTCTTTCCGGCTTTACTCAAAAGGAGTTTTAGATGACCGCACAAACTAAAAAACCGCTGTTTCCCAATACACCAAAGCCATTTGTACATCCGTACTTTGGCGGCATGGTGTTGGGAAGCGGGCTTTTCCTGGCCCTCTTACTGACCGGCAATGGTTTGGGCTCCTCAGGTGCGACCACACGCTTCGTCACTGCTGTGACCGATGTATTCGCTCCTGAGCATGTTGACCGCACTCCATATCTTCTCAAATTGGCGGGTGGTGACAAAAATCCGCTCGATGACTGGATCGTGCCAGTGTACATTGGTGCGCTGCTCGGTGGCTTTGCATCTGGCTTGTTCAATGGACGTTTGAAATTTGAAACCACCAAGGGTCCACAGATCTCAGATCGCACTCGCTGGCTGATGGCATTTCTCGGCGGCGTGATCTTCCTCTATGGTGCGCGTATGGCTCGCGGATGTACCTCCGGACAGGCTCTGACGGGCGGCACAACTCTTTCTGCTGGCTCGTGGGTGGTGATGTTCGCCATCTTCGGCGGCGCATATGGGTTGGCTTATTTTGTCCGTAAGTTGTGGAATTAAGGAGCATCATCATGAATTTCCCTCTTCCTGAATTTGTAGCTGTCAGCGCTGCCAACCCCTGGACCTATGTGGTCTTTGGATTGATCGGCTTTGCTTTCGGCTTTACCCTCGAAATGTCTGGCTTCGGTGACTCTCGCAAACTTGCGGCGCAGTTCTATTTCACCGAAATGACCGTGCTCAAAGTGATGTTCACTGCCATCGTTACCGCCATGGTTTTACTCTTTGGCGCAGTTGGTTTGGGCATCTTGAACTTCAATCAAGTGTGGGTCAACCCCACTTATCTCTCCTCCGGCATCCTCGGCGGTTTGATAATGGGCGTTGGCTTCATCATCGGCGGCTTCTGCCCCACCACCTCCCTGGCATCCGCCTCCACTGGCAAGATCGACGGCATGTTCTTTATGCTTGGCGGTTTTGTTGGCGCTGTCCTCTTTGGTGAAACTGAAGCTCTTTTCGATAATTGGTATACCTACTCCGGTTATTTTGGTCGGGTAACCCTCGATCAGGTCTTCAATCTGCCACTTGGTGTGGTCGTTCTACTTGTAGTTTTGATGGCGCTCTTCATGTTCTGGGGTGCTGAGCAACTTGAACGAATCTTCGGCAAAAAGGATTTGAGCAAAGAACCCAAACTCCGCATTGCCGGGGCTGGCGCTCTTTTTGCCGCTGCGGTTGCCGTTGTTCTCATCGGCTCCCCCTCTCTTGAAGATAAATACAACGCCCTCAAGTTCACCCGCACTGAAACCATCGAACAATTGAATGCAGACCCCATCGTCAACACCTACACCTACACTGCAGACCAAATGTTGGAGAATCGACTGGTGTTCATCTCACCGGCAGAAGCGTTCAAAGCAAAATATAACCAGGCAATGAACCCTGTTTATCTCGATGTTCGCAACGAAGCGGATTACAACCTTTATCATGTCGAGAACGCGGTCAATGTACCCGTGGAACGATTGGCAGAAGTTGTGCCCGTCCTGCTCACTGAGCCACCCGCAAATACAGTATTCATTGTGATGAGCAATGACGAAACGGCCGCTGTCGAAGCGTGGAAATTCCTATCCGCCTCTGCTGTGACGAATGTATATATCCTCGAAGGCGGAGTCAATAACTGGATCGCGTTCTTTGGCAAGGAAGATAAGACCCTCGCGGTTCAACCCAAGCCGAATGCTGGCGACGACGAATTAGGCTATATCTTCCCTGTAGCCTTGGGCAGCACCTACGAGTCCTGCTCACCAGACCCGATCGAATACGAGAAACTTGATTTCCAAGCCAAGATCCAATTGCAATTGAAACGTGATAAATCTGGCGGTGGATGCGGGTAAGACAGTTACAAGTGAACCGTAACCGGTAATTAAAATCAAAAGAGGACTCTCCGAGTGGAGAGTCCTCTTTTGATTACATAAAATTAGTGTGATGCAGCTTTTTCCTGTGAAGACAGAATTGGTTCTACCATCGGCTTGAGTTCCCATTGTAAAAGACCTTTGCGGAGGGCTAGCATTAAAATACCTCCCGTAATGAGACAAACCGCGTTGATCAGGATGATCGCCTGCGTTCCTATGTACTCCGCAGCATAACCAATGAACAAAGATGACAATGGTTGCAAACCAAATGAAACCATCGTAAACAAACTGATGATCCTTGCCCGCATATCTCCCGGTGCCATTAATTGCATGACGCCCAAGCCTGTGGTCAACACCAACGGCGCGCCAAGGCTAACGAGGAAGATGGATAACATGGAAAGCGGCAGGTACATGGACCGCGAAAGGAGAAAGTAAAAGACACCCATCCAGATCGCTGAACCACCCACAATGCGCCCAATCCGCTTTGCAGATTGGGAAAGCGGCAAGAGGAAAAGCGTAGAGATCAATGCACCTGCACCCGATGAGCCCATAAGCAAACCAAAGGTCTGCGAATCGCCTTTTAGGACATGGTCGGCAACAGCGGGGAGAATGTTCATGATCGAGAGTCCGAAAAAGGTCACGAGAGAGGCGAAGATCAATAAATCCACCATGCGTGGCTGCGAGCGGACATAGTCCAGGACTTCGCGGAATTGACCACGTCCGCTATCTCGTCTATTGATATCTTGTTGATGCGACTTGACCCAAAATATGCTAAGTAACACCACCAGAAAACTCACGCCGTTAATCCAGAATGCGGCGGCAGAACCAACTGCCTTTAGTAAAATACCCGCCGCAGCAGGACCAAGCATACGTGCAACCTGCAAACCCATAATGTTGAGGGTTACCGCCTGACGGACTTGTTTCATGCCGGAAAGGTCACCAATAAAGGCTTGCTGGGCCGGGAAATCGAGCGCAGCGATGGTGCCAAGGATGAACGCAAAAGTGTAAATATGCCAGATCTGTACAAGGTTCGTTTGCACAAGGAACGCCAGAGCGAATGCCAACAGCATGGCAATGGATTGTGTCACCAGCAAGATCATACGGCGATTGAAACGGTCTGCAAAGCCGCCAGCCCACGGGGCAAGCAGGAAGAGAGGCAAACTATTTAACATGACCACAATACCCAGTGAACTTTCAGATTGGGTCAGTTCCCACACTACCCAGCTCTGTGCCGTGGATTGCATCCACGTGCCAAGCAGGGAGATCGCCTGCCCGCCAAGATACATGCGCAAGTTGGCGTTCTTTAGCGGTTCAAAACTTCGGGTGTATGTGTCTAAAATAGACGCGCGTTGAATTGGTTTTTCCAAAAGAGGCTCCTAAACTTCAAATAACTGACAGATTTCGGATGGATACCTTTGGTAATTTCTTACCATAAGGATTTAAAACAAAGGTAAAATTTGCTTTACCCCCTGTAATTTCAACACTGCTCTTTCTACGGAACCAGCAAGGTTTCAAGAGAAGGAGAAATTATATACAGTTTCTCTCACACATCCATTTTAGAAATATAAAGATAAAAGGAGACATTATGAGCGAGCTGGAAAAAATCATCATGGAAGAGATCTCAACCCTGGAGGATATGCGACTTATTGACGTAATAGGGTTCATTCGCTATCTCAAAGCTGAAAAGCCCATTCGACAGGATTGGATCAGTGGTTGGTATGAAAGCGCCCTGCATTCCATTCATGAGCGTGAAGAAGAATTTAAAATTTTTCCAGAAGAGCTTGAAAAACAGTTAAGAAAAAAGAAAGATGGGTAGTTCCAATGGGTGAAAGACGAATAAGTCACCCGTGCTAAAATCGAACAAGGCAAAAATAGCATGACGACCATTCGCACACCTGCAAGGATCATTCCGCGCGCTTTTCCCGGCATCAAACCGGAAGAGGTGCAAGAAATCATCATCAACAGCCAGATCAAAAGTTATCCGGCTGGAACTATCCTATGTAAAGAAGATGCAATTGAACACACGTTTTACATGATCCTCGAAGGGGAATTCGAAGTCACAAAAACCATCAACAACATGGAAATGCGACTTCTAAAAACCCTTATCGCCGGTGATTTCTTCGGGGAAATGGCGCTTATCCACAATGCACCGCGTGCTGCCACAGTTCAATCACTGACACCTGCTGTGGTGTTGGAGTTGGATAAACAAGGATTCGACCGGGTCTTGAAACACAGTCCCAGCGTGGCAACTGCAATGGTCGCTGAGATCAGTAATCGGCTAAGAGCGAACGACCAGCTCGCCATCGAAGACCTGCGTCTGCGTGCCCGAGAGATCGCGGATGCGTATCAAAAACTCGCCGAGCAAGATATGGCGCGCAATGAATTCCTGACCAGCATTGCCCACGAACTCAGAACTCCGCTCATGGTCGCCAGTGGTTATTTACACACCCTGAAAAAGGGATTGCTGACCGGCGAACAATTGAAATCCACCATTGAGATCGTCAGCAGGAATGTGGACCAGATCGTCAATCTGACAAATGACCTGCTTTTCTTGCAAGAGCAGGAGCTTGTTCTGAGAGATTTCCAGCCTGTTAACTTATATCAGGTTGTTGAAGGCATCGTTGCAAAATACCAAGCTAAAGCCAAAGCGCGAAGCATCAACATCAAATTGCGGGGCAATTCCAATATCGCTCCTGTCCAGGGTGATGAACCTTCCCTGGAACGCGCAATTACGGGATTGGTCGATAATGCCATAAAATTCAGCCATCCCAACAGCACAGTAGACATCCGCTTTGCGGACCTCGGAAATCATGTCAGTGTGAGCGTGGTGGATTATGGCATCGGTATCGATCCACAGATCCGTCCGCGAATCTTTGACCGTTTCTTCCATCTCGAAAACAGCGGTGATGAGATTTATGATGGTCTGGGCATCGGGCTGTCCATCACCCGTCAAGTAATTCAACAACATCGCGGTATGCTAGATGTTGATAGCCAGCCCGGTAAAGGCAGTACATTCACGATATCGCTCTTGAAATGGAAATAATTAACACCATAACTGCATTATTATAAAAATCGCGCTTTCAAAGGCGCGATTTTTATTCTCCAAATATAACATTCAGTTTTTCATTCTCATAGAACGACCTGGCAAAAAATGGTGGATCACCACGCTTCATGGAATGGATTTGCCTTAGAAAATTAGGGAGGTCTTCAACCAATGGAAGATGACTCAACGCCTCTTTTTGGATCCATTCTGGTGTGCCTTCTTTCGAGGCTTTTACCTCGCCTTGAGCGTTCTCCCCTACCAGGACAAAAAGCAAAATCCCGATCTCACCGGTATCCACAATTACTGTACCAGCCAGCCATAAGTCTGCTGAGATTCCAGCTTCTTCCATCAACTCGCGCCGAGCCGAAGAAAGGACATCCTCTCCGCGGTCAACATGTCCACCTAAACCGTTGTACTTGCCAGCCCAAAGGCGTTTTGTTGGCGCACCTTTGAGCAATAAATACTCATCCCCGCGCCGGACGAAAATCGCCGTGCGGGGAATGAGCATATATCTATCTTTTGTTACGCCTTGGTCTGAAACCGGCATTTTAGTCAGAAAGATCGCTGACGTCTTCCGCTGCCACTGCATCCTTGACGTAGTCCGCGAGAACGGGAGCAACCTTCACCGGCTTGATAAACTTATCGGTTTGATGCTTGGTGTCTTTCATACCCAACAAATTGAAAAGTTTATCGAACTGAGCTTCCCATGCATTGCCCAATTTTTCAAGAGACGCAGCAGAGAGAGCATATGACTTCGCCTTGAATGGACCGATCGCATTCTTGCGGGTCTTGTAATAGAACTGCTCATCGGTCATGCCGGGCTTGCGATCCGCTGCCGCATTGACATCCAACCACGCATACATTTCCTTCTTGAAGTCGGCGGGAATGTTTTCGAAGAACATGGTGGCAAAATTAGTCGCGAGATGTACTTCAATCGCTTCGTTCTGCACAAATTTGTTGAAGTTCTCTTCAGGCACTGTTGAAGCACCATGCTGAACCGTACCGCCCATGCCATAATCCTTGCGGGCAACGCGGCTGAGGTCGCGCAGCACATCGAAAGCGATATGCACTTCGGCAATAGAGCCATCGGGCAAAACAGTACCGCCATGCGAAGTACCGGTCAATACGCTGATCTTGCTCAAACCGGGTTTCCCAGGGGCGATCTTCTGCAAATTGGCATTGTAGGCATCCATATAAGCGCGGAGCTCGGGCTCAGTGGAGTTTTCGGTACCCACTTCGCCGATCTCACCGCCAATGGAAATGGTCACACCTTCTGGCTCATGCTCACGGATGAAAGCAGAAAGCTCGGCAGAGAGTTTGCTGTTTAAAGCTTGCTGTTCCGGCACAGTGGGAAGGCTGATATCTACAAGTGTAGAGGTGTCCACGTCAATGTTGTAGAAGCCAGCTGCCATTGCTTCAATGGAAAGGTCACGCACGGCTTTCAATTCTGCAGCGGCATCTGCCTTGTATTTCTTGGCAGAAACCTGAAAATGATCACCCTGAATGAACACGGGGCCTGTGTATCCTTCGGCAACAGCCGCGCCCAGAATGTTCGTAGCATATTCTGATGGGCGCTGATCGGTATAGCTCATTTCAGAACGAGCCAATTCAAAAATGAAGGCTCCAGCATTGATCTTATTTGCTGCGCGGAACATGGCACGGGCAGCATGGTGAGACAAAGCACGTAAGTTGAAGGCTGGTGTAGACCAGGTCATTGGGGCATCGCCGCGTCCACGAGCCATGTAAAGTTCGTGGATGGATGCGGCGTAAACACCCAGTTCGAGCGCAGCAGCACGCACCAGAAAGCGAGCCCAGCCCGCAGAGGAGTCAGAAGCGAGCGCGGAGCGTTCCACTAACTTGCCAACATTTTTCCTGAACTTGGCTGCATCCAAAACTCGAACAGTAGTCCCCTCAACTGCAATGCTGTTCTCGACAAGATCGAGTAATTGTTTTACTTGGTCGGACATAATAATTCTCCTGATACAAAATGATAACTTGATTATAACTGGAATTAAACGATATAATTGATTGACCCACGAAACGAATTTAGACCAAAGCACGTATATTCTGGCAGGAGGCTCACATGAGCGATTTTTTTGAAAAAGTAAGCAGTCAGGTCGACCCGTTCAAGAAGTTGATTTCATTCATCCCTGGTTTTAGCGGCTACGTAGAACGACAAAACCGGCGCGACGCAGACAAGCTTTTGCGTGAAACTGTGGCACGTCGTTTCGAAGAACAATTGTCACGGGCTTCGAATTTACAGGTGGATATGGTCAGCAATGGCATGCTCAGTTTTGTAGATGATATGGAAAAAGCATCGTTGGCACTTCGCACCTTCATCGACAAAATCAGCACTGCCGCACGTGGTTATTCAGGCATGTTCGATGCTGTCAAGATCAACGAAAAGGAACTCGAAGCGATCTATCAATTCGACGCAGCCTTCTTTGATCTGGCAGACCAGATCAAGAGCGCATTGGATAATGTGGAAGCCAGCATCGGTGATGAAACCGCCCTGCCTGCCGCCATCCGTAACATCATCGCCCTCTCACGCCTCGCTGTGGAAACGTTCGAACGCCGCTCCGAAATCGTAACGGGAAGTCGTTAATTTTTTTGTAGGGGCACAGCCATGGCTGTGCCCCTACGGATAATCATATGTGGCACAATTATATAAACGCAACATCCATTGACGAAGTTGTTCGCATCCTTGCTGAGAAGCGTGAAAGTGCCCGCGTTGTTGCTGGCGGCACTGATCTCATTCTCGAACTTGAACGTGGCGTGCGCAAAGGTGTTGATACGCTGATCGACGTCACAAGAATCCCCCAACTCAATCAAATTACAATCGATGAAGATGATGTAATTCATCTCGGGGCTTTGGTCACGCACAATGACTGTGTTGCCTCCAAGCTCATTCGCACACGAGCCTATCCGCTTGCGCGCGCGGCATGGGAGGTAGGCGCGCCACAGATCCGGAACCGCGGCACAATAGCAGGCAACTTGATCACCGGCTCTCCAGCCAATGACACCATCACCCCATTGATGGCACTTGGTGCGAAGGTCACACTTGTTTCAGCTAGAAAGACACGCGTAGTTTCACTAAAAAAGTTTTACCTTGGCGTTCGAAAGACCGTCCTTGAACCTGACGAAATGCTGGTGAACATTTCATTCCCAGCGTTGACCAAAACCCAGCGTGGAACATTCATCAAATTAGCATTACGCCGCGCACAAGCCATTTCTCTCGTCAACGCCGCGATCATTCTGGACCTCAAAGCGGATATCGTAAAGTCTGCCTCCATCACACTGGGAGCTGTAACCCCCATCATCACCCATGCCCCAAAAGCTGAAAAATTCCTCGTTGGCAAAAAACTAAATGAGAAAAATATCGCCGCCGCTGCAGAGTTGGCAGTGAAATCTGCCAAACCCATCGACGACGTGCGAGGGTCGGCGAATTACCGTCGCGAAATGGTACGCGTTATCACCCAGCGCGGGTTGACTAATATTCGCGATGGCAAAGAACAAGCGGGCATGCCCAAGAAACCGATTTTGTTGGTTAGCGAAAAAACCGCTGCTTATGATGCACAAATCGCAGTCGAATTCCCTTCTTCCGCGATCGAAACGACCGTCAACGGCAAAAAATACACCTTCAACAGCGGACACGACAAAACTCTACTACGCCTGCTTCGCGAAGAGGGCATGTTGATCGGAACTAAAGAAGGCTGCGCTGAAGGGGAATGCGGCGCCTGTACCGTCTTCCTTGATGGGCAAGCCGTGATGTCCTGCCTTGTTCCTGCACCTCGGGCTCACGGCGCGGAGATAGTCACCATCGAAGGGCTGGCAGATGGGGATAAACTTAACCCCGTGCAAGAAAAGTTCATCGAACACAATGCTGTGCAATGTGGGTATTGTATTCCCGGCTTTATCATGTCTGGGGCGAAATTACTTGAAGAAAAACCGAACCCCAGCCGAAATGAGATCGAGCAAGCCATTACTGGAAATCTCTGCCGCTGTACCGGTTATTACAAAATTGTAAAAGCGATCGAAGAAGCCAGCGGTGTATAAACTTTCGAGGTGAGTATGAGCAAATACAGAAGTTCAAGCCGAAAACAGGTTAAAGAGCGAACCAATCAACCACATTATTTGTGGCGTGGGATCGGTTGTATTATGATGCTCTTGATACCCCTTATATCCATTGCAGCTGCATATGAAACTATAAATTACGCTCTGGAAGTTGGGTATCGCGTTCCATATCAACTTTTAGGTACACCCACCTACCCCGACCTTTTCTACAAATCCAGCGGCATGATGATCATCTTGAGCCCGATCACTGCCATCAGACATTTCTATGCTTATGCCGTAGCATCCATTTTCTATATGGTTTTGCTAGGCGGTATAACCTCTCTGGGATATTCAATTGTGTATCGTATGGTCGGACCTTCTCGTTACGGTCCATTGGATGCCCCTCCATCAAACGTTAAAGCAAAGCCATATAAAAGATAAACATGACCCAAAAATCTGTAGGAACCTCTCATCCACGCATCGACGCGCTTGGCAAGGTTACCGGAGAAACAGAATACTCTGGCGACCGCAATATGCCAGGTATGCTTTTCATGAAAATTCTCATGGCAGAACGTCCCTACGCTCGCGTACGGGATGTTCGCACTGATAAAGCGATGAATGCACCAGGCGTTATTGCTGTATATACTGCCAAAGATGTTCCCATAAACGAGTATGGTCTGCAAATCCCAGACCAACCTGTTTTGTGCGGACCAGGAGCCAGCAAACCGTATACAGACCTTGTCCGCTTTGTTGGGGATCAGGTTGCAGTTGTTGTTGCAGAAACAGAAGTTCAAGCGGCGTCCGCGGCAAAATTGATAGAAGTGGATTATGAAGACCTCACGCCTCTTACGGACCCGATCACTGCCATGCGTTCTGATGCACCCCTCCTCCACCCAGACCGGGGCGATACCAATGTTTGTGTTCACTACAAGATCCGCAAAGGCAATGTGGATGAAGCCTTTGCTAAAGCAGATGTGATCGTTGAAGGCGAGTATCACACTCCAGTGCAGGAACATGCCTATCTCCAGCCGGAGGCGGGTTTATCCTATCTTGACGAGGAAGGACGCATAGTAGTTGAGAGCGCCGGTCAGTGGACGCATGCTGACCGAAAATCCATTGCCCATGCTTTGGATCTTCCCGAAGAGCAGATCCGTGTGATCTATCCTGCCATTGGCGGCGCTTTCGGTGGGAGAGAAGATCTTTCTGTGCAGATCGTTCTTGCTCTGGCTACAATGAAACTCAAGCGTCCCGTGAAGATCATCTGGTCACGCCGGGAGTCGATCATTGGGCACGGCAAACGCCATGCTATCATTCTTCGAGCCAAATGGGGTGCCACCAAAGACGGCAAATTGGTAGCAGTTCAGAATGAAGTCATTGGTGATGGTGGTGCATACATGTACACCACCAACAAAGTGCTTGGCAATGCAACCATTACCTCTACCGGTCCATATGCTGTTCCAAACGTCAAAACGGATGTGTATGGAGTCTATACCAACAATATCCCTGGTGCTGCTTTTCGCGGGTTTGGTGCACCACAAGCACTGTTCATGGCTGAAAGCCAAATGAACAAACTTGCAGAAAAACTCGGGATGGACCCGGTTGAGTTCCGCTTGAAAAATGCTTTACGTGATGGTGATACTCTGGGAGTTGGCACGCCCGCCCCAACCCCTGTAAGCATCATAGAATGTATTGAAGCGGCGCGTAATTCTTTCAATTGGAAAAAACAAAAAGTAAGTAAATCTAGAAAACAAGGTACGATCCTCAAAGGTCGGGGATTTGCTGCAGGCTTCAAGAATGTTGGATTTTCCTTTGGCTACAAAGAGAACTGCTGGGCTAAAGTTGAAATTCATGGCAACGGAAGCATCGAACGAGTTATCCTTCACCATGCCGGCGCAGAAGTGGGTCAGGGTTTCCAAACCGTCATGGTGCAGATGGCTGCCCACGTGATCGGAGTTCCCACAAATATTGTCGAAATGCGAACGTCAGACTCTGCTTTGCAAGGCAATCCTGGGTCGGCATCGGCTTCGCGTCTTACCTTTATGGCAGGCAATTCGGTCAAAGGTGCAGCAGAAGCGGCGCTCGCTAAATGGGAAGCAGAAGAACGTCCTGCGATCGCAGAGTTTTCGTATTTTGCCCCACCCACCACCCCAATGGATAAGGAAACCGGTTACTCCATGCCGAATTTCCAATATGCCTACGTAGCCCAGGCTGTGGATATTGAAATTGATTCAGAAACCGGTCATTTACGGGTCAAACGCATCATCTCTGCTGATGATGTGGGTACAGCCATTAACCCGGATCTTGTTGTGGCACAGATCGAAGGTGCCATTGTTCAGGCACATGGCTATGCGGTGATGGAAGAATTCAAGACAAAAGACGGTCGTGTAATGACCGATCAACTTAGCACATACCTCCTTCCTACAATTTGGGATATCCCAGAAAAAGTAGAATCTGTTTTGGTCGAAGTACCAGATCCGAACGGACCATGGGGTGCTCGGGGTATGGGCGAATTACCTTATCTTCCGGTTGCAGCGGCCATTGCAGCTGCGATCCACGACGCAACCGGAGTATGGATAAATGAATTCCCATTCACGCCTGAACGGGTGTTGCGGGCGTTGGGCAGGATAAAATGAGAACTGTAGGTCACGCTAAAAACGTGACCTACATACTTTATGACTTCAATCTTCCAAGCTTTAGTCGAATTAGAAAAAAATAATCAACCCGCCGCACTCTGTACTGTGACGAAGAGTGAAGGCTCCACACCCCGCCATGTTGGCAGCAAGATGCTGGTTTATTCTGACGGCAAATTCATCGGCACAGTTGGTGGTGGAGATCTTGAACATCGCGTCCTCGATGAAGCCTGGATGGCAATTAGTGATGGCAAACCACGTTATTTGCATTACAACATGGCTGACCCTTCACGCGGCGATCCTGGAGTATGCGGCGGTCAGGTGGAGGTTTTTGTGGAACCCATACTTCCAGCCCCAACCCTCGTGGTAATTGGCGCAGGACATGTCGGTAAGGCGGTTGTCCATCTTGCAAAATGGCTGGGCTTCCGTGTTGCTGTCAGCGATGATCGGGTGGAGTTTTGCAACCCAGACGTTACCCCTGGAGCAGATGAGTATTATCCGATCGAAATGGGGAAACTGGCAGAACAACTCAAGATCACCAAAAGAACCTTTTTGGTAGTGACCAGTCGCGGGTCCAGTGTAGATGCGCTCGGTCTTCCATCACTCCTTGAGAGTGAAGCCGCTTATATTGGCGTGATCGGCTCAAAACGACGATGGGCAACTACTGTCAAAGCATTGAAAGAAAAGGGTGTGAGTGAGGACTTAATTTCAAAAGTACATTCACCCATGGGACTGGAACTTCAAGCTGAAACTCCTGAAGAGATCGCTGTCAGTATTATGGCGGAAGTATTGCTTATTCGTGACAGGGGTACAGGAAAGTCAATGAGGTCATGAAATGACGTTACCCCCCAATCAACGCATGTTCCATGGCGGTATTCGCGCAGCAGCACTGGCTGACCAACTTGGTGCCCGGTTCAATAGCAGACAAAGACGTGTTAGTGTACATTCGCAAGGTGACACAGCCTTAGTACAGATCGGATCCAAACACGGAACCCCACTTACCGTCCATATAGCTGATACAAAAGGTGGTGTCCTGGTAACCATGAGCCGCGAAAGAAACTGGCTTGATAAGGCAGCTGACACAAGTGAAATGATGGAGCGCGCAGCGGGTAATCCACTTTCCCTCCTGGCAATGATCCCGGACATTGTTGGGGAACTGAGCCAGGAAAATATCACTCCTAAAGTTTGGGATGCAATTAATGATCTTTGTGGACTTGCCCGTTCATTTTCCGGGGAAATAAATGCACCGCGTAATCCAAAGATCTGTACCTATTGCGGTACATCCAATGACCCAGACCATGAGAATTGTTCATCGTGTGGCGGTTCGCTCCCAACTGACTTACCTCGGGTTTGCCCCAAATGCAGTCGAGGCCATACTTCTGATGCACTATTTTGTCAGGCTTGTGGTACCCGGCTTGTACAAGGCTAAATTTGCAACAAATTTCAACAAATGACGTAAATATACCTAAATAGGACTATCGGTTCTTGACCGAAAAATCAGATGGACTATAATCAAATCGTTAATTACTCAAAGGAGAGATACCATGGCTAGAATTTTTGATGTCATTGAATACCCAAATGAAATGGCGAATGAGATCGTACGTCGCTTCCCCGAGGAAGGATATGGCGATTTTCGTGTCGGTTCGCAGGTAATTGTACGTGAAAGCCAAACGGCTGTTTTCTTCCGTGATGGACAGGCTCTGGATGTGTTCAAGCCCGGTCGTCACACCATTGCAACCGCAAACATTCCAAAACTTATTGATGTGATCGGTAAAGCATTCAATGACCGGACCCCTTTCCCGGCAGAAGTCTATTTCGTTTCACGGAAAGAATTTGCCAATGAAAAATGGGGTACTTCTAGTACGATCCCCGTTCCAACCCCTGGTGTTGGTTTGGGCTGGATGTTCTTCCAAGGTTTCGGTACTTACTCTTATCAAGTGAAAGATCCTCAACAGTTTGTAACCCAAATCGTAGGTGCAACTGGTTCATATCGCACCTCTGAAATTCAGGAGCGCTTAAAGAATCTTCTTGTTTCTAAATTAGGCGATGTTCTGGGTGAAACCCCCAATATTGGTACCAAGTTGAGCGGCTTGATCGAAGAACTTGGTGCAGCGGTACGTGCGAAAGCCAACCCTGAATTTGAATCGATCGGGTTGACCCTTAAGACATTCATTATTGGAAGTATTCGCCCGAGCCAGAAATCGGCTCAGGAACTCCGTGATGCTGGTTACCTTGATGCTGCAACCTATGCTCAACTTCAGGCTGCAGATGCAATGCGTGAGGCAGCTAACAACCAAAGTGGCGGAGCAGGACTTACCGCTGGTATTGGCGCAGGCATGGGTATTGGTAACCTCATGGGGCAAGCCCTTTCAGGTGGCATGAGCAATAATCAGGCCGGTGGCGCAGCTGCATCGAGCGGTGGTGCAAAAATGCCAGATATTATGACACCTTCAGAAGCTGCCCAATTCATGAAAGTGACCGAAGATGACATCATGGCTGCCATTCAAGATGGATCGCTTAAAGCCAAGAAAGTCGGCAAGGCATTCCGCATCACCAAGGATAATCTTGAATCGTTCATGAACAGCTAGTCAACCTAAAATAATTACTGAACAAAAAAAGGCTGTCAAAAAGACAGCCTTTTTTTGTGGTCTGGCTATTCCAATTCTGAGATAATTTCAGGAATAACGCTGAGCACATCACTAGCCAGGACTGAAGCTGTTGTACCAAGCAACTCCGCAGCATGTAAACCAGCATGAGCATGAATATATGCTCCAGCAATTGCAGCATCATACGCATCCACACCCTGCGCCCGAAGACCAACGATCAGCCCGGCTAGCACATCACCTGTCCCTGCTCGGGCAAGTGCTGGCGTAGCCACAGGGATGATGGTTGTGCGCCCATCAGGTGCAGCAACGACAGTAAATGCGCCTTTCAACACAATAACATGCCCCCACCTCTTTGCGTACCTGCCTGCAATCTCCAAACGGTCTGACTGGATTTCAGCAACAGATAAACCGGTCAAAGCAGTCATTTCTCCCGGATGTGGTGTTAACACAGCAGGAGACTTAATCATTTTATACCAGTCATGAATACCAGACAAATGCCGCAAGGCATCTGCATCAATTACTAAAGGTTGTTCAACTGCTGGAACTAGATGCTCCAGGAATAATTTGGTTGTATGCTTATTCCCTATGCCAGGTCCTAATAAAATCGCTGTAGCGCGATCAAGATTTGACAAAACACAATAGGAAGCTTCTTCAGATAAAAATCCATGTTCGTGTTGCAAAAGGACCCAAGTCGCTTCGGGGAGATGCCCAGCCAAGGTGCCGTGTAATGGTTCAGGGACAGCCATTGTCACCAACCCTGTACCGATTCTATAAGCAGCTTTTCCAGCAAGCAGTGCCGCACCCGTATAGGAGGTAGAACCCGCTATCACGAAGGCTGTACCAAATGTCCCTTTGTGAGAGGCGAGGGTTCGTTCAGGCAAAATCGCTGAGACCACTTCAGCATCTGCAACATCAACCTGTAAGGAATCCCACGCATCCAATTTCTCAGGCAAACCAATCTCAACCAATTCAAGCGAACCAACATACTCAAATGCAGGAAGCTTCAATAAACCTTGCTTCACGGCTGCCATGGTAATAGTCAGATCTGCGGGAAGGGTCTCTTCTGCGCAATCGCCAGTATCACAATCCACCCCAGAGGGACAATCAACAGCGATGATAAATGGTGGTATCTCTAGATCTTCTAGAATAAATGCCGTAGATTGCAAGGCGTATGCAACTTCATTTCTGAGAGGCAGTTTGACGCCTGTGCCGAGCAAACCATCTAGAAAAATATCTGATTCTTCTAAATAAGTTCGTAATGCGTCTAAATTGGAATCATTTGAATGTTGAGATATCTCCCCGCCGGCTTCGAGATAACGGGTGATCAGTTCATCCCCAGCTGGTTTACGATTGACAAGGTAAGCTCGTGTTCGCCACCCAGCTTCTGCCAACCATATCAATGCCACCAGAGTATCTCCCCCATTATTTCCCGAACCGACAAATCCTGTGACTGAATCCCAGCCCCTCTCGTGACCCATCGCATGGACAATTTCTGCCAGTCCTCGACCCGCATTCTCCATCATTTGGGCATAAGAAACGCCCTTGGAGTCAGCCTCTTTTTCGATCGCGCGCATTTGAGAAACAGTGACAAGTTTCATGTATATATTTTAATACCATGTAACAAGTTTTATAATGCTTAGTCTTAAGATCTCAATAAAGAATTAATCATGAAACCGCAAAAAACTGATACAACAACACACCAGCTGCTACAGACAAATTCAATGAACGTACCCTTCCTTGCATGGGAAGGGAAATCGTTACGTCGCAAGCAGCAGTCTGTTCTGGAGAAAGTCCCTTTTGCTCAGTACCTAAAACTAATACCCAGGGTACTTGTGGGACAAGAGTTCGGTAATCCACGTCTGCTTTTGCGGATGTACCAATGAGTTGATAACTACCTTTTCTGGTCCATTGAACAAATTCTTCAAAAGAGGATTGCACCACTGGCTTCCAGAAAAGAGTCCCCATACTGGCACGGACCACGGTGGGATGGAACAACTCCACGCCGCCATCCAAAAGGAAAAGGGTATCTGCTCCAACAGCATCCATCGTGCGGAGGATGGGGCCGAGATTACCAGGGTCTTGCGGGGAGACTAGTGCAACCGCACGGGTCGTGGATTTTAGATCCGTAAATCCATATTGTTTCTGCTTGACCACCGCAAGAATGCCCTGTGGGTTTTCCTTGTCAGCGATGGACTCGA